>Ga0209671_1000586_pt1 | contig 25296 bp, 20 predicted proteins | sample WorMetHERISLAND2_2_FD_187401 | JGI IMG/M metagenome (GOLD analysis project Ga0209671, IMG submission 187401) | Marine gutless worms symbiont microbial communities from Max Planck institute for Marine Microbiology, Germany - Olavius geniculatus... | ecosystem: Host-associated > Annelida >... | reverse complement strand
CTTTTTTGCCACGGACACGCCGGGCGCCAAAGTAGGATTCATCCACCTCAACCTCACCCGATAAGGGCGAGGAGGCGTCACGAATTCGAGCGATTCGGGTCCGTAGTTCGAACAACAACTGATTGATTGTCGGGCGGCTGACATCACTCAGCTCGGCGATTTTCGAGGCCGGTAAATCGAGCGCAAAAGAGCGGATAATCACGCTGAATTTCGCTTCCGAAAGGTGTGAACGCCTGAAATACCTGTTTTTCCCTTGCATAACATAACCTTAGCATGCTCTCGCAGTGGCTAAAGTTATCTAGACCCTTATCAGTCTGAAACCTGCCCCCTGCCCCCTGCCCCCTGACAACTACAGTTGAACTTTCAGCAACCGTCCCTATCTAACCTACCGTAGACGCTCGCATGAGGTCTGCGGATAACGCGGTTCGTAAGAACGCATTTCGTCATATTGCTCATTTGGAGGATATGTCCATGACTGCTCTCGACTTCACTCCCCTGTTCCGCTCCGCCATCGGCTTTGACCGTTTGGCCTCCGCCCTGGAGTCCACCTATCGGTCCGACAGCGGCGGTGGCTATCCGCCCTATGACATCGAGGTCACCGGCAACGACACCTATCGCATCTCCATGGCGGTGGGCGGCTTCTCCGAGCCGGAGCTGGATGTCCAGGTCAAGGAAAGCGTCCTGACGGTTTCCGGTGCGCACAAGGAAGACGCCAAGGAGAAGGAGCGCCGCTTCCTGTATCGCGGCATCGCTACCCGCAACTTCGAGCGGCGGTTTCATCTGGCCGACTATGTGAAGGTGGTGGATGCCCGCATTCGGGATGGCTTGCTGCACATCGACCTGGCGCGTGAGATCCCCGAGGCCATGAAGCCGCGTAAGATCGAGATCCGCGCCGGCAACAGCCTGCTCGAAGGCGAGGCCGCGAGGGCGGCGGCGTAATACCAGGCCGGGAGGCGGAACCGAAGGCCGGGCCAAGCCCGGCCTTTTCATATGCGCCTTTGCGTCTCGAGCTGTCCCGCGGCCTCATTCCATCGTCAATGCCTTGGAACGCCGCTTCGGGACCCGATCCATGCTCCAGGTCGAGCGGGCCCGGGTCCAGAACTCCGCAAGGTCGGCGGGTGGTTCGGGGAAGGGTGTCTGGCCCAGGAAACGCCAGGCCCGCAACAGAGTAGGGAGCGGCGCGGCGGGATCGACCGGGGCGACGACGTGAGATTTGCTGAGCTTGCACCCGGTGCCGTCGACCACCAGGGGCAGATGCGCATAGGTGGGAGCCGGGAGCCGCAGGGCCCGGAGCAGAAAGACCTGGCGTGGTGTGGAGGCCCACAGATCGGCCCCGCGGACGATCCGGTTGATTCCCTGAAACCCGTCATCCACGACCACGGCGAGCTGATAGGCGTGGATGCCGTCCGCGCGGCGCAGAACGAAGTCGCCCACCTCGCGGGCCAGGTCCTGGCGCAGCGTTCCCTGGACCCGGTCGCGGACCAGGATGGTTCCATGCTCGGTACGCAGGCGCAGGGAGCGGGGACGTTTCCCCGGCGGCAGGCGGTGACGACAGGTTCCGGGATAGACCGGGCCCTCTATCCCCGGCAGTCCGTTCGCGGCGATCTCGCGTCGGCTGCAGGCACAGGGAAAGACCAACCCCGCGTCGCGCAGCCGTTCGATAGCCTGGGCGTAGGCCTGAGTGCGGGCGCTTTGCCGGAGCACCCGGCCGTCCCACTCGAATCCGAAGGCCTCGAGGGTGCGCAGGATAGCGGCGGCGGCACCTGGGACCTCCCGTGGGCGATCGAGGTCTTCCATGCGCACCAGCCACTCGCCGCCGGCCGCCCGAGCGTCGAGATAGCTGCCGAGGGCGGCTACCAGGGAGCCGAAATGCAGGGGTCCCGTAGGGGAAGGGGCGAAGCGACCGCGATACACCGCCGTCTTATCCGAGGGCTGATCCCCCGCGCAGTCCGCCCGCGCGGACCTCGCATTGAGCGTAGGTTGGGTTAGCCCCTCACCTAGCGCCATCGATCAAGCGATCGATGGCGCTAGGTGAGGGGCGTAACCCAACACGTCCGATCCCACAACCAACGCCAAACAACCCAGGACTATTCAGCGGAGGGGCTGCCTGGGGGACCGGACGTGTTGCGTTGCGACACACCAAGGCCCGCTGATCGTCTGCTCAGGTCAGTGCCGGCGTCTTAACGCAACCTACACCCGCATGACCCCCGTGCTATCAGCCCGCGCGGACCTCGCATTACCGGTGCGCGTTTGATGAGTTTGGCGAGTGGTTTTCTGTGGGCATCCATTGATGCGGTTCGCGCCTCCTCATGGTGCTATCCTGTAAGAGCTGCCACACGCTCACCGCATCCTACGGGCTACCCGATTGTGGCGCAGTCGAGACGAGGTGTGGAATGCAGGACGCGGTGAATATGGCGAACCGCATCAATACGGAGTGAGGGAAAGCGTGTTCGAGCTTTCGGCTCAAGTCCATAACTTCAATAGGGTCACGACGAGACCGCCGACGGTCAGGGTGACGGCATACGACCAGATCATGAAACGGTCAATACGCCTGGTCAGTGCCTCGAAGCGTTTATCCATCTGCTCCAGGATGGTCTTGATCAGCTCGCGTTGATGTTTGAGCTCTTCCTCGACCCGCACCATCCGTTCCCGCAGCTCGATTTCATAAACCGCCGCCGGCTTGCCCAACGACTGCTCGGCGAGCCACTCCCCGAGATGCTTCTTGATAAACCGGATGTCTTCGGCGGCAAGATTCGTGGTATCGGCAGCTGCAGTGGACATGTGATCGTCCTACTCCTCGACTTTCCGGCTGCAGGTCATAGCTTCAATAGGGTCACGACGAGACCGCCGACGGTCAGGGTGACGGCATACGACCAGATCATGAAGCGATCAATACGCCTGGTCAGGGCCTCGAAACGTTTATCGACGGCATCGAAGCATTTGTCGACGGCATCAGAGTCCGATCCCACAACCAACGCCGAACAACCCAGGACTGTACTAACCGTGCTGCTTCTCGCGGATCTCGTCGAGGGTCTTGCAATCGATGCATAAGGTTGCGGTCGGGCGTGCCTCCAGCCGGCGCACCCCGATCTCCACCCCACAGCCTTCACAGAAGCCGTACTCGTGATTGTCCAGGCGGGTGATGGCTTCGTCGATCTTTTTAATTAGCTTGCGCTCCCGGTCGCGGGTCCGCAGCTCGAGGCTGAACTCCGACTCCTGGGTGGCACGGTCATTGGGATCGGGGAAGTTGGTCGCCTCGTCCTGCATATGATGCACGGTGCGGTCGACCTCCTCCATCAATTCCTGCTTCCAGGCCAGGAGGATAGCTCTGAAGTGCGCCTCCTGATCCGGATTCATGTACTCTTCGTCTGCCGCGGCTTCGTATGGCGCTAAGCCGAATACCTGGGCACCCGTATTGTCTGACTCGACCATGTAATCCCTCCCGAACGGTCTGCCGATGCTGCGGTGATCCGGCGAACGCTGCGGACCAGGCGCTGTCACGGCTGCACGGACCTCCGACTTCAAGCTATCATTAAATACCAAATTCGGGCCCTGCGCGGCAACAGATTTCTGTCAGGTGTCGGTTGCCGTTGGAAGCTGAGCGTATGACCGCGATCCTGGGTATTTCCGCCTTCTATCACGACTCGGCCGCGGCCCTGGTCATGGACGGACGAATCGTCGCCGCCGCCCAGGAAGAGCGTTTTACACGCAACAAGCACGATGCCGGCTTTCCCGGCCAGGCCATCGATTACTGCCTGCGGGAAGCGGGGCTGAGCGCCGAGCAGTTGGATTACGTCGGCTTCTACGACAAGCCCCTGCTCAAATTCGAGCGCCTGCTGGAGACCTATCTCGCCTACGCCCCGGCCGGCTTCAAGTCGTTCCTTCGGGCCATGCCCCTGTGGCTGAATCGGAAGCTGCACCTGCCCCGCGAGATCAGCAAGGGGCTGCACGGACGGTACCGGAAGAAGTATGTATTCACCCAGCACCATGTCGCGCATGCGGCCAGCGCCTTCTACCCGTCGCCCTATGACGAAGCGGCGATCCTGACCATCGACGGCGCCGGGGAATGGGCCACCTGCAGCTTCGGCGTCGGCTGCGGTAACCGGATCGCGCTCAGCGGCGAGCTGCACTTTCCCCACTCGCTCGGGCTGCTCTATTCGGCGTTCACCTACTTCACCGGCTTCAAAGTCAACGGCGACGAATACAAGCTGATGGGCCTGGCGCCCTACGGCGAGCCGAAGTACGTCGACCTGATCCTCGACAAGCTGCTCGACCTGAAGCCCGACGGGTCGTTCCGCATGGACATGTCGTACTTCAACTACTGCCAGGGCCTGACCATGACGGCGCGGAAATTCGACGGACTGTTCGGCCGCCCACCGCGTCGGGACGGGCAGCCCATCACCCGGAGCGACATGGACATCGCGGCATCCATCCAACAGGTCACCGAAGAGATCATACTGCGTCAGGCCCGCCATATACACGCGCAGACCGGCATGAAACAGCTGTGCCTGGCCGGCGGTGTGGCGCTGAACTGCGTGGGCAACGGGCGCCTCCTGCGCGAGGGGCCGTTCGAGGATATCTGGGTCCAACCCGCGGCGGGCGACGCCGGCGGGGCGCTGGGGGTGGCCCAGTACATCTGGTACCAGCTGCTGGACAATCCACGTCGGGCCCAGGCCGGGGATGCGCAGTGCGGCTCATTTCTTGGCGTAGAGTACGACGATCGGCAGATCGAGCAGTTTCTCCGGTCCGTCGCCGCGATCTACCGCCGCATGGATGACGACGCGGCGCTGTGCGGGCAGGTCGCCGATGCCCTCGAGCAGGGCCGGGTGATCGGCTGGTACCAGGGACGGATGGAGTTCGGCCCGCGGGCGCTGGGCAGCCGCAGCATCCTCGGCGACGCCCGCGACCCGGCCATGCGGGAGACCATCAACCGCAAGGTGAAGTTCCGTGAGGGCTTCCGCCCGTTCGCCCCCATCGTGCCGGCGGAACACGCCCACGAGTATTTCGAGCTGGAGCCGGGGCAGGAAAGCCCCTACATGCTGCTGACGGCTCCGGTGCGCGAGGATAAGCGGTCGGAGCCCCCCGCTTCCGGGCCACGGGACCCCGCCGGCATCGACCGCCTGCGACGGCGGCGCTCGGTCATTCCCGCGGTTACCCATGTGGACTACTCGGCGCGGGTGCAGACCGTGGACCCGCGACGGCACGGACTGCTGCGTCGGCTTTTAGGGCAGTTCCACGCACGAACCGGCTGTCCGGTGCTGGTCAACACGAGCTTTAATCTCGGCTGGGACCCGATCGTCTGTACGCCGCGGGACGCCTACCGCACCTTCATGTCCTGCGATATCGACATGCTGGCGATGGGCCACTACCTGCTGCGCAAGGCCGAGCAACCGGCGACGGTGACCGCGGTCCGCGCCGGCACCACGGATGAGGTTTTCGAAGGCAAGCTGGCCAGCCCGTGCGTGCCCGGTGGCACGGCGGAGCTGATGCGTCGCGGCGACCGGCTCGTCTGCGCCGAGACCGGCCACGCGTTTGCCGTCAGCGACGAGATTCCGCGGCTCTTCTGGCCGCACGAGCAATCCGCTGACGGACGCAGCCTGACGGAAATCGTCAAGGACTTCTATGAACGGACGCCCTTCCCCAACTACGACGACCACGATTCGGTGCGCTCGCTGATCGAGAAAGCGCGGGCGGGCCGCTACTCTCACCGGCTGGACGAGGCCATCCCCTACAACGCCGAGGTGCTGGAGGTCGGTTGCGGGACGGGACAACTGACCAACTTCCTGGGCATCGCGTGTCGTCGGGTGATCGGCACCGATATCTGTCTCAACTCGCTACGGCTGGGTGAGGCGTTTCGTCGCGAGCAGGGTCTGACGCGGGTGCGGTTCATGCAGATGAACCTGTTCCGCCCGGCGTTGCGGCCCGCTCAGTTCGACGTGGTGCTGTGCAACGGCGTGTTGCACCATACGGCCGATCCCTACGGCGGACTCCAGGCACTGGTGTCCCTGCTCAAACCCGGCGGGCACCTCGTCCTGGGCCTCTATAATCGCTACGGGCGGCTGGCGACCGACCTGCGCCGGCACCTGTTGCGGCTGCTGCCCGCCGGCGCGGGCTGGATCGACCCGATCCTGCGCCGAAGCGGGTTGAGCGCCGATAAACGACGGGCCTGGTTCGCCGATCAGTACCTGCACCCGCACGAATCGAAACACACGTTCGGCGAGGTCCTGCGGTGGTTCAGACGGGCCTCGACTTCGTGCGCGGCATCCCGGCCCTGCGGCCGGACGACGATGGCCTGGCCGGTGAGAGCCTGTTCGAGCCGCAACCGCGGGGCACGGCCCTGGACCGGCTGATCGTACAGGTCGGTGGGATCATCGCCCCAGGTCAGGCCGAGGGTGGATTCTTCATTATGATCGGTCGTAAACCAAGCTGATTATGAGAGGCTGTCTATACTGCCGCACGTCACAATCTGAACTTTTGATTCCCCCTCTCCCCCGCCCTCTCCCGGAGGGAGAGGGAGTGAAATGCGCAGATTGTGCCGTGCGGCAGTATAAAAAAGGGCCTTAGGCTAGAGTCTGGAGAAGGCTAGGTTGAGGGACGAAACCCCGCACCTGAATTTTCCGGTTATCCGCGCCAACAGCACATTATCCCTCGCGACCAGAGGATTTAGGTGCGGGGCGAAACCCAGCGTTCAGGACCAGCCTGGTATGCTGGGTCTCTTCCCTCGACCCAACCTACCGACTGCGCCTTTTGCTTCCCACTCCCCAAACCCCCTGGGAGCGCCGGCATCTTGCCGTCATCCGCGGGTGCCGACCGGCGGGAGGGCAAGGCGACATCCCCGGAACGGTGCCTCGACGACGCCTGCCGCCTGGAAGGCGGCGCTCCCGGCCAGGGGCTTTTACGACACCCTCAAGAAGGTAGGGGAACAAGCCCGGTCTAGACCGTTCCGCGCTCAGGGGTATGGTCAACCCGTGGTCTCGGATTCGATGAACCTTTGCAGCTCACGCAGCATTCCGGCGGGCTCCGCCACGGCCATTGCGGCGACCTCATCCGCCCGCGTCTGGGTGCGGGAGTGGGCGTAGATGCGCAGCTGAGGCGCATTGCCCGACGGGCGGATGTGGGCGATATCGCCGTTGCGGAAGAAGCAGCGGACACCGTCCTGGACATTGATGCGTGTCAGCGCGTCGAATCCCCTCGCCGGCGTGAAGATGCCTTCGAGGACCTGCCGTTTCCGAGCGAAGGCCCGACCCTCCGGGTCGCTCGACGACCACTCGCCGATGAGCGTCTCGGCCAGGTCGTACAGCAGGATGCGATCTCTGTGAAACACCAGCCATTGGACAGCCTCACCCGGTGGCCGGAAGTAGGCGAGGAGCTTGCGGCTGGTGTCCTGTGAAAAGTCGTCGATCAGATCCGCCCGCCCATACCACCGGGGCAGGCGGTCGAAGCATTCCGACAGCATCAGGCCCTGCTCGGCCGCGGCGTACATCACGGCGAGTATGGGCAGGATGGCGTCACGGGTCGGAAGCGCGTGCAGCACACCGCCGTTCAGGGTCAGCTCGGAGCCGACGAGGAAGCCGCCGTTGGCCTCCCAGCCGACGACCCGTTGTCTGCCCTGCGCCAAGGCTTCTCGCATAGCCTCAATGACAAAGGGCGACCCGATCCGCGTCTTGGTCGTGGTCAGGCCCTTAGTCATGAAATGCTCGTGCACGCCGGGGTTGGCGCTGATCGGTACCGAGATGGCATCCGCTTCGAGATAGTCGGCGACGACGGCGCCCACCAGATCTCCCGGAAAGAAGCGCAAGGCGGGTTTTGCGGGATCGTCGGACCCGGAGACGCCGACGATCAGGGGCCGATCGCTGTCGCCGTCCGTCGCTACGATGGCGTCGATCCGACCATGTGCGGCCTGCTGCTCGGCGACCAGCTCCGCGAGCATCTCCAGATGGGTCGGGGAAATCGCCTCGGTATCGATGGGGATGAAGGTGTCGCTACGTCCGACCCGGATCACCTCGGCCCCCGTAAGCGCCAGGATGCGAGGCAGCAGCTCCCGTCCGACGGCGGCGTATTCGTAGAAGAGAATGCGCTTACCCTGCAGTCCGGTGCGGGGGAATACCCGGTGGTAGCGCTCGACGTAAAGCCGCTCGGCTGCCTGGTTGACCGGCGGCAGGATCGGCCGCTGCTCGGGTTTGAGCATCCCCGCGGCGTCGAAGATGGAGGTCTCCGCCGGGCGCCGGTACTCTTGCTGTCGAGCCGCCTCCACCGAGGCGACGATGCCCGGCTCGTCGGACTTGAGCACCTCGCCGTCGCAGCGATTGGCTTTTTGGCCATTGCGATCCGCCGGAATATGGCTGCCGGTGCACATGAAGCTCATGACCCCCTTCGCCAGCGCGTAGAGGCTCAACGCGGGGGCAGGCAAGTTGCCCACATAGTCCACCCGGTAACCGGCGTCCAGGATCGCGCGCGCCGTAGCGCCCAGGATCCGGGGCGTCGAGGGCCGCAGGTCCCCCCCGATGGGAATCCGTAGCGACTCGCGCGGTATCGCACCAACCTGGACTTTGCCGATGTCTTCGAGATAACGCAGGGTCCCCAGCGTGAGGCTGTAAACCTCCAGATCGGTGAGGTCCTTCACCAGGGCCCGCACCCCGCTGGTTCCGAAATGTGACGCCACCGGCGTGTAGCCTAGGATGTCACCGAGTCGTGGTTGAGTCTTCATCTTCCGCCACGCCCCATTGAGAGGCTGTCTGGTTAAAACGGGTCTTGGCGTCATGTTGCATTACGCCGCGTTCGACGCCGTGCTCCCTGGGGTTGTCCCGCACGATTGATGCAACCCACACCGAAGCGAGGTCCGCGCTACCAAATCCCGCATGCTGTCGTTATTCCAGGTGCTCCACGATCAGCTGCGGGGCGCTGACACCGCGATACTCGTTGACGGTGAGGCGATAGGCCAGGCGGACCTGGTCGCCGGCGTTTACGGACAAGGCCCCCAGGCCGAACCCGATGGCGTCGATCGAGTCACCGCCCGGCGGGCGTAGCCGCAGCTTCAGGTGTCGCTCGCCGACGATCCGCCGCTCCAGGACCTCGAACCGACCGTCGAACAGGGGCTCGGGAAATCCCCTGCCCCAGGGACCGGCACGGCGCAGGAGCTCCGCAGTAGCTAGATCCATATCCCGGGCCGGCAGCTCACCGTCGGAGATGAGCTCCCGCACGGGCGGAACGTCGCCCAGCTCCCGCTGCGCCTCCGCGACGACCGCCTCTCGAAAGGCCTCCAGGGCCTCGACCCGCAAGCTCAGTCCCGCGGCCATGGCATGACCCCCAAAACCCGTGATCAGCCCTGGTCGGCATCGATCCGCGGCGGCGATCAGATCGCGGATGTGCAGACCCTCGATAGAGCGGGCGGAGCCCTTCAAGAGGCCGTCCGCGGCCGTGGCGAAGGCAATCACCGGACGGTGGTAGCGTTCGCGGATGCGGGCCGCCAGGATGCCGATCACTCCCTGGTGCCAGCCCGCGTCGAACAGGCACAGGGCGGGCGGCAGCCCGGAAGCATCCGGGACCAGCTCCCGGAGCACCGCCTCCGCACGGTCCTGCATCTCGCCCTCGATCTCCCGCCGGCGTCGATTGAGGGCGTCCAACTCCAAGGCCATGGCCATGGCGCGGTCCGGGTCATCCGCCAGCAAACACTCGACCCCGAGGGACATCTCGGTCAGGCGCCCGGCGGCATTGAGCCGCGGTCCCGCCGCGAAACCCAGGTCTCTGGAGGTCACCGTCCCAGGGTCGCACCCCGCCACCCGCAGCAAGGCCGTCACCCCGGGGCAGCAGCGCCCGGCGCGGATCCGACGCAGACCCTGCTCCACCAGGATGCGATTGTTCCGGTCTAACACCGCCACATCCGCCACCGTGCCCAGGGCGACCAGGTCCAGCAGCTCCGCCAGATTGGGCGCGGGACGCCCGGGCCCGAACCAATCGAGTCCCCGCAAGCGGGCCCGCAAGGCGGCGAGCAGATAGAAGACGACCCCGACGCCGGCGATGGATTTGCCGGGAAAGGTGTCCCCAGGCCGGTTCGGATTGACGATTGCCGCCGCTCCCGGCAGCTCGCTGCCGGGGAGGTGGTGATCGGTGATGATGACGGGGATACTCAGCGCATTGGCGCGTCGGACCCCGGCCAGACTGGAAATACCGTTGTCCACGGTAAGGATCAGGTCCACGCCTGACGAGGCCGCCGTGTCGACAACCGCCGGACCCAGGCCGTAACCCGACGTGAACCGGCTCGGCACCAGGTAAGAGACCTCGGAGGCACCCAGCGAACGCAGGCCACGTACCGCCAGGGCGCTGCCCGTCGCCCCATCGGCGTCATAGTCGCCGACCACCAGGATGGTTTTCCCCGCACGGATACAGCCGGCCAGCAGATCCGCCGCCGGCCCGATATCCAGGAAGGACTCGAAGGGGTGAAGCGCACCCAACGACAGGTCGCAATCGCTATCGGAGCAAATGCCACGCGCCCGGTAGAGGCGACTCAGCAAGGGATGGAGAGCGACGAACGGTTTTTCTGTCACCGGCGGCCGCGGGCGTCGCCTGATAACGGTAGGGACCGCGGGAGAGGGTCCGGGGCGTATTGACATTCGGAAAGTCAGCGCGGACCGACAGCACGGTGGGCGATGTGGGTGTAGCCGGTGTCGGTCTGTTAATCCTGCGAATCCTGTACCATTAGGAGAGAAGCCCGAAGGTTAGGGTCTACTCCTTGTGAACAAACCCAAGAATCCGCGACAATCCGTGTAATCTGCGGATAAAGGATCAAGGCGTTTACGGCTCAGAGGAATGGTCCTTCTCGACCCCGGATGAGGCCTTCCCAGTTACCGCCTCCATCAGGGACCTGACGAGCGATAAGGTATTCTCCACCGCCTTTATCGACAGCTCGGCCTGTTTGGCTACGCCATCCGTGTCCAGCTTGCCCCGAGCAATGGACTGCAGCGTCTTTGCGGCCTCACCCAAGGCATCCTGAACCAGGGTCGTCTGTTCGGATGCCAGCTCCAGCGAGCCATCCATCAGTGCCGCGTCGATCGCGGCCAGCTTCTTCATCCCCTCACGGTGATTGCTCAACAGGGTATCGACACTCAGGCGACCCAACCCGTAACCGGCGAGCACTCCCTTGATCTGATGCGTGATCTCGGTGGGATCGCTTAGCGAAAACACGCCGCGGAAATCCGTGACGTACCGCGCATCGATTTCCTCCTCGGCGTCCAGCCAATCCTGGAAGGGATTGCCACCCACGAACCCGCGCTTCTGCGCCCGGGCATAGGCATTCTCACGGATTCGAAGCCAACGCGCGACGGGGGAAATCGTCTGTTTTTCCGTGTCGGGAGAATCGGAGCCAGCCCCGGTAGGCATGGTTTTCCCCGCGACCGTTTCGCTGCTGGAAGCACTGCTTTCGGTGGTCATTGCTGCACTCTCCGAATGGATCTTCTCGATCCGATATCGAGTAAAGGGCACCTTGGAAAATAGGTGTTTTCAACAATCGAGAGACTCTAACCCATTGATTATTCAGACATGCCGTTGACGAAAATCGTATTTTTCAAAGTGCCCTGAAGGGGGAAAATAAAATACACTGAATTTCCGAGCAACAAGGGACCGGGCGTAAGACGCCCGCGCCCGCTACAATGGGCCATACATCGGCCTTCATATCCCCAGTATAATCGCTTCCGTCGGCTCGAAGCACCCTGAGAAATTCAAAACACCTCCGGATTGCATCCGGGCTGCAAAGGAAAATACCGATGCTTGAGCACGGCGGTCGGTTGCGCCGAGCGGCGCAGCGTTACGACATTCCTATCGGAGCCTGGCTCGATCTGTCCACCGGCATCAACCCCCGCGGCTGGCCGGTCCCCGCGCCGCCGCGGGCCGCATGGTCACGCCTTCCGGAAGAGGAAGACGGGCTCGAAGCGGCAGCTCGGGCCTACTATGGCACGCAACAGCTGCTTGCCGTTGCCGGCTCCCAGGCGGCGATCCAGGCCTTGCCGCGGCTACGGGACCACGGGCGTGTCAGCGTGCTCGATCCGGGTTACTTCGAGCATGCTTACGCTTGGCGGTGCGCCGGGCACGAGGTCATGTCCGTCACTGCAGGAAAGCTGGATGAGGTAGTGTCCGCATCGGATGTGCTCGTGCTCATCCACCCGAACAACCCGACCGGGGCCCGCTTTTCGGTGGACCAGCTGCTCGCCTGGCAGACCCGGCTCGACGCCCGCGGTGGTTGGTTGGTGGTGGACGAGGCCTTCATGGACGCCATACCGGAAGCAAGCCTGGCGCCTTTCTGCCCCCGGTCCGGGCTCATCCTGTTGCGTTCCCTGGGCAAATTCTTCGGTCTGGCCGGCGCCCGCGTGGGGTTCGTAATCGCGCCGCCCCGGCTGCTGGAAAGACTCGATGCATTGCTCGGGCCCTGGGCGGTCAGCTCACCGGCCCGCTGGGTAGCGACAAAGGCGCTTGCGGACCGTGTTTGGCAACAGAACAACCGCCGTTACCTGGCGGCCGCCGGCGCGCGTCTGGCGACCTTGCTGACGCGCCGTGGACTACCCCCTGACGGCGGCTGTGGCCTCTTTCAGTGGGTCCGCACGCCGGATGCGGCATGGCTGCGGGACCGATTGGCGCGCCGGGGGATCCTGACCCGGTTGTTCGTCGAGCCGCCGAGCCTGAGATTCGGTTTGCCGGGAACCGAAGCGGACTGGGGGCGGCTTGAAGCAGTACTGGCCGACGTCACCGCACCCGGAGCCCGGATACCGTCAATCCGAAACAGTTACCGCATCAACGGAGATCAACCATGACCGAATTAGTGACGGAGGAAGAGATGATTCGCTCCATTCGCGGCCATCTCCCACAGCTGCTGCGTAGTGACCCGTCGCTGGGCGACTATATTCTGAGCATCGCCCACGAGCATTTCCCCTCCAAGGAGGAAACGGAAGACCGGTTTACCCGAATGCTGAACGAGTTGGCGCGGGATCGGGAGGCGCAAAGCCGTAAATGGGAGGAACAAAAGAAAGAAGATAAGCGTAAATGGGACGAGCAAAAGCAAGAAGATAAGCATAAATGGGACGAGCAAAACCGTAAATGGGGGGAACAAAAGGAAGAAGATAAGCGTAAATGGGACGAGCAAAGCCGTAAATGGGAGGAACAAAAGAAAGAAGATAAGCGTAAATGGGACGAGCAAAGCCGTAAATGGGACGAGCAAAAGCAAGAAGATAAGCGTAAATGGGAGGAACAAAAGGAAGAAGATAAGCGTAAATGGGACGAGCAAAAGCAAGAAGATAAGCATAAATGGGACGAGCAAAACCGTAAATGGGAGGAACAAAACCGTAAATGGGAAGAGCAAAAGCAGGAGGACAGACGCAAATGGGAAGAATCGAACCGGCGTTTCGACGCAATGACCAGGCGCATCGATCGCTCGATCAGTGCCCTGGGGGCGCGCTGGGGCATTCAATCGGAGCGGGCCTTCCGCGATGCGTTGGCCGGCATTCTGGTGGAGAGCTTCGGGGTGGAGGTAATCAACGTGAACGAGTTCGACGATGAGGGCGAGGTCTTCGGGCGACCGGATCAGATCGAGCTCGACGTGATCATCAAGAATGGCTTGCTGATTCTCTGCGAGCTCAAGTCATCGATGAGCAAATCCGACATGCACAGCTTCGAGCGCAAGGTTCGTTTTTATGAACGGCGGCACCACAGACAGGCGGACCGCATGATCGTGGTATCGCCCATGATCGACGATCCGGCACGTCGGGTCGGCGCAAAGCTGGGCATCGAGCTGTATCCCGATTCGCTGGATGTGCCGGTGTAGCGAGCGCTTGTTCCGTCTTTTTTACACGTCCCGCAAGGCGCGGAGAGTCGGTTTTAACGGGACGAGAAAGCGGGCGGGTGGATAGGGCCTTCAGACACTCGATCCTTCAAGTCTTTCCGACTCAAACGACTCCGTGGCCAAAGGCTTGTCGGAGGCCGACGACGGGTAGCTGACAACCGACCTCAACGCCGCCAGAACGCGGGCGAGAGAAGCACCAACAGGGTGAAGATCTCCAGGCGGCCGAGCAACATGGCAAAGCACAGGATCCACTTGGCCGCGTCGTGCAGCTCGGCATAGCTGGCGCCGACGCGGGCGAGCCCCGGCCCCAGGTTGTTGATGCAGGCCGCCACGGCGGAGAAGGCGGTCACGAGATCGATACCCGTTGCCGCCAGGGCCAGGTACATGGCGGTGAAGCTGGCCACATAGAGGGAGAAGAAGCCCCAGACCGCGTCTACCACCCGGTGGTTGACGGTCTTCGATCCCATCCGCACCGGCAGCTGGGCGTTGGGGTGGATCAAGCGTGCGATTTCGCGCAATCCCTGTTTGATGAGCAGCAGGAATCGGATCACCTTGATGCCGCCGCCGGTGGAGCCGGCGCAGCCTCCGACGAAGCTGGCGAACAGCAGTAGGATCTGGAGGAAGGGTGGCCAGAAATAGAATTCGGCCGTGGTGAACCCGGTGGTGGAGCCGATCGAGACCACCTGGAACAGCCCCTGGGTGAAGGCCTCCGACCACAGGCTATAGGTACCCGTGTAGTAGAGCGCCAGGGTGACGACGACGGCAGAGGAGCCCATGAGGAAAATGTAGAAACGGAACTCGCTGTCGTGCAGATAGGTGGTCGGCGACCTGCGGTTCCAGGCCATGAAGTGGAGGGCGAAGTTGACGCCCGAGAGTACCATGAAGACCACCGCGACCATCTCGATCGCCGTATTGTCGAAAAAGCCGATACTCGCGTCGTGGGTGGAGAAGCCGCCGATGGCGACGGTGGAGAAGGCATGGCCGACGGCGTCGAACGTGGACATGCCGGCGATCCGATAGGCCACGATGCAGGCGATCGTCAGCCCCAGGTAGATATACCAGAGTGCCTTGGCGGTCTCGGTGATGCGGGGGGTGAGCTTGGAGTCCTTGATGGGTCCAGGGGTCTCGGCCCGGTAGAGCTGCATACCGCCGATGCCGAGCATGGGCAGCACGGCGACGGCCAGCACGATGATGCCCATTCCCCCCAGCCATTGGAGCTGCTGCCGGTAATAGAGGATGGAGCGGGGCAGCTCGTCGATGCCGATGATGACCGTTGCCCCGGTCGTGGTGAGTCCGGATATGGACTCGAAGATGGCATCGGTGACGGATAGATGGGGGCTGTTCGCCAGCATAAAGGGCAGCGAGCCGCTGACGCCGAGCACGGTCCAGAACAGGACTACCACCAGGAAGCCGTCGCGCAGACGCAGGTCGTCCTTACGCCGGATGACCGGCACCAGGATGAGCAGACCCATGCCCAGAATGAGCCCGAAGGCACCGAGGAAAGACAGCGCCGCACCGTCCCGGTACCACAAGGAGACCAGCACCGGCGGGATCATGCTGAGGCTGAACAGCGTCAGCAGCAGACCCAGGACCTTGCGTACCGCGAACAGCTTCATTGCTTCAATAACTTTAGTGCGCGAAGCGCATCATAGTCGAAACTATGGACTTTAAGTTCCTTCACTTTCAGTCCATAGTGGTTGATTTATACCCCTTCACAAAAAGGTCACGTCGACCTGGAACAGCTGCTCGACTTCCGGTACCCGCCGTTTGTCCTGCAGAAACAGGATCACATGGTCCTCGGGCGCGATGACGGTATCGTGATGGGCAATGATCACCTCATCGTCGCGCACGATGGCGCCGATGTTGGTCCCCTTGGGCAAGTCAATGTCCTCGATGGCGTTGCCGATGACCTTGCTGGAGCCTGCATCGCCGTGGGCGACGGCCTCGATGGCCTCGGCCGCGCCGCGTCTGAGGGAGTGCACCTCCACCATGTCCCCCCGCCGCACGTGCTTCAGCAGGCTGCCGATGGTGACCTGTTGGGGTGAGATGGCGATATCGATAGGGCTGCTCTGGACCAGATCCACGTAGGCGCTGCGGTTGATGAGCGCCATCACCTTGCGGGCCCCCAGCCGTTTTGCCAGCATGGCTGAGAGGATGTTGGCCTCGTCGTCATCGGTCACGGCGCAGAATACGTCCGTGTTCTCCACGTTCTCCTCGATGAGCAGCTCTTCGTCCGCCGCATCCCCCTGGAGCACGATGGTCCGCTCCAGCCCCTCGGCGATGTGCTTGCAGCGGTCCCGGACGCATTCGATGACCTTGACCCGGTAGTTACGCTCCAAGGCGTTGGCCAGCCGAGTGCCGATGTTGCCGCCACCGGCGAAGATGAGCCGCCGGTACGGTTTCTCCAGCCGGCGCAGCTCGCTCATCACGGCTCGGATGTGCCGCGGCGCCGCGATGAAGAAGACCTCGTCGTTGGCCTCGATGACCGTGTCCCCTTCCGGCTGAATCGCCCGGTCCTGGCGGTAGATGGCGGCCACCCGGGTGTCCACATCGGGCATGTGGTCGTAGAGGGTGCGCAGCTTGTTGCCCACCAGAGGCCCCCCGTGGTAGGCCCTCACCGCTACCAGACGCACCCGGCCGTTGGCGAAGTCCTGCACCTGGAGGGCCCCGGGATGCTCGATCAGGCGCATGATGTGCTCGGTAACCAGCTGCTCGGGGCTGATGTGCACGTCGATGGGCAGGGCCTCGGAGGAGAAGAGCTCGGGGTGGTCCAGAAAATCCTGGGAGCGTACCCGGGCGATCTTGGTGGGCGTATTGAAGAGCGTGCAAGCGACCTGGCAGGCCACCATGTTCGTCTCGTCGTTGTTGGTGACGGCGATAATCATATCCGCATCCCCGGCACCGGCCCGCACCAACACGTCCGGATGGGCCCCGTGACCCTCTACCGTGCGCAGGTCGAAGCGATCCTGCAGCTCCCGCAGCAGCTCCGGCTTCAGGTCGACCACCGTGATGTCGTTGGCCTCACTGACCAGGTTGGCCGCCACCGAGGAGCCCACCTGGCCGGCGCCGAGGATGATGATTTTCATTTTGAGTGTTCGGCTGTCGGCTACCAATCACCAGTCGCCGATAGTATAACGGTTGTGTTGTGGTCTTGCCGGGGGTGTAGGATGTGGTGAGCCGCCGGGCGCGGGACGCGCCTGGCGGCGAACCGCATCGATGAGCCGAATGCACAAAGCGAAGCGTGCCCATCAACCGATGGGGATCTCCTGGTAGACGATGTGCCCAGAACTGAAGGTTAGGCACGGGCCATCCAAAGATGCGGTTCGCGGTCGGCATCAGTGCCATCCGGCAACGATGAACCGCGCTCACCGCATCCTACGAAGAGGTGGGCTCCTCGCCGGGAGCGGTATAGCTGCAGTCCTTCTGCGGACACACCTTCCGTGCCCCGTCGCGTTTGGTCACCTTGAGCGTAAGCACCGGCCAGCCGCATTGGGGGCAGGGTCCGGCGAGCGGCTCGTCCCAAAGCGCGTAATCGCACTTGGGATAGGTGGAGCAGGAGTAGAAGATTTTGCCCCGCCGTGACTTCTTCTTCAGCAGGGTTCCTTGCTCGCACTTGGGGCAGGTGATGCCCGTGTCCTGGGGACGCTCCAGGGGCTCGATATAGCGGCACTTGGGATAGGCGCCGCAACCGATGAACTTGCCGTACTTGCCGCGCTTAACCTGCAGCTCGGCGCCGCACTCGGGACAGCCGCGGCCTTCGACCACCTCGGCCGGGGGCTGCTCGGGCCTGGTCGCGTCCGCCAGATCCCGCGTGTAATCGCACTCCGGATACTTGGTGCAGCCGATGAAGCGGCCGTGGCGCCCGAGGCGGATCGACAGGGGCGCACCACATTGGGGACAGGTCTCCTCGATGACCTCTTGAGTAACGTCGCTGCGCTTGACGTTTTCTTGGGTGTGATCGACGCGGTCCTTGAAGGGGTGCCAGAACTGCTGCAACAGGGGAATCCAGTCTTCCTCTCCGCGGGAGACCGCGTCCAGCTCGTCCTCCAGCCGGGCCGTGAAGTCGTAATCCACGTAGGTCGTAAAATGCTCGGTCAGAAAGCGGTTGACGATGCGGCCCACGTCCGTCGGGTGGAAGCGCTTCTTCTCCAGCTGCGCGTACTCCCGATCCTGCAGGGTGGAGATGATGCTGGCGTATGTAGAAGGGCGGCCGATGCCGTGTTCCTCCAGGGTCTTGACCAGGGAGGCCTCGGTGTAGCGAGGCGGCGGCTCGGTAAAATGCTGCTCCGGGCGGATGGCTTTTAAGTCCACCAGCTCCCCTTCTTTTAAGGGGGGCAACATCCGTTCCTGGTCGTCGTCCGCCCCCTTGGCGTCGTCGCGCCCTTCCAGATAGACGCGCATGAAACCGGGGCTGACCACCGACGAGCCGGTGGCCCGAAACAGGTTCTCTTTCCCCGCGCTGTCCGCTCCCGCGCTCAGGTCCACCGCCACCATGTCGATCAGGGCATGGGCCATCTGACAGGCCAGGGTACGCTTCCAGATCAGCCCATAAAGCCGGGCCTGATCCGCGGTCAGCTGGGCCTTGAGGTCCTGGGGTACCCGCCGGATGGAGGTGGGCCGGATCGCCTCGTGGGCCTCCTGGGCATTCTTGGCCTTGGTCTTGTAGATGCGAGGTCGGGGCGGCAGGTGGTCGGCGCCGTAGCGTTCGTCGACGAAGGCGCGGATCTCGTCCAGGGCCTCGGAGGCCAGGTTAACCGAGTCGGTACGCATATAGGTGATGAGCCCCACCGCCCCGCCGCCGACATCCACGCCCTCGTAGAGCTGCTGGGCGACCCGCATGGTGCGTTGGGTAGTAAAACCGAGCTTCCTCGCCGCCTCCTGTTGCAGGGTCGAGGTGATAAAGGGAGGGGCCGGATTGCGTTTGCGCTGCTTTCTCTCCACCTGCTCGACCTTGAGCTTGCCCTGGGCCGCCTGCACCAGGGCGCGTTCGATCTCCCTGGCACGGGCCTCGTCCGGGATACTGAACTGCTCCAGCTTCTCGCCCTCGAATCGAGTGAGCCTGGCCTCGAAGTCCTTGTCTTCCTTGACCCCGTCCGCGGTGATGGTCCAGTACTCCCGGATCTTGAAGGCCTCGATCTCCTGCTCCCGCTCCACGATGAGCCGGAGCGCGGGGCTCTGGACCCGACCGGCGGACAGACCACGCCGGATTTTCCTCCACAGCAGGGGCGAGAGGTTGAAGCCCACCAGATAATCCAGGGCACGCCGTGCCTGCTGGGCGTTGATCAGGTCCGTGGAAAGCTGTCGCGGATGGGCCACCGCCTCCTGCACCGCCCGCTTGGTGACCTCGTTGAAGACCACCCGGTGTACCGGCCGCTTGCCGAGCTGCCGGCGGCTTTTTAAGAGCTCATACAGATGCCAGGAGATGGCCTCCCCTTCCCGGTCCGGGTCGGTCGCCAGATACAGGGCCTCGGCCTGCTTGAGTCTTTTGGCGATGCTCTGGACATGCCGCTCGTTGCGCTCGATGACCTGGTACTGCATGGAGAATCCCTGCTCCGGATCCACCGCGCCCTCCTTCGGGACCAGATCACGCACATGGCCGTAGGAGGCCATGACCTCGAAGTCGGGACCCAGGTACTTCTTGATTGTCTTCGCCTTGGCGGGCGACTCCACGATAACCAGATTCATGCGCTTGCTTAGCATCGGATAGTACGGGGCGCACAGGAGACGCGAGAAGTCGCCTCGGTGTCAAGCAATCCTGAGAAGCTGTCCGGCCAAAAGTGTATCGGCTGCAAATGTCCCAAAATGGTCCCTGTTTCCGCGCTTTCTCGTTAAATAGACCGGCTATTCGCCTCGAAAGCGCGAAAAAACGCCCTCATTTTGGATCATTTTCGCTTCGATCCATTTTAACCAGCCAGCTTCGAATGATTCGGCGTTATCCCCTTCTGATTGCCGGATCGCATCCCTACATGACATGGATCAGAATACAATCTGCCGGATCATGACAACGGAGTCGCTATGAGATCGATCCTGATTCTGCTCGGGGTGTTGGCTACCCACCTGGCCACGGCCGGTTCCGGGGTGCTCGAATCGAAGGTGCACGAAAAGGTGCTCGACAACGGGCTGAAGGTGTTGATGAAGCCCGACCACCGCGCCCCGATCGTCACTTCTCAGGTTTGGTACAAGGTCGGGTCCAGCTATGAGCACGGCGGCCTGACCGGTATCTCCCACGTGCTGGAGCACATGATGTTCAAGGGCTCCGCCAAGCTCGCCCCCGGCGAGTTCTCGCGCATCATCGCGGCGCACGGCGGTGACGAGAACGCCTTTACCGGGCGCGATTACACGGCCTATTTCCAAACCCTGGCCAGAGACCGGCTCGAGATCGCCTTCGAGCTGGAGGCCGAGCGGATGCGCAATCTCACGCTGCCGGAGGAGGAATTTGTCAAGGAGCTGGAAGTGGTCAAGGAGGAGCGCCGCCTGCGTACCGAGGACGACCCCGAATCCCTGACCTTCGAGCAGTTCAATGCCACCGCTTACCAGGCGTCTCCCTATCGGATCCCCATCGTCGGCTGGGCCGATGACCTGGAGCACCTGGAGGTCGGCGATCTTCGTGACTGGTACCGTAGGTGGTACGCCCCGAATAACGCCGTCCTGGTAGTGGTAGGCGACCTGGAGCCGGAGACGGTTTTTTCGCTGGCCGAGAAACACTTCGGTCCCCTGAAGCCGGAGCAGGTAGTACCACCGAAGGCCCGTGGCGAGCCCATGCAACGGGGTGAGAAACGGATCCGGGTCAAGGCGCCGGCCAAGGAGCCCTACCTCATCCTGGGCTATAAGGCCCCCGCCCTAGGACACGGGGGAGAGCCGTGGGAGCCCTACGCCCTGGAGATGCTGGCCTCGGTGCTCGACGGCGGCAGCAGCGCCCGCTTCAGCCGTGAGCTGGTGCGCGGCACCCGGGTGGCCGCGGCGGCGGGTGCCGGTTACAGCCTCTTTACCCGTCTGCCCGGAATGTTTCTGATCGACGGCATCCCCGCCCAGGGGCATACCGTCAGGACGCTCGAAGAGGCCCTCCGGGCCCAGATCGAGCGCGTCCGACGTGAGCCGGTGACGGCGTCCGAGCTCGAGCGCATCCGCACCCAGCTCATCGCCCACAAGGTCTACGAGCAGGATTCGGTCTTTTACCAGGCCATGCAGCTGGGACGCCTGGAGACCGTGGGCCTGGGTTGGCCCCTGGTGGACCAGTACGTCGAGCAGTTGAGTCGCGTGACCCCGGAGCAGATCCGAGCCGTGGCCCGTAAGTATCTGGTCGCGGATCGGCTCACGGTGGCCCTGCTGGAGCCCCAACCCATGGACAACAAGCCACCGGGACCGAGTGCGGCGGGAAGACACGGCCATGCGCACTGACAAAATCCGCACCTTCTTCGCAATCTGCGCCCTGCTCGGTCTCGCCCTTGCCAGTGCCGCCGAGGCGGGACCCAGGATCGAGACCTGGGAGACGGCTAAGGGCGCGCGGGTCCTCTTCGTCGCCGCGCTGGATCTGCCCATGCTCGACGTCCGGCTGGTGTTCGATGCCGGCAGCGCTCGGGATGGCAAGCGTTCCGGTCTGGCCTCTCTGGCCGCGAATATGCTGACGGAAGGAGCGGGGGAGTGGGACGCGGACACCGTCGCCGAACGGATCGAGTCCGTCGGGGCGGAGCTCTCCGCCGGTGCCGCCCGCGACATGGCCACCCTGTCGCTGCGCACCCTGACCCGACAGCCCGCCCTGGATAAGGCCCTGGAGACCGTCGCCAAGAGCCTGTCCGAGCCCAGATTTGGAAAAACCGATTTCGAGCGGGTGCGCGAGAACTGCCTGGTTGCCCTGCGCCAGGACGCGCAGGACCCAGGCACCGTCGGCTCAAAGGCGATCTACCGCAAAGTCTTCGGCGCTCATCCCTACGCCACCGATCCCGCCGGGACCCTGGAGACGGTGAGCGCCATGCGGCGCGAGGAGCTGGTGGAATTTCACCGCCGCTACTATGTGGCCGGCAATGCGGTGGTCACCATGGTCGGGGCCCTCTCGCGGGAGCAGGCACGAGACCTGGCGGAGCGTCTCACGGCCGGTCTGGACCCCGGCGAGCCGCCCCCCGCGTTGCCGCCGGTACCGGAGCTGTCCGGCCCGATCCTGGAGCGGCTGGGCTTCCCATCGACCCAGACCCACGTCTTCGCGGGGCAGCCGGGGATGCGGCGGCTCGAGCCGGACTATTTTCCGCTCTATGTGGGTAATCACATCCTGGGGGGCAGTGGACTGGTCTCCTTGCTCATGGACGAGGTGCGGGAGAAGCGGGGACTATCCTACAGCGTCTACAGCTATTTTTTACCTATGTCCGAACGCGGCCCCTTTTTAATGGGGTTGCAGACCAAGAACGATCAAGCCGCGGAGGCCCGGGAAGTGCTGATGAATACGGTGCGGCGGTTTCGGGAGCAGGGACCGACGGAAGCCGAGCTGGCGGCTGCCATAAAACACATCACCGGCGGCTTTCCGCTGCGAATCGCCAGCAACAGCAAGGTCGTGGGCTATCTCGCGGTAATCGGCTTCTACGGTCTGCCCCTGGACTACCTGGATCGCTTCAACGAGCGGGTGTCCGAGGTACAGGCCGAGCAGATCCGCGACGCCTTCGCCCGCCGGGTGCATCCGGACCGATTCGCCACCGTGATCGTCGGGCCGCGGAAGGAGCACATGAACGATGCCGGGGAGTAATACCCCTAGGTCGTAACCCTTCAGCCCCAACGCGTCATTCCGGCAGGGAGTGTCGGAATCTGCCGTGCCATGGGTGACAACAATAGGGGGGAGCTGAACGGTTATCCCAAGCCGGTAGACCTCTGTGGTTCGAACCAATCAGACGCGGATATGCGAGAAGGTTAATTCCCCGTGGATAAAGGAAAAATCCAACGTGACCAAAGACGAAACACTGCGTAGATTGAAGGTTGTCAAGACGGATCTGGCGCACCGATTCGGTGTCACTGACCTGGCGCTGTTCGGCTCCCTGGCCCGTGACGGTGCCGGCGTGACGAGCGACGTCGACATTCTGGTGAGTTTCGATGGCCCAGCGACCTCGCGGCGCTATTTCGGTGTGCAATTCTATCTGGAGGATCTCCTCGGCCGCCCCGTGGACCTGATCACAGACAATGGAATACGTCCGGAGCTACGGCCCTTCATCGAGCAGGAAGCGATTCATGTCTGAGTCCGAACCGGGCAAGCGTGAATGGCGCTTCTACATAGGCGATATGCTCGACTTTGCGCGCAAGGTACTCGCCTATACGGCAAACTTGGACCAGCAAGGTTTCGTCAGCGGACGGGCTCACCTATGACGCGACCCTGCGCAACCTGGAGCTTATCGGCGAAGCTGCTACCCGGATTCCCGAGAGCGTGCGCGCCGCACACCCGAATATTCCCTGGCGCCGGATTGTCGCGACCCGCAACCGCCTCATCCACGCCTACCTCGGTATTGATAACGATACCCTCTGGAGCATCATAGAAGACGATATTTCAGACCTGATCGAGGCCCTCGAATGCCTGCAACAAACGGACCTTGGTTCATCCCCGCAAGCACGCGGAATACCCTGACAACTGTCCCCTGATAATTGCCTACTCAACTTGCTTCTTTCCCTACTTCTTGTTTCTGCAATGTTTTTTTCAGGAGTCCTGCGCCCGGTGGCGACCGGTGACTTGGAAGCCGGAAAGACATGCTATGCTTGGCTATCGGAGACTCGACCTCCGTGAGCGAGACACGAAGGTCTGAACGCCTGTGGCCTCGCGTTTTACCCCAACCGTAAGACCAACTATCAGGAGTAGATCCCATGCGAAAACGCGGCCTCATCAGAAGATCGCTCATCGGCCTGGGTGCTGCGGTCGGACTCGGTCTGTCCGGTGCCCTGACGGCGGCGGACACCATCAAGGTCGGTATCCTCCACTCGCTGTCTGGGACCATGGCCATCAGCGAAACCACCTTGAAGGACACCATGCTGATGCTCATCGACGAGCAGAACAAGAAAGGCGGTGTGCTGGGCAAGCAGCTGGAAGCGGTCGTCGTGGACCCGGCCTCCGACTGGCCCCTGTTCGCCGAAAAGGCCCGCGAGCTGCTCGAAAAGAAGAAGGTCGCGGTGGTGTTCGGCTGTTGGACCTCGGTCTCCCGCAAATCCGTGCTCCCGGTGTTCGAGGAGCTCGACGGCTTGCTCTTCTACCCGGTCCACGGGTGCCGCGCCCAACCAGCAGGCCATCCCGGCGGTCGACTACCTGATGCAGGAGATGGACGTGAAGCGTTGGGTTCTGGCCGGCACCGACTATGTCTACCCGCGCACCACCAACAAGATCCTCAGGGCCTATCTGAAGCAGAAGGGGGTGGCCGAAAAGGACATCATGGTCATCTATACGCCCTTCGGTCACTCCGATTGGCAATCCATTGTCGCCGACATCAAGAAATTCGGGGCCAAGGGTAAAAAGACGGCGGTGGTCTCCACCATCAACGGCGATGCCAACGTGCCCTTCTACAAGGAGCTCGCAAACCAAGGCATTTCCGCGGAAGACATCCCGGTGATGGCCTTCTCGGTGGGTGAACAAGAGCTGTCCGGAATCGACACCAAACCGCTGGTCGGCCACTTGGCCGCCTGGAACTACTTCATGAGCGTGGACGACCCGGCTAACAAGAAATTCATCGCTACCTGGCACAAGTTCATCAAGGACAAGAAGCGCGTCACCAACGACCCGATGGAGGCCCACTACATCGGCTTCAAGCTCTGGGTACAGGCAGTGAAGAAGGCCGGCAGCACCGAGCCCGACAAGATAAGCGAGGCCATTATCGGACTGGAGACCCTGAATCTCACCGGCGGTGAGGCTAAAATGCTGAAGAACCACCACATCACCAAACCGGTCTTCATCGGCGAGATCCGGGAAGACGGCCAATTCGAGGTGGTCTGGCGGACGAAAAAGGAGATTCCGGGCGACCCCTGGTCCAAGCGCTCCGCCGGCGCTAAGTAAGGATGCTACCGATAATCCGGGCGCGGGTTCCTCCCGCGCCGCGGATGCGGTAGTGCGTCAGTTTGAACAATTACACCTTCTGGCGACGGCGAGCCACAGCCCGCCGCCGTTTTTGTCCATCGCTTAGCCCAACATCCGCAGGGCGTCAGCGAACCGGCAAAACCTAACCATGCGTATGCACATGCGCCCAAACTGACGCACTACCGCGGATGCAGGGTTCTTGACTTTTATCAAGTATAGGGCACCTTGAAAAATAGGTAGGGTCTAGATAACTTTAGAGAGGATTTTCTCTCAGTAAAATGAGTATTATATCAATAAGTTTTCCTCCCGATGATCGAATCTGAATTCACATTCTTCGAGGTGTAGATGAAACGTATGTCTGGGAACACCATTGAATTTTGCAAGCCTCCGTTTGGCCTACGACCAGAATGATTCAATGCCATTGAGATGACAAGTACCGCGG
>Ga0209671_1000580_pt1 | contig 25396 bp, 21 predicted proteins | sample WorMetHERISLAND2_2_FD_187401 | JGI IMG/M metagenome (GOLD analysis project Ga0209671, IMG submission 187401) | Marine gutless worms symbiont microbial communities from Max Planck institute for Marine Microbiology, Germany - Olavius geniculatus... | ecosystem: Host-associated > Annelida >... | reverse complement strand
TCCGAGATCTGGCGGTTGACAAAAAAAACATCATGCGTAAAACAGAAGTCCTTCCGAAAACTATCGTTTTCGGGCGGACTAAAAAAGCGGTAGAAGGGGAAAAGAAAAAAATGAAAAGGGGAAGAAAGGGTGAGTACAAAAAAACGTTGTTTGCACGGTGATTTCCAGAAGTCGAGCCTCGGTCACGTGATTGACAGCAGGTGGTTGCCGTGTCTGTCTTTCCGCTTCCATCGAATTCATTCCAGTACGCTACTGGGCGGCTGGCGTGCTCATGATACGACCGTGTTCTCAGATCTAAGATCTATGACATTCTGTTGCCTACATCAAGGCGCTCATACCGGCCGCTGTCCAATGGACACTTTGGTCATTTTCTTTGATCCATTCCTTGGATCTGCACAATGGACATCTTGGCATTTACTATAAACGAGTCTTTTCAAGGCTAAGACTTTTCTGCAGCGCAGCGCCAAATGGTTTGAAATAATACGCGGATAAACAAACTCAACATATGGTCAACTGCCGTAACTGGAAATCTGAGTTAAGCTCATGAGATGCGCGACAGCATTAGCTAAAGGTAATTTCGAAGCGATTCGCTTAATGAAATATGCGTCGCAGCATAAAATCGCGAAAAATTTAGTAAAAACCAGCTATTTTGTATTTCAAGGTCGTTTAAGGTCATCGTTGTTGGTACCGTCGGAAGGCTCGTCAGCACTGCTGACTCGGCATCTTGAGAATGCGGCAGCAGTCAGACGAAGAAGAAACAACATTGAAAGGGCATCGAAGCCATTGCAGATATCATTATAATAATTGCCCTGTTTACTCCACAGAACTACACGGTGTTTCGTAAAAAGGGACCAATCAATTTACACAAAATTTTTACCAGTTGTAGCCGAGGATATACTAATTCAAAATATTTCAACAAAATATAGCAGTTGATTAATATTTTTTGTTAAACGCGACGTAACGCTGACATCATAATGTGTCGTGAGTACAAGCTTGCTAGTCTCAACTGACAACGTTACATCTCAACGTTACATCACGACTAGCAAAGAATATTTAATCAACTGCCGTATTCTGTTAAAACATTTTAAATTATTGTTCCTTCAGCTACAACTGGTAAAAATTTTGTGTAAATTGATCATTATTTGAGTGGATTATGAAAAAAAACAAAAAGGGGTCCCTTTTTATGAAACACCGTGTAGCTGGTCAAACGCTGGCTTGATTCAAACTGGCATGACGAGTTGGTTGAACTAAACAGATTGCAATGGCATAGCTCGTCAAGCCAGCTCGTCAAGTCAAAACTGCATCATATCTGGTGTAAGCTGTGATGACAACACGCCATGGTTGTGATAAACGTTTTTATAGAATAAAAAATGCGTCTGCAAACAGTTTTTCTTCGTTGTTCTAACTTTATTTTTTTTTATTTTGAAAAAGATCAGTGTCAAAGCAACAGTAATTAAAAATATTTATTACAAAAATTAGACTATTATACCAAAATATACAAGCCAACGACAGTACCAAAACTCACGACGTATTCGGTTGCAATGCACTGAATACAGAATAACAGTATGTAACTGTTCACACCAAATAAAAGAGATAAATACTCAAAACAGCACCATGCACCATAATAACTTAGGCCTAATATTGTTCAGATAGAGGGGGCAAGATACGTTTTTTCACGTCTCCAAAAAGTTTCAAGAAATTCTTAAAAACGTGTTTGCAAACGTTTGCAAACGTTTTAATTTTTTTTCTTAATGTTTGTAACAACTGCGAAAACATGAAAGCGCCGGCCAGCTGCTGCTGGCCAATATGCACCGACGACGTTGGATGGCAAGAAGCACGTCGGTGTACGTGGTGGACAGTTGTTGAGTGCAACGTGAGTGAGTGACCGTGGGCCAGCGCGTGTCCACCGAGTTAAATATTGTCCCGTGTCAACGGGTGATCGATGACGAGCGCGCAGTAACACGAACCACTCTGCGATCTAATCGACTTGAGCCAGCCAGCCAGTGCACCAGCGGTCTTCCCATTGATTGATTGATGGCGCTGGCAACGCGTTCACTATCGATGTATGCCGTCCGGTTATTGTCACTATCATTACTGCCAATATACTCTGCAGCTGGACTTCTAACAGCTTATGTGCCTCATCGTCAGTGGCACCGGAAGCAAGTAATTGAAAGCGCGTGCCTACAAATAGGCGCAATTTGCCGAAAAAATTGTAGACGTAGGCTACTCTTCCACTTTAAACCGTTCGTTCAGAACGACAAAAGCAGATAAACAAGAATAAACCCGGTGCACTGTTTTGTTCGTGCGAAAGCGTAAGCTCGCCGAGCAAATTAACGTGAGAGTCTGGAAAAAATGCAGAAAAACCATACATATGCATGGCTGGATAATGCGGTAAAATCAAGTTATAAGCATATGTTTTAGTGTACGAACGTCGTTTTGCTAAGAAACGTTTCGTAGCATGCACGGTCATAAAAGGACCCCTTTTCCATAATTCACTTAAATGATAAGCAATTTGCATGAAATTTTTACCATTTATAGCTGAAAAATACTAATTCAAAATATTTTTACGAAACATGGCAATTGATTAAATATTATTTGCTAGTCGTGATGAAACGCTGACATTATAATGTGTCACAGGTACAAACAGGCTAATTTCAATTGGTGCTGCCAATTGCTACCCTGCTTCAATGGTGAAAAATCTGGTTCGTTGGTGTCAAATATTTGAAGTTTTACATTCGCAGCCACAAAACGTGCAAAGCGATCAAATTTACGTGTCTGTGGGGATAGTTGGTGTTTCACATGTTCGAGCAAGACAGTGCACTATGCACTATCACACCGAGCTTGCAAGATGTTGAGTTTTTGGATCACAAGACGCCCGATTTCCTGTCTCCATGTTGCTCAGTGCTGACACGATAAGCATTTTTCATTAGCGAATCAGATGAAGTTAACCATCGAAGCAGGGTAGCAACTGACAGCACCAGTTGAGACTAGCAAGTTTGTACCTGTGACACATTATGACGTCAGCGTTACATCACGACTAGCAAAAAATATTTAATCAACTGCCATATTTTGTTCAAATATTTCGAATTAATATTTCTTCAGCTACAACTGGTAAAAATTCCATGTAAATTGCTCGTAAGTTGAGTAAATTATGAAAAAAACAAAAAGGGGTTCTTTTTATGAAACACCATGTATAAACGTCATTAATATTCGCAAAGCAGTGCACGCCACGCGATGCTGCGAATGGCGCAGTCGACAGTGCAATAGATCACTGAGTGTAGATGCTCGCCGACGTACTGTATACAATTAAAATTGTTTTTAGCTTTTGGACAAATTATGAGATGTTTCCGTTTGCATGTTTTTTTAGATTTAGATTTATTATGTATCTTGTGCTTCCGTTGTTAAAAGTTGCGCTTGTCAACTTTACATTAAACGAATATATGATGATGATGAATGGACTCGCGCGGTCATTCTTCAATCGTTCTGGCTTTGTACTCGTACAGATTGCGCGTGATGCCGCAGGGGCGTTCGGAAATTATGCCGAGACGAAGATCGAGTAAGCAAATTGATAAGTAAGTAATCAAGTTAAATAAGTAAGCAAACCATCCAGTTATATCCTTTGTTATCACCAGTAAAGTTCCTGATGTGTTGTAAAGACCAGTATAGTCTAAAAAGACAAGCGCCAAAGTAATTTGGTAAATAGCGAAATCACTAATCGATGCTGCCACCTGGCTAATCATTAATCGTCTTTTTTTCGTAAATCGGAATCAATTGTATGTTTTGTCTGCCAAATATTTTTTTCCGCTTTAGTGGGCTCCGGGCAGCCCATCTAACACATTGCGTCACTGGACTCCACAACTGTACCTGCCAAATGGCGTCCAAATCCGTCAAATGGCTCAAGCTGGAGGCACGAATGTGACAGACAGACTACAGACAGACCACGGTATGGGGAAATGTGCAAGAATAAGCGGAATCGCTTCCGTTGCAACAGCGATTCCACCTAAAATATTTCCTGCAGGAGGCGTTTTTCTTGTTTATTTTTGCAGTTGTAATATAGGACTACAACGTGTTATAGATTTCAAGATTTGTTTTACAGCATGTTGTACGACAAGTCTAGTATCATACATGTAAATGGAATTTGAGCTTCATAGAGCGACGAGTGATCACACTTGAGTTTGTGCTTGACGCGCTAAAGAGGATGCTGGAGGCCTAAGTCAACAATTAGCATCGCCATCGCTATCAGCAGCGGTTTCTAACATTGAGAGAAATGGCGCGTGGCGTCGATCGTTAGGCTGATTGCAGCAGCAGCCAGTGCAGTGTGCAGAATTACGTCAGTGAAGCAGAGCAAAGTCTTTGGTGGCGCCGTTCAACGCGCACTTAAATGTTCCTCGGGGGATCGTTGGACGTCCACGTAGGCGGTCCCACGTGGGTGCAGGCCGACTTGACTCGATCCCGGTTTGTAAACGGACCAGTAAGACCGTGTGCCGAACTGGGGACATATTAAGCTCGGTACGCAATAACCATATACGTACGATTCGTACGGGCCCGGCCATACGTAAGGTTAGTGCGTAGGTTCATGAGCGTTCGGTAAGCAACGAGCTATAAAAAGTTTGGCACGAAATACTACAAAATAAATAATATTCTGTGCAATATAAAATATTCAAATACTTATGGCTTAGATTTGATCGACAGAGCAAGCAACAAAATAGAACGCACTAAATAGCGCTCATGAGAACTGAGGTAAAACTGTAACATATGGATGCAAACATTTTTCAGTAAAACTTTGGAAACTAACTAAAAACTGCAAAATATTTAGAAAATCCGCTAAAATTTTTAGGCTTGCAAGGTTTTTAGGAACGGACGACAAACGGAGGCACGGACACTTTTATAGATTTTACTTGTTTTGGGCATTGAAAGCGAAGAAGTCCCCGATACGTTTCGCGACTGGTGGGTGACTGAAGACTCTTGGACGATCGCAGAGACGCTCAATCCGGCGAAATCCGGCTGACGTCCCGGCTTCCCTGTCCTGGTGTCCCGGCGTCCCGTCAGTTTTGGCCTTTGAGCGCCGGACGGTCTGTCGTCCGGTGACTTGGCGTGTGCTGGGCCCCCGGCTCAGCTTGAGCGGCCTACGGCCGGAGTCACATTAAAATGCCCTTTCCATGAAAAATCCGCTTGGGGAGAGATAATCACAGATTTGATATATCTCCCCGTTATTAAAATATCGTAGGCCCCATAAAAAGTCTCCCCATTATAGGATCGCCCCCCCCCCAGAAAAGTCTCTCGGCCGACAATTTAGCGGTAAAAATCCGTCCCGCCCGGACGGCCGCCGAGCGGGGCGGATTTTTGCCGGTAGGCTAAATTGTCGGCCGGGGAGACTTTTCTGGGAGGCGATCCTCTAATGGGACACCGGCGTCATCCCGTCTGATCGATGGATAGCAGTTCGTAGCGTGGGATGAGACAAATTCGACGATGACGACAACTGCTTAAATGCCTTCCGCATCAGGTGGCTAGCTCGTTCTACGCTCGGTCAGGGCACGTGTACACCGTAGAGATTCGCACAGAACAGAGAGGGATGTTTGAAACTCAACGTCGTGATCGGGCATTACACTTTTCGGATATTGTGCATTTCACTTTGTTTCAGAACTGCACTGCGCACAAATGTGCAAGATAATTATTATACGGGGGCTTAATAACACGTCGAAAATTGTTGCAAGTAACTTGTAGGTGATTAGGTGTGCAGCTGCTAATTTATGTGGTGCTTTAACTAGGCCTATAAATTGCTAGTAGAACGAGAGGTGACATGTTTGAGACAGCACCTCAAACTATAGACAGAATGTGTGCTGCATTACGTGTGAAATTTACTGAGTTTAAACACTGTTAAGCAAACATTATTACAGCTGGCCGATGAAAGTGACCGTGGGTTTTCCTTGTACGTGAATTAGGCCCTACAGTAAAATAGCGGCGGACAAGTGCCTTCCATGTTGAACGGCGTTGCCCCGTTTTCTCGCTTCCCCATGTGACTCCCTTTGTTGTGAAATATTAGGAAATTTCATCATATATCATATATTCGTTTAACGTAAAGTTGACAAGCGCAACTTCTAACAACGCAAGCACAAGATACATAATAAATCTAAATCTTAAAAAACATGCAAACGGAAACATCTCATAGTTTGTCCAAAATGTGTAGAATGATTGCAGTTTTGGGACGCAGTATGGACCATACTCGCAAACAATGTTCGAACACTTTTGAAGATGTTCAACCGTCTTTTCCAATGTTTACGCTCCTGCTTCCCACAACACCCCTCCCTGGCCGGTGCGGCTCACAGCACATCCAATCAATCAATATCCAGCAGCTTCTCTCGTCGTCTTGTACAAGACACGATCTGACTTTCGGCCTGTGCTAAGCATTCAAGCATCTAGTTTCGATTATCTAACAACGACTAAATAATATGTCGTCCTAGTGCTGACATAATGTGCGGCTATCCGCCTATAGACCTGCACAGTAACCTTCACCTTGACCTTGACCATTCGACACACTGGTCACTCTTGCTTCAAAGAACGGTCACACCAATTTTAATTTTCCAATTTTTCATTTTTCGCGTTGGGAGCCCGTGCGGTACAGACAGACGTAAACGTAGACGGACGGGCAATACATGTATTTTGCAGCCTGTTTGATCGACGACACAATAATTCTGGTGTCAGATTCGTGATGAAAAATAGACTGTGAATAATAGACTGCATGTCCAGCGACGAAACGATGAAGATACAGCGTAAACGTCGGCTTTCAGTAATCAAGGTATAAAATGAACGTTGACGATAGCCTAAAATTCCGACAAATAACGCTAATGATAATGTGAAAAGTTTGACGCTTCAGTGATCGTTAAAATAAGCATAGTTACATCAGATTGACAGACGGTACATTGGACTAGGCGACGGCGGCAGGTTATTACATTTTGCACGGCAGTGAAAGAATCGTGCAATCTAAATTTCTCATCACGCCAGACAGAATGCATACTGAAATCCATCAATCATCTCATGCCACATTGCAGTGTGCCAATCGACGCCCTGCGCTAAACTGACAATTTTCAATATTTTCTATAAATAGACCTAGACGTGAAAATTGGTTTTTGCAGTAAATCAGCCAGTTCATGCGGGACATTTTACGAGTACATCAGAAAAGGACATTGCTTGACAGAATAGCACAGCAAAGATAGACGTGGTTCGGAAATGTGTCAAAGGTAAAGGTAAAGTCCAGTACTTGCTATAGGCCTAGCGCTTCTTACATGAGACGGACTTAAGATCAGAAGCGCTTTACAATCTTGTAAGTGGCAGCTGATTGGCATGCTAATGATACCGCAGCGCACTATGCGGCCATCCATTGCCCGCGTCAGCGAACAACTGGACCCGCGGTTTGCAGCAAGCAGACATACCATTGCACCAATCACCCACACTAGGCCTTCACCCCGTAGCCCGTAAACTACTACTCATTTTCCGTCCCACAGAGGGTAAGAGGCTGAGTTGGCCTGAGCACATAGTAGGTTAGCAACTTGCTCATAGTTGCTTGCAAATGACGGCAGTGAGAATCGAACCGCAACCTGAAAGTTACGAGTCGACACCAACCAAAGATGTGAAGTAAACGGCTACCAGCAAAGGTGATGCACTGTTCCATGAAGAGGAAGAGGAGTCAAGGAAAACAACCAAAGAAATGGATAGAAGACATAAAGAAACACCTTCGGGAGAAGGAAGCAATGACGATAATAATGCATAACAAAGCCACGCGGAGACGTCTATTAGCAACCTCATCATAATCTTACAATGATGGGAAAGAAAAAAAAGAAGACAGAGGAAGAAGTGTTAAATATTCATGTTAATTCACTACGGTAGGCTATCACTGCCTAAAACGATCAGATACACCTAGACAAGGCCTGTTGCAAAGGTCGCTGTATTTAATTGGCCGTATAAGGTCTGAACAGCAAAAATGAGTATTTTATTAATTTGAAAGTAAACAACGAAACGCGTTGATATGCAGTAAAGCTAAGCGGAAAACCTTAATGCTAATGAGGTAAGCCTCTAATAACGGTCGCTACATCGAGTGCCGAAACTTAACACTTATCTAAGTTACAGTACAAAGAGTCAACCGGCGGCATGAACGGCGAACTACTAAGTGCTAAAAGTGATATGACAGAGAGACACGAAAGACCCGCACCGGAAATGCGGCTCCTACTTCCGGCTTGTCATGTGTGCAGGGCAGGAGTTCTGTGCGCATGCCTGAGGCGCCGACTCTATGCCCGTCCATCCCTTCCCCACCGCCAAGGGCTTTCGGGTTAAATTCCTGAAGATTCTTTTGCAACTGTAGAATGAGTCAATTTTTGCGTCTCGGCGTCTGGCACAAAAGAAAGAAGAGAGGAAAGAGACAAAATAAAAAAAAACAAGAAAAGAGGAGAAAAAGGAGGGGTGGAAAACAAAACGGAGAGGGTAAGCACTAAGTGATGGATATAACAGAGAGACAGGAATTAAGGGAAGAAAGGGGAGAGTGGCGGTCATCTCGGGGTGATTTCTGAAAGTCGGCGCGTGCGCGTTGCGGTAGTCGAGTGCGCATGTGCGGCTGTCTGTTGAGCACGCGCAACGAGTGAGTGGCGCGACTCTGTGTGTTGGAGCGCGCAGTGCATACGGTACAGTTCCGTGCACGAGTGAGCGTGCTTCGTCTGCTGCTGCCAGCTCACTCGATCGTACCTTGGCGATTGGTCTGTCACCAGCAGCTGATGACTGGCAGCGGAACGAAGATGCCGGCTTGAGAACTAGAAGACAATGTGCTGCTCTTGCTAGACTAGACACCGACCATCAGCTGCAGCGTTTAAGCCAAAATCCCACTATTCTTCGATTTGTTGTCGATTTGCTGGATTTCATAGAACCTCGAATACATGCTGGATTTGTCGCCGTCTTTCGACTTTGTAGTGGATTCGTGCTCGGTGCCTTGTCGATTCGTCGACTCGCGCTGTAGGAAGCCTTCCAAGTCGTGACGTCACGCCAGGTGGTCACGTGACGAGCACCTGTCGCCGTGTGACGTCATGAATGGCGGGGCGGAGTCGGGCGGACTGACTGACCGCATTATCGTGCTTTCGGTGGAGCCAGAGAACACAACACATGGTTAGTATAAAATACAACATATGTACATGTATAGATGTGTGCACAACTTGAAAACTATATCGACCCAGTACCGACATGTTGTGCGGCCGTCCGCCTCACTTTTCGAGCTGAAAATTGGCACACTGGTTGATCCTGCTCTAAAGATAAAGGTAAAGGTAAAGTTCAGAACTTGCTATAGAGCTTCTTACATGAGACGGACTCAAGACCAGAAATGCTTTATAATCTTGGAAGTGGCAGCTGATTGGCATGAGCTAATGATGCCGCTGCACAGTATGCGGCCATCCATTGCCTGCCTAAGCGAACAATTGGACCCGCGGTTTGCAGCTGGCAGACATTACCGTCCCAATCAGCCACACTAGGCCTTCACTCCGTAGCCCATAAGCTGCTACTCATTTCCCATTCCACCGAAGGTAGGTGGCTGAGTTGGCCTGAGCACACATTAGGTTAAGAACTTGCTCAAGGTTGCTTGCAAATGACCGGCAGCGAGAATCGAACCGCAACCTGAAAGTTACAAGTCGACAATAATCACTAGATACTTGCACCTACACAAACAGGTAGGTGTGAACAACTTGCCCAGAGTTGTTACTTGGTAGTGCACCGGCTGGTAATTGAACCGCGAACCTTTCGGTCTCGTATTCAATACCCTAACCGCTGAGCCACCAAGCCATTTGAAACATTTACGCCAATTTTGGTTGTTCTACCTATGCCTTTTCGTTTTCAAGTGAGGAGCGTGGACGGCACCAACAGAAAAACGGAAAAAACTTGTAGATTATTATGACGTCCGCACAATAAATTTATATACGCCTGTAGTGCAGTGGCATGGAAGATACTAATGAATTGCAGCGACGAACTTAGCAAACAGCAACGCGAAAGTATTTTAATAGCATTCAAAAGTATCAATAGGCCAGAGAGTGTCGGCTAGTCGGGCAGTTTATTTCAGACACTACGGGCCCGCGATCACTGACAAGGAGTGGGCGCCGTTCTGTGGGTTGAAGACTTCTCCATCGTGACAGCCGCCAATTGGTTGCCTAATGACGACTCCAGGACTAAAGTCTAGTTTCTATCTAACGCACGTAACGCAAGACACCTGCGTACTTTTCGACGGCACTGACACAGTCAACGCGACGCCAAAACGCAAGGATAAAAGCGGTGTCCATGCTTGCGTTGCGTACGTAACGTTACGTTGCGTCTCTTGCTTGCTTTGCGTTAGATGGAGATTAGCCTTACCGTATGCAATTACTTAGGCCTATGGTTTTGTGTAATAATTAGGCCTATAGGTGTATCGGGCGTCTCACAGCATTGCTGCTGCAAATTGAAGTCATTGTTTTGTGTTGGCAGGGGCGTCATTTAGGGAAGAGGGGTTGGGGAGTCTACGGACCCCCAAGGATTTATGATTTTATTTTTCCCCTGTAAATCGTACCTTTGAAATAGTGTTACTGCTGCAAGAACAATACATTACGTAGACTGAAAATCCCCATCGATTACTGAGACCCTCCTTCAATGATTTACTGAAATAACGCCACTGTGTGTTGGCGCGCTTTCTGCAGAGAATGATGATGATTGAATTAGCGCATGCAGCAGAGCGTTTCTGTGTCGGTATGGGGCGACTGAAAACGCGAGACCTGACATCGCGAGACTTGTTTTAATGTGCGAGTATCTGCTCACTACAATTTTTGCTGCATGGAATATTGTATGATCTGTATGCATATTTCTCAGTTTTTAGTAGTCTTCTTTGTCATTGTCATAAACTTCAATATCACGTAACCCCTAAAACGGCGACGAAAATGCAGAAAAATTTAAGTATTACGGTACAAAAACAGCAAAAAGTCAATACAACATTGAACGAACTTTAACGTTACGTACGCCTAATTAGCACTAGAAAGACAAGTGTTTCGTTACGAAAATTCTAACTAAACACCATCAAAAAATTAATAGCACTAATTACGCCAAACGTCTCTGTCGTATTGCAGAGGCATAGGCTATAATATAAAACTCGACGCACAACCTGAATTTAATAAAAAAAACTGAATAAACTTCTGACTCTTACGTCGTCATTGCCGGCATGGGCGCCTGACTGGTCTCGCTCTTGCTTCTGTCGACACGCGGCTGCAGGGACTCCCTATGAACGCCGACAGTACAGCAGAATGCGATAGCAGAGGCAGACTCGCCAAACAGTGAACGACGTTCTGGACGTCCGCATCACTTCCATGCGCTTCTTTCAGATCGATCTTATTCATGCGTAGTGGAACCAACATCCGGCTACCCCATGCAGCGCCGCTGTAGAAGTGCTGAAATACCGCTACTGACACTTCCTCAAAGTTCGCCATTGCACACGTCGGTGTGAACTGCGGCACCAGCTGTTGCGTTTTCTATTTTTTGTGAGTCTTTTATGTACAGATCTGGTGCCGCGTTGTCAAGTCTCGCAGTTTCAACGTCCTCGTCGACATATAGGCCTACGCCATCATCGTCATCATCAATGATGCAGTCGGGAGAAGTAAGCCACTGTTGAACTTTGGACTGACTAAGTCGCTTCTACTCTACACTGTGTCCCAAAAACGAGTGTATAAGGAACAGAAAATAAAAGTATTGACACTCCAGTCGGTTAATCCGGCCGACTTGGGCTGTATGCTTGTTTAATTGGGCTCCGCCCTCGCCGGCTCAAAGTGCCGTCAAGGGGATGAACTCCCACGCAACGGGCCTAGTCCAGCTTCGCTGCCTAGTGCCTATGCGAAATCTTCTTCTAATTGCGCAGCTTCTGCCCATCAGCACCGACTGTTGACTGTCGCACGCTGGCGCTAGACATCACTCTTTGTTGCACGCTGCAGAGTCGGCGGAGTCTGCAGATGCAGATTCTGTCTGTCTGTCTGTTTGTCCGCTCTATTTATAGCTCTACGGACACTCCAATCGTAATGCTTGCTCGGAACGACCAACCGACCGAATTTGACGGACGGAAAGCACTGACGCGCGCTTGGCGCTAAGCCAGTCATTAAACTCTGCGAGATCAACAGACATTGCCGTTCCGTCCTATCCAGGTTTGCCGTGGATATGAAATTTGCCATCCATATCCATATCCATATCCACAGACGCTTATCGTGCGTACATATAGCCACTAAATTTTCGCGAAATACAGCAGTGCCAGAGCGTTCATTCCCCCAGGCATTTTTTTGTGAAACTGTTAAAAATAAATAAAAGTAAAAAATAAAACACATTTGCATTGAAATATGATTTTAGAAAAGTATTTCCCGGCTGTCATGAAAATCTACCGTAATTATTTTATTGCCTTTGCTCTGTAGATTTAAGAAGTTTTTGAACAAACTTCAACTTCAACGCTCTACGTTATCCTGTTAGAATACTCTGCATAGTTAAGGTCATGTGTGTCTGTGATGCGCCATAGCATAGTAACTGTATATGTATGTTATATGTTATATGTATTCTTCTTCCTCTACGTACCACAATGTGCTGGTGAATAAAGATTATCATTAGTAGATAGTGATTTAAATCACTCCTTAATACGTGGTTTTTCGATCGTGCCTATTAGTATAGTAAACGCCTCTGAGAACTTTGGGAAGGGCGAAAGCGGGCTTTTTATAAATCTACTTCTGATTGATTTTCCTAGTATCTGTCGAAAAAAGGTTTTGTGGCTGCGCTAATTGACTGGGCCTTATTGATAACAGCGTTAGACGCCGAGATTGTACTGGTAGCTACGATGAGTGCGATTGCGTCCATTCAATTAACGTCCAGCTGCAAGCGTAGGGCCGCTGCAGCGCAATATCATGCCCGGTCCACATCGTCGCAAATCTGCCGCTCTCTGCAGATCAGTCTGCAATATTAACGACTCGACGTCGACGCCGTCGATTGTAGGCCGAAGCGTGTGTTGTGTATACACACGCACTCGCCGACGTCATTAGTACAGCTCCCTGCATCATCATCCACGTTTCATCCATTAACAGTCTGCGTCAGCTGCAGCTTTTAGCGAAAATGCCGTATTATCCCGGCGTTTCCGTGCAGTCTTCATAATATGTCGCGTTACAACCCGTCCGCCTGTCAGTCCGTCTGTCTGTCCGTCTGCACAGGCAGAAGTACCAAAGGTGGCGAAAATGTTTTTCGGGACAGGAGTCAGCGGTATGCCAACTTTCTGCCCGAAAACTCGAAGATGATGTGTTAGTAATAAGGTTGGAGTGCGCAGTGCTTGGGTCAGTATGCATAGCTCAGCGGACGGCCGCATATGACGTTACGGAATTTTAAGGAAAAATTATCCCCCTCCCTCTTCGTCACACATCGTCACACTTCTTTAGACCCTTTTTTAAATATGTCGTCACAAACGTCCAACCCCCCGGCAGCTTTTAGTGTAATGTAGGGCCTACAGATATGAGTTTCAGCGTATCTAAGTTATGATACATAAAAATTATACCTGCTATCAAAAATGTCTACTGTCAATTTAATGCAGAAAACTGTGCGAAATTAAACACAGTGTTCTTAAATGTTCCTCGTCCTGACACATATGGCGTGTTGGCGACATGAATTTGGCAGTCCATTGTGCCTTCGCACAGATGTGACGTGTGTGACGTCATACTTCCTTTAACCTACCTCCTCCCCTACGTCACGCGTCGTCACAATAATGTGAACCCCCCGCCTCGGAGCGTGACGTCATTTATAGGGGTCGTCATTTGACGACCCCTATAATGACGGCACTGGACCGACATCGTTGGCTGTAAATTTTAAAAAAGTAAATACGAGTGTTCGAGATATAATGCAGCGACGTATATGGGAGTGCGCCTGTTCTCTTGAAAGAAAAAAGAAAGAAAAAAGAGAGAAAATTAATCAGAAAAAAATGGAACTGCATGTCTGAAATATACACTCACTTTTATATTTTTATAAGCCGTTAGATATGTGGCGACCGTGATGGTTGCAGAGCAAACGTAAGGAGTGTTCTAAAAATGAAGTTCCGTGCTGCAGTAAAATTGATTGATCTAGGTGACGGTTTGGTGTCATTATCGTTTCCAATCAACGGACGCCTAGAGAATAAACTCGAGTTAATTCTCATCTTCTCAGGTTTCTTGTCGTCGATCTCATTTTGGCGCGACGTTTGCAGTAGGGGCCTAAAACTGATGCGCTGATCAAACACACGAATAAGTAGAAATTTTAAACGGAAATAAAAGTTATAACAGGAACCAAAATATAATGGGCAATGGATGATGTTAAAATACTTAAACTAGAAAAGTCAGCCCACACCGGCCTGTTATGCAGCCGACCATTTAGCTAATTACAGCATTTGCTTGTTTTAAAATTAAACTGCAAGTTGCAGTTACACGGCTTGCGCAGACACGGCTTGAACCAATTTATCACAAACGTTGTAAACGTTTGCCACAAAAGATCTATGCCAGGTCGTGTTTACAAACGCCGCTTATGTGCGATATGCACCATTTTCTGCATGTTTTACGTCTGGTAAACGTGTTCTTTGACCTTGCAAAACTAAAAATTGGCACACCGGCTACTTCTGCCAATAGGAATGTTTGCACCAGTTTTTTTGGTTTTTACGCCTTTTGATTTCGAGTTAGAAGCCTGTACTAAAGTGACAGAGGACGGACGGACGGACAGACAACAGGCAATGCCATAATGCGGCGTGTTAAAACGGCGGCATGAGAAATATTCTATTTAATTTTAAATTCAACGAAAATATAACACAGCAATGCGTGATAGCAGTATCCAATTTGCTGGTCTTCGGCACGTGCACGCCGCGAGTCACGATACAGCCACATTCAATGCAAATGTCAGTGAAAACTGAAAAGAGAAAGTTTTGGCTCAGGTGATGTAGGTAGACATATTAAAGCCACCGCTGGCTGAATAGGTGTGGTCCGTGCAATTCATTCATTAGGAAACTAGAAAGACATACAATTTTTGCGCTATAGGGCTACAGGAGTACATTGCATAGGCTATAGCTATAGCCGAAAGCCATCTATTTCAATAGTGGCGTGCTTTTTATTGTACGCATGGGCCATTAGCTGCACTTAGAACGCAAGACACTGCTTCCGGTTAATTCAGTTTTTGTGTCTCCACGTTTATACTTACTCACATGTTTCTGCTACGAAGATGCGTGAACACTGTCGGTGGGAAATGTACTTCAGTGCGCAGCTGCGGCATCGCACGAATTTCTTGCGATAGCACGACTTCCTCATTGCTGTTGTTGTTAATAGGCAAAATCGCTCTGGCTCAAGCGATTTCGCCTATACCTATCAATTTCTTCGCAGCGTCGTTTGTCACTTGTTTAAACGGATCGACAGATTCACATGCCATTTGGCAGTACACTTGCGAGGTCTAAAGACACACTGTGTTGGATGGGCGTTCCTGACGCCCAAGGAAAGGTGAGATATAGCATGTTAAACACCCGCTCTTCTTCAGCTAAAACATGCAACTGCCCACTTATTTTCTGCGCCAGGAGGCCGCATCGTTCAGCGATTTCGCGTTTTTCCGAATTACTTCGGTTACATGTGGGTGTTGCTTTTGCTGCATTGCTGCTTGTTACGTTCATCATCGTTTTGGTCGTCGTAGTCGCCACTATTTGCAAAATGCCTGCAGCGTTTAGCTGAACCAGTCGAGTTTCTGCAGCAGTAATTAGCGCTAAACGACGACGACGACAGTGCACCCCGATGCGACATGCATTACACCTGGCCGCAGGTGCGTCTAATGAAGAGATCACGATACCTGCATTGCAAGGTAGGCCTACCTGAGCAGCAGAGCTCTCTAGTAGCCTAGATGTCGCGTGTATTTGCTCTCATTACTGACTGTTTATAATTACCGACGCTGTTATCAGCAGTGTGGTGTAGCTCCAAAAGAAGTTGACGGCCGCCCGGGAACTCGTTGACCTAAAGCAAAATTTCGCTTGAACTCGTGTGCTTTTTGCGCCTTGTTTCAGAACTGCAGCATGCAGGCTAACACAAATGCAGTAAAGTTTTCGTGATGCATTGCAAACAACTATTGCAAACTTGATATTTTTTTCGGCTGCAGACATTATTGTAACCAATTTTTGAATAAGTTTTAGTAAAATAGTGAAACGTTTCATAGTGGGAACGTCCCATGTGTGGAAAAAGTGGAAGGATGGTGTCTTCCAACATCTGTGCCCCGCTATATATTCCAGCCCTGGATGCCGTTAGTGCCATATCACGGTAATTGTCCTGGATTACGTCACAGTAATCGTAATGCTCACGCACGAATATCGACTGTAGCCTATATATAAAATTTAGCCGTTCGTTAGCCAAAGTTATTCTAAAAATCTTTATTCATCACCGGATGGTAACAAAAATCAAGAATGTGGTAATAAAATCATATTGGACGGTGATTTGACCCAAATAGTTCTGGCACAACCCCCGCCCCACTTCTGTCTATGGCGTGGCATAGTGGCTGGTGGTGTAGCGCGTTAGTCGGAACTGTCGCACATTTCCGGTTCCGGCCTACGGGTCACGTGACTGACGTAAGTCGCTGGTGTCGGTACGACCGCCATTTTATCGTTCCTGCCGGCAGCGGCGTGGCCGGAAATGACGTCAGAGCACGTGGCGCCGTTTGGCGGAATTAATACGATCGACCCACGGTATGTGTCGACCGGCGCTGATGGGCAATTTTCATGCGGTCAAGCGTGACCCGACGACGCGCTATCCGTGCCGTCAGCCAAACTCCACTTGCTCAGATTTGTTGTGGATTTGTCGTGCAACTCGCCGTACGACAGACAAGTCGAAAGTCTAGAGCAAAACCGTAACGAGTTGTTGAACACAATTGATCAAACTAAAACTTTGGACTTTTGAACCTGTGTGTAAATCTGCAGTAGTGTCTGATGTGATTTTTGGTCACTTAGTAACCCGTTTATGAAACAATCTGCCAGTTCAAGTTGTTTTGCATCCCTTAATGTGTTCTAGCCAGGTTTTGTAAAGTGCATTTTATTTAGTAGACACGCTGAGGTGGTCTTGTAATGATCTGATGGTTTACTGCGATGTGGCCCTTTTACTGATAAAATGATTGATTGATACATCGAGTGTTTTGCTGCCTTCGTCGGAACGACTGTCCGTTAGATGTAGAATCTTAGAAGGGCTGTGAATAATCCGCAAAATGTTGCACAGCTTGCTGTACAACTTATTGCGCACCGTGTACGACACATCCACAACAAACAAAGCAAGTGTAGTGTGGGCTTGAGTCGTCCATGCAGTCGGTCTACACTGATGAAGAACTAATTTACTGCGGTCGACCGGTTCTGTGGTGTAAGAGCGAAACATTCACTTTATACGAGCGTCATCTTCATTCATTCTGCTGCATGAAGCGCCTCCGTTACAATACTTTCAACAGACTGCGCACTCCAGCTGTTTTATGACGTAATGCAGAACGTCACATAAACGCAGTGCTTCCTCAGTTTTCAACGTTTTTTTCAATAACCGACAGCAGGCCCGTCGAGAAGGCGTGGTAGGTAGGGGGTAAGTTACTCCGGGCCCCGCGACGTTTCGGGGGCACCGTCGTCGCTCAAAAATATAAAGTACACCGGATGCGCCATTTCAAGAAGAAAAATTTAACAAACTTTTCCCCAACGGGGCTCCGCGAGAATGTGGCTCTGGACGGGTCTGACTGACAGTAATTTAGCTGTCGGCCTTGATTTGAGCACTTTCGAATATACGAAGATCGATTCGTAGTATTGGTTAGAAGAAGACACCAAAGCGCCGTTGTTCATTTATAGGTAGTTTGGTGTCGACGCACCCGTGTTGACCGGCAGTGACGCTGACGGTATCCGTGATTTCGAAAACTGATCAATCAGCCTCCGCAGCCGGGCGGCGTGGCGCGGCGTGCTACGCGCGAACATCTACGAGATTTCGTTATCGTATTGTCCGCTTCGGCGACTGAGTGACTGTTTACATCACAGGCGGACGGCGTCGTGGTTTGCAAAAATTGGGAAGCAGAACGTTGCACATTTTCGACATTTGAGGAAATTATGCCTGCTAAAAGATAGGGATCTTTATGCCCGAATTTGTTGAAAATTTGAGCGAAAACTTTCCGACGGGTTAAAATTTAGGGGAGGGGCAATTGCTGTCCCCCGTCACCAGGACGCCACTAATCACAGGCGCCATTTTGCGGACATCATTGTGGGAACAAACTCCTTTGTACCACATAACCTGTTTCCTTTTTTTCTCCTCATCTTTTTCCGTCATTTATACTCTTTTCTTTTTCCTCCTTTTTCCATTTTTTAATCCAGTGGCGTCGTGACATGGGGCAGGGGCAACCCTTTAAATTTTAGCCTGCCAGAAAAAATTTCATTGGTCAAATTTTTATGAGGGATAAACATTTCCCATTTTGGTAGAATGGAGGGGCGAAATTAAAATTTCGAGCACCCATAATCTTGTCTGTCAGAAATTTGCAGTTGTCTGTCGGAAAATTGAAACTTCTTGCCCCATATTTTTTACCCACAACGCCGATGCTTAAATTCAGGTGTTGGGTTAGGAGATTGCTGTAAACTTCCCTAGTAGAGATGTAATTTGCCGAACTGAGAAAAAGTGAACGATTTCGGCCTCAAAATGTATCAAAAATCTGACCGCCGAACGGTTTTCGTGCATTTTGAGGCGGAAACTGCGTACTTTTCGTCACTTGGTTGCGTTTGTCTAGTTTAGACACACTCTTACACAATGCTAGAATCTCGTTTGATAAACAGCGTTCTACCTCCAGTAATTGTCTTATTCAGTACTTGGCTCAGCTTATGTCATATGCTGGTTTTTAATGCATTTCTTACTGTTCATACTACATTTTGTTTCTTTTATGTGTATTTCTTTTATGTCTGTGTTTTTGTGTTTTTATGTGTTGTTTGCTGTGTGTGTCAATGGTCCCTTGTGGACTGATTTTCAAATAAATGGACACTGGCTATTTGGCTGCGGTAACACGCGTGTGGCAGTGGTCACTGTTCATCACTGTGGCCATCAGAACAGAAAGTGAAACATGGGTAATTTTCAGCGGACTTTTTGCATTACCTACTCGAAGCAACGGTCTACAGCCGACGAGCACAAGGTTATATGATAGGCCTTCTCAAGGTATGCTGCACACATAGGCTGTTTGTACACTCCAGTCCAGCGTTAGGCCTAAAGGTAGGCCTTGCGGAGTTTGCTGTTCGCGTGACGATCCTAAACATAGCCTAGTTGCTCCGTATTAAGCGCTTAAAAAATTCGCGAATTATAAGTTTATAACCAATAATTAAATATTATAATGTAATGTGTATGAACGTAGAGAACAACTAGGCCAATAGACTAGTATATAACTTGACAATGTAACCAAGATCCGTTGTGACTAGGCTATAGCTTGTCTAAGCGACAGTGAAGTTGACCATTGAAGTCACTGTTTCGGCATCAGTAACACCATGTCTACCGCTTGTTTGCTATGTCCTCTGGTGTGCTGCTGTTGCTACGTGAATGAAACGCTTGGGACTGCAGTTAATGCAGGACTGAAGATTCGCCTGTCAGAGTCTGGTCTCAACTATGTCGCCAGCGTCGCCGTCCAGCGTCTAGTAGACGAGATGCGCGGCGCCTCATTGCCGGATCGGAGCGGTAAAGTCCACGTTCCTGTTATTTGCAGAGTCAACTACGAAGTGAATAGAATGAAGGTCTGTGTTGAATGCGACTATGTTTTAATTTTATCGTTGCCGTTACTACAATCTATCGTTTATGTGTCAAGCTGCAAACCCCCTCTCCTGTTATATAAATGCACAAGGTTATACGACAGGCCTGTCATATATGTACATGTATATACGATACTGGGGCACTATTGCGAAAGCAATGATTATATTTACCGTCGCAGATCGCACACGCTTACCGACGACGTATAAATGAAGAGTTGCATGGCCGCTTTTCACACGCGATAGCAGAATGCATCGCACATCTAAGCCATCGTCTAGGCGTCTGTCCGTATGTCTGTCCGTCCGTCACACTAGTGATCTGTATCAAAACGGTGCAAGCTAGGATCACGAAATCTTCACTATTGGCTGCCTTAGGGAATCTAGTTTATCGCGACAAAATTTCGTGTCCCTGGGTGAAGGGGTTACCTTCGAACGAGGGCGTCAAAGAGGGGTACCTCCTGAAAAATACGTTATTATGCCGCTATTGACTCTTTTAGTGTGAAAACGGTTGCATATAGGTACAGACTTGTTGCTTATCATAACAAGCACTGGTCACAGGCTTTTTAATTTTATCAACATCGATGATCTTGAACGACCTTGAATCCCCAAAACAGGGATTTTTAGTAATGTTTTGCGATTTCGGGTTGAGACACACATTTTAAGAGTGAATTGCGTTTAAAATTATTATTATTTTATTGCATGCTGTACACTAATTGCCAAAGTGGCAAGACCGCTGTTATCGCGCGTCATGTAAGCTTTGCTGAAATTACATGTTTGTTAATGTTGCTGCTATTACTTAATTATGAGCAAAAAACTAACTTTAGAAATATTTGAGGTTGTTTTGGCTACAGCAGTGTCGACAACTGAAGATTCTGCTCAGCTGATATTAGGTTTCGAGTCATGTCAACATTTAGGCCTTTACTACGAAAAACCTGCAGCCCAAGGAACCATCCAGGGTGTCCTTTGATGACGTAATACCACCCAAGACGTCATACAATCCACTTCAAAAGTTCGGACCGTACACATGCATGGAAATTAGACTTAACCGCAGCTTCAATTGATAGGCCATGCGAGTTTCAGACGTACGACGACGTTCTTCGCTCTCTGGCTGATAAATTTGTACTATTTCAGAAGATCACATGTCACCGTCAGCGTTTTGCCGTCTGGATGGATTCAGAGTGTCGACATTTACGACGCAACTCGCGCCGCCTTGAACAGAAATACCGACGCACCGGCAGCGCGACAGATCGACTTGCGTGTGTAGAGCATGAACGAATGCGTCATAGAGTTTATTGCCAGAAAGAATGTGCATTCTGGAATGCCCAGCTCACTGATAATGTACGACAACCAAAAAAATTATGGAACACGCTGGATACTATTCTCGACGCATCGAAATCCAAACCGTTGCCGAATAACATTTCGTCAGCTCAAGACTTCCTCGACTTTTTTAACAAGAAAATCGAAGCGGTCCGCAAAGAAACAGGTCAAGGTCTGGCCACAACGTTTCTTCCTCCAGCAGCGGCAACATTCAGTAGGCTTTCAGCTCTACACTGAAGACGACGTAGCCAAAGTCATAACAGCGGCTCCGTTGAAGTCGTGTGAGCTTGATACGATTCCAACTGACATCCTGAAGCAGTTTCTCCCAGTCTTGCTGTCGTACATTACCAAGATGTGCAATGCGTCACTACAGCGAGGCACTCTACCGACGACTCAACGTAGCGCCATCGTCGCGCCACGTCTGAAGAAAACTGGTTTTGATCCAGCGGACGTTCGTAACTACAGACCAATCAATATCCAACCTGACATTTATGTCCAAAGTTGTCGAGCGTATGGTCTGTCGTCAACTCGTCGCTTACGTGGAACAGAACGGTCTTCTTACAGACTTACAGTCTGCCTACAGGCGCTGTCGGTCGACCGAGACTGGCGTTCTCAAGGTCGTCGCTGACCTCTTTACAGTAGCGGATACCGGCGAAGTTACACTTCGCAGTCTGCTAGATCTATACGCTGCTTTTGACACGGATAAGGATGTCATGATCGACAGACTCTATCATGCTTTTGGCTTTCGTGATGATGTTCTGTCATGGATTACCAGCATCGTCGCTGGTCGTACACAGAGGGTTCGTACCGTCCTTGTAGGAAGCCAGTACTGGACGTGCTTTGCAGTCCAGTACGTTATGCCGCAGAGCAATGTACTTGGACCAATCTTGTTCCTGTTGTACACCGCTGATGTGCTGGTCATCGCTGCACGTCACGGCGTCAGTGTCCTTCATACACCTGCCGACAACTGTGAAGCAACGTTTGCACGCCTGGTCGCGTATATCGACAATATCGGCCTCTGGATGTCTTCCGACAGACCGAAACTGAATGCTGAGAAGACACAGTTCACTTGTCTCGGCACAAAGTATCAGCTTGCTAAAGTTGACGGCTCTGTTCTTGTTGCCAACGGTTCAGTCGTCGATCTTCTTCCTGTAGTAACTTGCCTCGGCGTCACTATTGATTAGGAGCTCACATTCGCAGATCATATTCGACGACTGTTTTCACTGTCTGGGGACAGCTGCGTTCAATCAGACGAATGCTGACGTCCGACACTATCACTACCCTTGTGAACACTTTGGTCGTCAGTCGGATCGATTACTGAAACGCTGTGCTGGCTGGCGTACATGACGTCCATCTGTGGCAGCTCCAACGAGTTCTCAACGCTGCAGTTCGACTGATCGTTCACAAGTGGAAGTACGACAATATCTCTGCCATCATACGTGACGTTCTGCATTGGCTGCCGATCGGGCAGCGTGTAAGACTTTAAAATGTGCGTGACGATGTCTAACAGTCTGCACAACCTGGCGCCGAATTATCTTTCCACCACGTGTCAGCTAGTCGCCGAGAACCCCAGCCGTCGGCACCTGCGCTCTGCTGCACGTGGTGACCTTGCCGTTCCAGCGACACGCACATTCCGCTACGATCTTCGCAGCTTCGCCGTCGCAAAACCGTCCACATCGAACTCGCTGCCGGCATCTCTACGGAACTGTCATCTGCCATCCTTTTTTTCGGTGTGAACTAAAAATTGAACTGTTTGCCAGAGCATATTTTCATTAGCACACTCGAGATTGTTTTATTGCTCTAAAAGTGGGCGAACACTAACTCTATTGACTCATCATTATCATCATCATCATCATCGTCATCAACTGTTGTATTGTGTATGTGGCTGAGCTGTAATGATGTAAATCGATTGTAAATGTGCAGATAACTAGCTTCCAACAGCCGTCGTCAACGGTCACCATCAACGCTGGTAAAGGTGTAACCTGGAACCTGTCTGGGGCAGACATCTCCATCCACGGCGACTGGCGCCTGATATTTCGAGTTATTCTCCGAGTCCGTGATGACGGCAGCTTCGACGCGAGTGTTTCCAATGTGTCTATTTCAGTGTCAGTGACGCTCGGTGCGACGCCAGCAGGCGAGCCGACCATCAGCAGCACCGGATGTACTTGCCACATCGACCGCTTGGAGATCTGTCTCCGCGGCGGTGCCAGCTGGCTCTATAACATCTTCTTGGAGTCTGTAGAAAAACATCTGCGCAATAATCTGGAGCGAAAAATCTGTAAAGCTGCTCAAAACGCCGTTAATACTGACGCGGCCCGAGAGCTGGCCACGATACCGGTGAAAGTACCTCTCGGTCACGACAAGCATTTGCTGCTCGACTACCGACTGGTGTCCCGCCGGCGTTCTCATCAGGCTACCTGGAGTCGTTCCACAAGGGTGAGTTCTTCGCCGCCGAATACACGTCGACGGAGGCTCCGTTCCAGCCGTCCGCTCTGCCGTCGCCGCCGACCGTCGACCGCATGATGACCTTCTGGGCGTCCAGCTACGTTCTCAACACGGCCGGCTACGTGCTGCAGGAGCACAGCGTCTTGCGCCACGAAACCACGAACCTTCTGGAAGAGCTGAGCGAGCATCTCAACGTTGCGGGTGGTTTCCTGGCCGGCTGCATCAGAACACTCGTGTTGCCGCTCGTCCGAACAATATTTTCGAGCATTTCCATCGAGGCAGAGATGTTTTCTAGCTCTTCGCCGACAGCTAAGATCGACCCAGAGAAACTGACGGCGAGATTCGCTGGAGTTGCCGTGCTGCAAGCACGATTTTCTGACGGCTCACGAGCGCACCTGTTTGACATGAGCGTCAACGCTAAGATCGCGGTGACACCGAGAATAGACAGCGGGGTCCTGAAAGCAACGGTCGTCTCCGTGGAAAACACCGTGCAGCTGATAAACAGCGACGTCGGACAGATTTCGAACGTGTTTCTCAGAGTTTTTTCAACGTGTTTTTCAACGTTGTCAAAACGTCGTTCATTATTCCCATACTGAACGAGGCAGGAGAGACGGGTCTGCCGCTGCCAGTGTTGAAACATGTTCAGTTCAACAACACCGAGCTTCGACTGGAATATGGCAGCGTTCGCGTCTCCACCGACGTCACGTACCACTCACCTTCTTCGACGAGCGCTCGAAGTGAACCGGAATCACAACTTGAAGATGAAAACAAATGGCAAAAATACGAACTATAGTTTGTTTCTCATCTTCGTATCTGGTATGAGCTTTTGCTGCACAAAATAATACCTTCAGTTACTTGAAAATGGCATGGTCCTGCATTTTCCAGCCCCTGTGATTTCGTACGTCATTTTCATGGTCCTGCATTTGGCCGATCCAGTGATGTAGTGGACTTGAGTCCTTATTGTCGTGATTTAGACTCGGACTCGAAGCCTCGTCACTCAAACTCAAACCTACTGAATTCGTACTTATAATAGCTTGAAACAAAGTAAAAAAAATCTGAGCTAATGCTCATGAGACGCGCGACAGCTTGTTTTGATCTATCTCTGTCCATTTCGGCGCAGTTCACTTTTAAAGTGTGCGCTACAGCCAATAATTGAGAAAAAAACCACTAACCCCCCCCTATTTGAAAGGTTCAAGGTCATGTTGATGCTACTAGAAAGCATGTCACCAGTGCTTGTTATGATTAGCAGCATGTGGGTGGCTATCTGTAACCGTTTTTACGCTAGACGAGCCAATAGCGGTAAAATAACCACTTTTAGGGCGGTACGTTCATAGCCGCATGCGCAGGCCTCCTAGAACGTCGGGAATCGGTACTTAAGACTGCTGAAATCTACGTTTAATGCTAAAAATTTTATACGCGGGTTGTTTTGGTGTATATCCATCCATTTTGATCCATCCATTTTGTCGCTATACACTATTGAAATGTGCGCTGCAGCCAAAAATCTCGAAAAATCCACTAAAACCTCTTATTTTGAAAATTCAAGGTCGTTCAAGGTTATCCATGTTTATACCACTCATAAGCTTGTCGCTGTCACTAGTGCTTGTTATAATATCATCATCATCATCATCATCATCATCATCATCTCTTTAATAAAACAGATTGACAAAATGCAGTCATACATAACATAAAAAACATGAAAATCTGATAAATGTCATTGAACAGAACTTTGTCCAAATGATTACTACTGTAGTGAGACTATTAGGTGGAAATTGCTGACTAATAAATGTCTTTGAACAACATTCTGTTTATGTAATTTCTGCTATCAGATAATGTGAAAGAATGACTCCGTGGTCGTAG
>Ga0209671_1000577_pt1 | contig 25454 bp, 12 predicted proteins | sample WorMetHERISLAND2_2_FD_187401 | JGI IMG/M metagenome (GOLD analysis project Ga0209671, IMG submission 187401) | Marine gutless worms symbiont microbial communities from Max Planck institute for Marine Microbiology, Germany - Olavius geniculatus... | ecosystem: Host-associated > Annelida >... | reverse complement strand
GTCATTGTTCAATTAAACGACTTTTAAATGTTTCTGCCGGTACGGCATATACTGACAGTTGCGATTGCTTTGCTAATTATATTACAAATATGAATTACAGTATAAGACTTACTGTTATTTTAATAAATTGCAAAAATTGTCCCATTGGCTGTCCATACAATTTATTCCTTCGTTTTCCACCCCTGCGAGTTGGTGCCGGGTTTTCCAGTCTCGCGTTTTCAGTCGCCCCTCTTTGACGCCCTCGCTCGAGGGGAACCCCTGCACCCAGTGGCACGAAATTTTGTCACGATAAACTAGAGACCTCGGGGCAGCCCACAGTGAAGATTTCGTGATCCTAGCTTGCACCGTTTTGATACAGATCACGAGTGTGACAGACAGACAGACGGACAGACAGACAGACAGACAGACCGACGGACGCCCAGACGATGGCAAAGACGCGCGAAGCATTCTGCTTTCGCGCGTAATAAGAATGATCATGACAGTCGGTCCATCTGAAGTTTATCTGGCAACGCAATACTAACTGCGTCATACCGTCTCGACGCTACAGTGCAACAAAACTCTTGTGCATCTGCGCTATATAGATTTATTCTGTATTGTGCTATTGTGCGTTCCTGTGCGGCCTTCCTAATAGTCCGCACTATGTGTCTTGCTCGTCCGTCCGTCCGTCTGTCTGTCTCTCCGTTCGTCCCGTAAAAATCTAAATTTTCGTGAAAGTTTCCCAAGACAGGGACAACTGGTGTGCCAATTTTCAGCTTAAACGATCAACAATCAGACGGACGGCCACACAATAATGTCGACACTAGGCCGACACTAGTTTTCCAGTTAGTGTACGCTTGTCGTCGGTTTATTAGCATGTAGCTGATTTCCGGTCGTCGCAATAAAAGGCGGTCGATAAGTTTGAACTACGGCATTGGAGGCGACTGCATGCAGTAAGAACTGCGTGCGTGCGTGGAGGACATTCGCTGACGGACAGCGTCGGTAATTAAACCAACGCCTGGTGCCCCATTATACAATCGCCCCCAAGAAAAGTGTCTCCCCCGGCCGACAATTTACCGGCAAAAATCCGCCCCGCCTGGCCGCCGCCAGGGCGGGACGGATTTTTACCGTTAAATTGTCGGCCGGGGGAGACTTTTCTGGGGAAGGCGATCCTATAATGGGGGACTTTTATGGGGCCGGTGATATTTTAATAGGGGAGACATATCAATTCCGTGATTATTTCTCCCGGGCGGAATTTTCGTGAAAAGACATTTTGATGTGACACCGGCAATCTACACGACTCCTCACCGACTGTCGTTCCCCTTCATCAGACCGAGCAGAGGCGGAGCTGCGACGAACGATCGAACTGCCGACTCGACGTTGCAATCGCTGAAGCCGCTCCATCTTTCACTGCGCTTCGTCCGGATGATATGGCAAGCCAACCAGGCCGTAAGTCAGCTACTTAAGCATAGCGGTTTATCCGGACTACGCCAAAGAGGATAAATGAAACCAAAGAGCCGTAAAAACACGTCCGACTGCCGAAACATTTACAAATGGAAGCACAGAATAAACGGACACGATATCGGATAACATATATGTGCGCTCATTTATCGTTAAGCACTATTAGTCCACTCGCCGACGATTAGGCGATCAGGTTCGTCGGCTTCTACCATAGACTGAAAAGATTCGAGTCAAAGTACAGGGTGGGCCAAAAAACCGGACCTGTTTGAGCGTTGATAACTCAGCGATGGTTAGTGGTAGAAAGTCGTGTGATACGTCAGAAGTTTCAGAATGCTGTAAAGAGTAAAAGACAAGTTTGCATAGTGAAGCATTTAAATACTCTTTGCCTAATTTGCATAAATATTTGTCACCCCGATATTCTGCCAAATTTGACTGTAACACATGGATTCAACATGGATATTTGAGCTTTTATGACTTAACGATGTTTATTGATAGAAAAACGCGTAATATGCCAAAAGTTTTGAAATTGTGTACAGAAGAAGTGTACATGTACAACTTGCATGTCTCAGCATTTAAATATTTTTTGCCTAATTTACACAAATGTGCCCACCCCTAAAATCATGCTAAATTGACAGTAACACATAAATTTAACTTGATTTTCATTCAGCATACAGTGAAATATCAACAATCATTAACGCATACCTTCAGTTTAGATAATATTCGACATAGGCAGTTGCCCCGCTTTTGCATTCATAACCGTCATCAGTTTTTTTAGGCAGCTGATCGATCGCTGGAGTCAATGTGTTCAGGATCAGCTGAGCCCAGCATTGGATTAGCACACGTTTTAGCTGGTTAGTTACTGAAATTTTGTGACCATGCTATCTGTTGCAATGCCTCCACACTGAATAATTCACAGAATTAAAATCTGGACTTTTTGGCAGCGAGTTTTTGAAATCAATGAACTTGGGCACATGAGAGTGCAGACAAATGCCTAATTTCAGGGGTAATGAAGACTTATGCAAATCAGGCAAAGAATATTGAAATTATTTGCTATGCAAGTTCAGCTCTCTTTGTCTACAACATTCTAAAACTTTTGACATATCACATGCCTTTTTACGGGTAACCATCGCTGAGTTTTCAACGCTCAGACAGGTCCGGTTTTTGTTGGCCCACCCTGTATGTTGCGTGCTCCGTGCTAAGGCAGCGACGATGACTGGCTCTTCGCTTCTCTATTCAGCTCCTCGTAACTGATCTTCCTGTTTTCTTGTTCCATGAGTAAATCCAACATCTTCCTCTTCCTTCTTTTTTTACTTTAAAAAGAATCTTCATTAACCAACATTATCGTATAGTGTAACAAAAACATGATAAAGTGCGCTGAATAGGAAATCTGAACAAAGTACGTTTTACGTCAGTGGTTCAGATTTTTAACGTAAGCTTAAAATGTTTTACAGCGTCTGGTGGCTCTGGGTATATAAAACTGTCGGGTATTATTTTCTGGTTGTTCAAGCGTCCGCTGATCAATCAATTCCAGAATACATGAGCCTGTCGTTGCCGTATACTGTACGTCGTTTCAATTACCTCGGGTAGCTTGCTGCAGAGCGCGCGTAGGTTTTTGCTGAATTGCTCAACGGCGGGCGCTAAAGCGTCATTGGCATTCCACAAGCACGCAAGCGCCGCAGCCGATGCATACATAATTAGCCGTCAAAACAAATCAAGCAGTTTAGCACCTGCGCCCCTCAGTATATGTTAAATTCAAATCGTACACACGGTAACTGCTTAAATGCACCTCTGCGAGTCATCTATTGATCAATAAAGATTATTAGACAAATAGCGCAGTAGTTTTAGCGTCTCTATAGTGGAAGACCTACGGCACATTCACAGTTAGCCCTTGCACGCTCCGAATAACGTCGGCAAACCTTCACGTGTTCTTATGGTATACGACGTACTGTTAGCGCACCCTGCATGGTTTATGTAACTACACTACTTTCAAAAAAATTTTTATTATAACAACTTTATTTGTTAACTGCTATTTTTTGTTTGTAGTGCCTTCGGAAATCTGTAACGAAAATGCGATTAACATTACCAAGAGAAATAATATTCAGCAGGTAATAAAATGTTGCCTAAGCCGATCGCACCACTGGCCAACAGTGGACAAAGTTGTTGCAAAAACAACAAGTAATTTGAGCAAAGCTCACGTGACGCATGATAGTAGCGGTCCTGCCACTTTGGCAATCAGTGTAGGCCTAAAGCAATAAGTTATTAATGTATCTTGAAAGAGTACTTGAATTTAAGGCCTCAGTATGGAAGACTCCTTGAATTTAAGAGATCGAAACTTAGATTCATAAAAAATGTACGTTCTATGCTAAAAATGTCATAAGCAGGGTGGCCAAGTCCATCTCCAGCCATTTCAGCGCAATTCACTCTTAAAATGTGTGTCGCAGCCGGAAATCGCAAAAAACATTTACTAACAAAATAATGTTCATACGAACACGGAGTCTGTCCAATGCATTTCGATAGTTTACAGTATATGTCCGTATAAATATAACCAGTGAGCTGTTCAGACTGATAGAAAAAAATCAAACAGTTTAATTTCAAATTGTACAGCAGCAAAGAACCTTTCATCCTACTGCATTATTTTAACTAAACAACAGACATTGTCAGTCACAAGACCATTCGATTCGTCACTAGTGCTTTATTATAAAAGGTCCATCGTCACCATGGATCTATCTTGCACCGTTATGGAGATATGGTGCCCCAAAGATAATGGGGTCACGAGTTTGATTTTTTGGGGTCACGTGACCATTCGACTCCCGGGGGTCGACTTCTTATAGGTGGTCCATGGTGACCATTCGTCTATCTGGCACCGTTACGGAGATATGGCGCCTCAAAAATAATGGGGTCCCGAGTTTGACCTTTTGGGGTCACGTGACGTCATCGGTCACGTGACCATTCGACTCGCGGGGGTCGACTTCTTATAGGTAGTCCATGGTGACCATTCGTCTATCTGGCACCGTTACGGAGATAGACGCCTCAGAGATAATGAGGTCACAAGTTTGACCTTTTGGGGTCACGTGACGCCATCGGTCATGATGTTATGATAAGCAGCATGTCTCTGCCTATCTACAACCGTTTTCACGCTACACGAGATAACTGCGGTAAAATAATCACTTTTGTGGGAGGGGGGAGGTAGCCGTCTTTGACGCCCGCCTGCGCTGGCCTCCTTGAACTTCCAGGGTCGGGACTTAAGACTGCTAAAATCTACGTTTAATGCTGAAAATTTCATATGCAACTTGTCTTAGTCTATCTCCAGTATTTCCTCGCAATTCACTGTTAAAATGTACGCTGCGTCCAAAAATTGCGAAAAATTCACTAAAGATCCTTTTTTGTAAGGTTCAAGGTCGTTCGAGGTCATCGATGTTGATAAATCTAAAAAGCCTGTCACCAGTGGTTGTTATAATAAGCAGCATGTCTCTACCTATCTGCAACCGTTTTCACACTATACGAGCCAATAACGGCAAAATAACGTCTTTTAGAGGAGGAGATGGTACCCCTATTTGACGCTTTTGTTTGAGGGGAACCTCCGCACCTACGGGCACGAAATTTTGTCGCGATAAACTAGACCCCCATGGCAGTCTACAGTAAAAACTTCGTGATCCTAGCTTGCACCGTTTCGATAGGGCTGCAGAGTGTGGTGGACGGACTGACACACAGACGCCCAGGCCATGGCTAAGACGCGCGAAGCATTCTATCGCACGTAAAAAGGTGATGTTTTGAGAATACGCTGCATTACTTCTGCACAAGAAAATGTAATCAGTTTACATTACTCCATCTATTGGATCTTGTTTATTTCGTTAATAAAGTTTACAAAATATGCTGTGTGAACACTCATTTAAAAATGCAAAAGTTTGGCTCAATTTTGGACTATCGTTGCTGCTACGGTCAGTTCGGTGAACTGAAAAATTGATGACCAAAGTTACTATCGTCTGTTCGCCGAACTGAGTTGAAAGAATCAGAATTCACTAAAAGCAGTTCGGCGATCTGAAGTGCAGCTAATTGCGCTACTAACTGGCTACTAAAATCAGTTCGGCCGCGCTGCTACCGGGTATTAATTTCACACCGCCACCAGCACTGCATTAGAAATGGCGAATAGATTCACTAATTCTAAAGTAAAAAAAAAATATTAGGAGGACCATTGTAGTAAACTCCTTGTTACCAGCGCTGGCTGCCGAGATGAAATCTGCGCTGGTGGAGAGTGACGCTGTAGATCGCTATAGATCTACTATGACTCGTGCAGAGCGACGTTCTTTATACAAGATGGACTGAAAAAATGATTAAGCGCTACAGTTCTTATTTATTTCTTTTCAAAATACTGAGAGGTTAGAAATCTTTCAGTTTACTCTCGACTGGACAATGGCAGAAATAAATCATAATGGCCTGCTCGTGTTATTGAAACTGGCCTAAATTTTTCCTACTTATATTACACCGAGTTAACAATTAAACACTAACGTAAATTTTGCGTCGCTAAAAGCCGTCTGTCAATTTTTTTCAGCTATATTGAGCATTTCCAACGCCGTTCTTTGCTGTTCTGTAATGTTACGGAGACACTATAAATTTTAGATATGGTATGATATATGATAAATAATTTCCTCGCCGAACTCGAAACGTCATACATGATCACATGCTGCTGCACAGAGAAAATCAGTCGGACTTACGCGTCTGAGCGAAGTTTTACTCGTTGGTTTCAGCAGCTGCAGACCGACTTTTGCCATTTCCATCAGTCGTGCTCCGACCATTCTGCGTTGCGTCGCAAACCATTAGCGTTACTTCACGTCGTCGTCTGCGTCACGGCGGCGGCTGGCTGCAGTGTAACCACCTTCCCTCCTCTCACACTGTCAGCCCAGCCCCAGCTAGTCGCTGTCAGTCACATTCTACAACGTGAGGTCATCACTGCTGCTACTGTTACTGCTGCTGCTGCGCCGGCAAAGGCCACAGCTACCGACGCCCAGACTCACAGCCAGACTGCTCAGTCGGTCGGCGACTTTTGAAATGCCGACTGCGCGCCCCGCACGCCGCACGCCGGCCGCAGTCAAGTAATCGTTCAAAACGTCCGCTTGACAGCTGTACCAAGGCTGGGCCAAGCAAGCGCCTGCAGTAGCTGAACGCGCCCAGCCAGCGAGCGGCCGGAACCACCGAGATTCGATCTCACTTCATTGACCGGCGCCGACAGCCCGGCCACGCGGCGACCGCCTGGAAATTTCATCCGCCTGCTGCAGAGTCTGCGACTGCTCACTCCGCCGCTGCCGACCGGTGTGCTGAAGAAACAGGCGGCAATAGGATGCAACAACAGAAAGACCGCCGGGTGCCGGAAGCCGCGGTCTTATGACGTCCAATTGTTGGCGTCCAACCGGCGACATCGAAATTGGAGAAATGACCGTTCGATAAAACTCATATATAAAACGAGGGCGAGGGAAAGAAGGAAAGATGCAGAGGGGGTGGTGGTGTTGGGTGAGGGAGGAGGAAGCGGGCGGCGAGAGTTATCGAGAAGCCGCGCGGTCGGTGCTTTGATTTAAGTCTGACTCGTTGGTCGTCGTGTAGAGATAGCGGCTGACCGGCGGACGTCGGACGAGGCACTGGTCCCGGGCGGTTTAGATGCCGCGGACAACTAATCAAGACTCGCCATCTCGACGGTTGCATCCATTCGTCCGTCCTCCCCACCCGCATCACCACAAGCAAAGCGATCGCGAGCAAGGCGCAAATAAAGTATCTCTCGCCTTCAGTCGTCAACTGAGCGCCGTGACGAACTAAGCAGTCAGCGCAACAACATCTTAACGACTGGCCAACTGCAAATCGTGCCATTAAACGTGCAGGCGCTGGGGCCACGAACAATCACCGACGTCGTAACGCTTTAAGTCAACAACAGCGCGCATCGCGTCGGCGGTCATATTTTATAGGCGATTGCCGCGCGTGTGCCAAGGCCTTCGGGGAATTCCCGAGTCCTGACACGCCAGAGTTCACAGATATCAGCAGGCGGTTCCTCCTCGTCCAAACCACGCTACTCGATGCTTCATCTTGCTGCATGGCGTGACTACAGCTAGGCCCACAGCTACCCCTGTATCCCGCCGTGCCTGGAACTTCAGCGTACTTGTATTCCCGGCATATAATCGGCCGCGCCTGCAGCCGGTGGTTTATCTGCGGCAACGATTCATTGCGCGGCATAATCCGGGCGCGGAGTTTGGCATGCAGCAACGTCTGTGACCGTGTGAAATAAATGACTCCGAGGCCGAAAGTCGTCACAGAGAGCCCGCTGGTTGGCCGGTATCCGCTCAGCCGATAGTACCGCAACCAGAAGCCTGCTAATTCCACGTTCACGATACGTCAGCCTATCGCCGCCGCAGTTTAGTCGAATGTTTTTTCGACAGAAATCCTTTGTAATGTAGCCTGTGACGAAGAGTTAGTCAGATAGGCGTTCAGCCACGATCATAACGTTATATCGTAAAATCGGTCGGCTATGATTTTTGATTTACAACACAATTTAAAGCGGATCACAACATACGGTCCTCAAAGACGTTCTTGGCCGTCCTTTACGACTTTCTTGTAGCAGGGCAGGCATTTTTTTGTCTGTTCAATGCAATGCAAGGTCGAGGTCGTGACCTCAAAATCTTCGAAGTCCCGTATCTCCGTAACCATGAACGATAGGTGCATAGTCACAATAGACTGCCTATAGGAAACTGCAGGTAGCGAGTCAAATGGTCATGTGACCGATGACGTCACGTGACCTCAAAAAGTCAAAGTCGTGACCCCGAAATTTTTGAGACGCCATAAATAATATCTCCATAACGGTGCAACTTTGGCGCATGATCACAATCGACCACAATGAAACTGCCCGCGTGGAACTCGCTGCGGCTGTTCGCACAGCGTTGGGTAATATTCTCAGCATCCGTGTTGTTAACGGTAAGAACGGCAAGCAATAAGATCACTGTATAGGGCGAATTCGACGGTCGTCGAGGCGATATGACCGGCAATGTACGTCACGTCCCTTGTGCACATGAACTCGCCAAGTTTTGCGCGCCGTCTCCGACCGACGCCGCGTCGGGTCCCAATCGCCCAATTTCTCCGCGACAATACGAGCCCCCGCAGAGCAATATTATATTCCATTATGTCCGTCTAGCTGCGATGCCGATGCGCCGCGATCTGTAAGATGAGTTCTATACTCGAGCGCTATATTGTCTTCTATATATCCACACCGCGCCGAGCCGACGGCTTTATTCCAGCAATCGTAATGTCAGCTGCAAATGTACGAGTAGAGGTCTACGCCGCTTGGCCCTGGAAGATTATTGTTCTTGACACCGATTGCAAAAGTGGTTTCTGTTTTGTTAAAATATTTTTGCTACGTGATTTGATGATGCTATCTGGTTAACTATTTAAGTTAAATGTCATAATACGCGAACATGGAAAACACTGGAATGGAAGAAACTCAGCGAACAAAGGTTTTTTTTCTAATTTTAACTTCTCCCGCTTGATCCAGTATATTCAGATTTAAGTTTTTTTTTAAACACTACACTTTGCTGCATTTCTATGCTGGCTATACTACATAAATCATGTGAAGAAACTGACCAGTGGTCACATTATCTACGGTTCAAGCGATGTAACGTAGGTATGAAATGTTACCCCTTGTAAATTATACTTAGGCAAGTGCAATTTTTGGTCCGGGGTCAACCCCCTAAATCTTTCATTCCCCTAGAGGTCAGAGACCCCATTTAACACAATGCGTCACAGGACCTCGAAAATGTATCTGTCAAGTTGCTTGTAAAATTTTGTAAATACATCAAACGGTTTAAGCAGGGTGCACGACTAATAAGTAATAATATAATAATAATAATAATATAAAAATTTATAAAGCGCGCAAAGTCAGCGAGCTGAATCTGAGACGAATGTGACAGACAACAGACAGACGACAGACCACGCAACGCAAAATGGACAGCTATAGGTGAAATGCAAAATCGCTTGCGCTACAGCGATTTCGCCTAAAACATTAGCTGTTAAAGATCCGATCACAACCTTAAGGCGTCGTAAAAAGTCTTAGGGGCTTACTTTTTACCGGGCCACGCACTTTGTGTATGGTGGACAAAAATTCGCTCCAAATAAGCGAAGTAGAAGTTGTCTGGTGCCGGGTTGCGCCGTAGGTGTCAAATATCACGACGTTTTGACATCCAATATGGCTGGTCGATCGGCGATCACATTTGCACCGTGCTGCACTTTCAATCTTCCTAATTTCTTCGACGGCTCAACAACGACGACGCTGCCCGGTAGAAGGGAATGTCTTGTCGCGCTCGGCTTGTCGACGGCGCAGCTCACTCAGTGAAATTGCACCCAGCCCCTCTGAACCTCTGCTCCGACAATCCCTTTCTTCCGTCCCCGCCCGCTGTCCTTCCAGTGAAAGGACGGCGGAAGGGGCCTGTTTCCGGGCGGTTTGCAACTAGATGACAGTGCTAAGACGTATCGGAGCGGCGGGCGCAAACGTCGTCGGCGCCAGCGAGCGGCTAAAGCGATTGGCAATTCCGGCTCGGGCAGCGGCGGATGGATGAGCGGACGGAGATGGGCGCGCGTTGGGCCGGGACGACTGGTGCTAAATCATCAGACTGACTGGCTGACGGACTGACAGAACAGACCGACGACCGGCGTCATTACGTCTTGTTCGGCACGTAGTCGCGTCAATATACATCTAATCTCTCTGACTCCGACACACGACTTGCTGCTGCTGCTGCTGCTACTGCAGCTGGATACCATGTCCGCATCCTGGCTCTCGGTGGGCGAGATATAGACCACCGCTGTGATGAATAGAGCAGGCGCCGCGGTTAAGCAAACTGTCGGCACCGCCGCCACTTTGCTCCGTCCGGTTAGTCAAACATCGTTAACTGTACGGAAGCTACTTACTGAAAAAATACGCGGATATGGCAAATCGCGGCTTATGACTTCATGCTCACGAGTAAAATGTTCGACAATTACAGACAGGACAGACTCGGCAGTAGATGACCTGCAGTCTTGCATCTGTATCTGTATCTGTATTTATAACAAGGTTTAGGCTCTTCGTACGTACATCACAGAATTTCAAACTGTAACTGCCACTATAGACTCTTTCTCCCTAGCTCTCCAGCTGTTAGCTCTCTGATTTTGCTCACCACGCGTTAAAGCGATCAATAACGTATATCGCCACTAACGAGTCCGGGGTCTTGCTCTATTCCAGTGAGATCAAACAAGATTATAATCGTAAGTAGATCTAACTGTTGTCCTGTGTGAAATTCAGCCAGAGATAGATCATACGTCACATGATAGCTGCGTTACACGTTGGAATTTCAAGTCAAAACAGCAAAGGTCAATGATGCAAGGTTTAACTTCAATTCTTTCAGTTCCTTGTGACTGATCAATGGACGGCTAAATAGAGTGGTCTATATAATAGGCCTACGGTAGCTATAGAGCCACCCCCTGCTATCACGTACGGACGATTTTAGCCATGGCAAACAGTATAACAAGGCTGCTGCTGCAACATGAAAAGACGAACGAACTTCGTTTTTCCTACCGACACATTTCGGACGACGACATGGCTGTAGTTATTTCATCAACAATTCCAACGTCACATTTCTAGCTTTCCTTATTTCGTAGCCGGTGGGTACCACGTATACAGAGTACGCGATGCGCGCAAAAAATGACGGAAAGAAGGCAGAAAATAGATGATCATTGATGACAAAACAAAATTCACGACGACGATCGATGGAAAGGCAGATGCTACTGCGACGAACGCGCAGTTTTCTATAGCCACGCTGATGAGAAAGTCATGCTGTTGTCGGATCGATGAGCGAACGACGACGATGAAGACGTTTCGCCGACCACCGACGATCAAGCACATTGCTCCAGAATCGCCTGTCCCGTTCCGCCCGCTGTACCCGCGTCATGCGTGTGTCCACGGCCTGGGGTCGGTCAGGGCGCACGACCGCGCGGGTAGCCTAACCGGCGTACAATTGGCAATTTTCGACGACCGTGCGCTGCTCGACGATTCCCAGAAGGTCGTCGGTCGGTCGGTAGGTGGCGTCGGTGGCGGGTAAGTCTAAACGTTCGACTGACAGAGTTAACGAATGCGATGTACGAGCCAAGCCACACTCAGCGTTGGACCTGCGTCCGTGCTGCGTGTGTGGTCACTGTGGTGTGGTCACGACTCACGAGCCTGCGTGCTTACAGCTCTCCGCTCGTAGGTCGCAGCGATGTGCATATCAATGCAACGCGGTTTCCAGAATGACTTAAAACATACAAACTGTCTTATAGGCCTGCCATCTATAAAAGCACGTTCTGCAGACATGTTTCTCCTGTAAGTTGATCTGAAGCGTTTCTGGAATAATAACAAAAACTTCAACGGTAACTGCTTTGTATTTAGCTTCGTGTAATAAATAAATAAATGAATAAATATGCCGAAATTGAGAAGTGACTAACAGTTAAGCAACTATTTGAATGATAGTGATAGATTGATGTCACTGAAAAAAATATGAAATGTCTATCACATGTAAGTTACACTACAGACGCTTATGAACATTATTAAGAAGTTTATGCGAACAGCCCTTTCGCTTGCCATGGGCGTTCCAAATTTTATGCAGTGTTCTTCGAAATTCGCGGGCATAGTTACTACTTCAGTAATCCAATCAGTGTATATTTTGAGGGGCAAACAGCTGTTTATTTGTTGGAGCTTGATCCACTGGCGTACCCATAGGGGCTCACTAAGGCACGTCTCCTATAGTAGAACACTCACTCACACTCAAAATCGTGCCAAAATGCACCAATAGCCACCAAAGACTATTTTTACAAGAAAAAACAAGTAATTTGAACAAAGTTTAAGTAACGCACGACAGCAGCGGTCCTGCCACTTTGGCAATCAGTGTACAGCAATGAGATATTAATGAGTCTTTAAAAAGTACTTAAATTTGAGGTCTCCGTATGAAAGACTCATTGAATTTAAGAGATCAAAACTTAAGATTTTTTAAAATGTACGTTCTATGCTTAAAATGTCATACGCGGTGTAATTCACTCTTAAAATGTGTGACGCAGCCGGAAATCGCAAAAAAAACTAAAACCTCTATTTTGGGGTTCAAGATCATTCAAGATCATCAACGTTGATACCAATAAAAAGCTTGTCACTATTGCTTGTTACGATAAGCAGCATGTCTGTGCCTGCAACCGTTTTCACGTTACACGAGCCAATGGTAACACTGAAACGTCGAGTAATTGAAACGTCAAGCATAGGGTTTTGGCAGAGCTAGCCTGCTAGGAAAGACAGAGTAACTGAAAAGTAAAGTAATGGTCATTTACTGTAGGCCTATATATGCCAAGTAACGGAAACGTCGACTAATGACCAGGAACTGAAAATGTCAAGTAACAGAAACGCCGAGTAATGACCGTAAACTATTTATGTCGAGTAACTAAAAAATCTAATATCTAAAAAAAATCCTGAAGCACAAATTTTATAAACAGTAATGTTAAAACAAATTAGTTGAAATAGCGCGATGTTTGTTTGCGTGGTAGCCTACATAATAGAAACCGCAGTAGGCTATGCAAATGCGGAAGTTAATCAATTAAAAATAGGCAGTAGGCCTAACAAGTCCATTTCTCCTCTACAGATGCCACATTTCTTCCTAGTTGCAAATATTTGATGCGCACATGAATAGCAGCAACGTGCATGACCACAAACAACAAACACTATCTTAGCTTTTGGTTAGCCCAATAAATGTTGCAAAAGTCATCTGCATGACGACGACGAAGCCGAAGATACTGGCAATACAGACGCAGCAGACGAATGAGAATTGGCACTGTTTATGCTGAGTCGTCTTGGACACTTTTATCCCAGCTGTATTTCTCTCTGTCGAAGTTCTCTTCATTTCAGAAATGTCCGAACAATGGCTAAATACAAACAGAAACTCGAGTTTTGAATATCGACCACTGGAATATATCTCCATGCTCTCTCGTACGCGTTTGTCGTTGTTCTTCTGACGACGCCAGGAAAATGCGTAGGCTCGGCCGTGACCGTTATTCAACGTTTCTATTACTCGGCGTATCCAGTCCTTGGCTGTTACTCGCAGTTTCCCTTACTCGATTCCAGTTATGGCTATTACACAACGTTTCCTATACTCGACGTATTTAATGAAGGGCATTACTTGCAATTTTACTCAGACATTCTCTTACCCGACATTTCAATTACTCGACGTTTCAGCGTTCCCGAGCCAATCCTCTTAGCGGTAGAATAACCACGTTTTAGGGGGGGGGGCAGCCGTCTTTGACGCCCGCCTGCGTTGACCTCCTTAAACCTATAGGGGTTGGGACTTGGACTGCTGAAATCTCTGTTTAATGCTGAAAATTTCATACGCAGGTTGTCCTGGTCTATCTCCAGCTATTCCGTCGCATTTCAATGCTGAAATATGCGCTGCATCCAAAGATTGCGAAAAATTCACTAAAACCCCCTTTTGGGTCGTTCAAAGTCATCGATGTTAATAGGCCTAAACCTGAAAAGCCTGTCACTAGTGCTTGTTATGATAAGCAGCAACCGTTTTCACGCTACACGAGCCAATAGCAGTAAAATAACCATTTTAGGGGGGTATCCGTCTTTGACGCCCGACTACGTTCGCCTCCTTGAACCTAGGGGGTCGGGACTTGGACTGCTGAAATTTACGTTTAATGCTAAAAATTTCGTGTGCAAGTTGTCTCGGTTTATCTCCAGCCATTTCATCGCAATTCAGTGTCGAAATGTGCGCTGCATCCAAAAATTGCGAAAATTCACTAAAAACCCCTTTTGGGGGTTCAAGGTGGTTTAAGGTCATTGATACTGATAAATCTATATAGCCCGTCATCAGTGCTTGTTATGATAAGCAGCATGTTTATACCTATCTGCAAGCGTTTTCACACTATACGAGCCAATAACGGCAAAATAACGTCTTTTTAGGGGGTTCCCCTCTTTGACGTTTTCTTTCGAGAGGAACCCCATCAACCAGGAGCACGAAATTTTGTCACGATAAACTAGAGTTCTTGGGGCAGCCAAAATAAAGATCTCGTTATCCTAGCTTCCACCGTTTTGATACAGATCACAAGTGTCACGGACGGACGGACGGACGGACAGACGGCCGCCAGGCCATGGCTAAGACGCGCGAAGCATTAATGCTATTGCGCGTAAAAATCCGGAAAAATTTCCAGAGAAATGACAATGTGCCACCTCCCCACTCTCCCACACACAACCCCTCAAGTGCCCCCACACCCAGATCCTCGCTACGCCACTGCAAGGCTCAGCCACCCACAGATTTTGTATCGATTCCTTTCCCACGTCATCGCCGCATCGCATTGAGTGTAAGCTTACAACAACGACGTGGCGTCCTCTGGCGAACTGCTCAAAGTTTCTAACCGACCGTACTTGAGTAGGCTAACTGTCGAGCTATTGGCATGCTTGTCGTCCGTCTGTCTGTACTCTCTATGTCTATTCGTCCGTCTGTAACGGATGTATTGCGGCTAAGCTTTAGGTCATATGGAAAAACTTTTTGCACGAATAATTAACCATGTGCGTTAAACTCGGGCATGCAAAATTTCAGCCATCTAGGCCTAGCTCATCAGGAACATGACGTTTGTCCGGGTCAGAAATCGCACATGAAGCCATGTACATCTATATGACTACATCAGCGGCGGCGGAACCGGGGAGAGCGCAAGTTACGGGCCCAGTTTCCAAAAGTATTTATTTTGCCCAGCGCCCGTCACATTTTACTCAGGATAACATTCAGTATCAGTCTCTTAAACACATTAAACCCGATGATTGACGGACCTGGTTTAGGACCTGTAAATGGTCAGTATTTTTGGCGGAATTGAATACATCATACATGACAAAAAATGTTTGTTTCTGTTTGTCACAGCCGCTGTCGTTTTCCATGCATCTACTGTGTGATTCTACAGGTTTTTAAGAACAAAATGTTAAATTTAACGCCAAAGAAATGACAAAATACACCAGAAGTTCAAAACGTGTCAAACAATTAAACATTTTTGGGCAGGGGCAGTGGGGCAACCCTTCCACCTTATACCTCAGTCGACGCCTTCGGCGCCTCGATTTTCCAGCTAAGGGTACGTCAAGAAATGTACAGGGTGTTCCAAAAAACCGAACCCCTGTTTTAATTTTGCAATAACTTCCGCAAATGTACAACAATTTATTTAACCCATTTTGCTGTTACAACAAGAAATCCATAACACATAAAGTAACATTAACGCTGAACACCTCATCTTTATTACGTAATCACCCTACCTAGCAAAACACAAATCACTTTGAAATTGACTCTTTTCCAACGTTCACCGTTTTTACGCGCGACAGCAGCTACTGCTGTAGCGCGTCTTAGCCATCGCAATTCTGTCCGTCCGTCCGTCCGTCCGTCCGTCCGTGCGTCTGTCTGTCTGTCACACGGGTAGATCAATCAAAAACGGTGCAAGCTAGATCACCAAATTTTCACTGTCGGCTGTCTGTAGGACTCTAGTTTCAGTATCCGCAAAGCTTTTCCATAAGTTCAAAAAGGGTCATTCCGAGCAGGGGCGCTAAATGAGAAGGGGTGGAAACAATTTGCAATTTTTAACCAAAAAGTCGCTATATCTCAGAAACGGTGCGAGATAGGGCCTAGCTTACCATTAATCACTAATAAGAAGTCGTACACTGGCTTTTGATTGGTACCGAAATCAACGACCTTGGATGATCTTGAATGCCAAAATAAGGGTTTTATGAATTTTTTTAGCGATTTCGGGCTGCGATACAGATTTTAAAAGCCAGTTGTGCCGAAATCGCTACAAGTAGGCCAGTACAACCCGCGTATGAAATTTTCAACATTAGGCTTAAACGTAGGCCTATATTTAAACTGTATTCAAGTCTCGACCCCGTAGCTTCAAAGTGGCCTGCGCACGAGGGCATCAAAGTTGAGTACCCCCACAAATGTCGTTATTTTACCGCTATCGGCTGCGCGAGACCAGTTACGCCCCCTGGCGAGTGCAAATGGGGTTCAGGGTTTAGTATTATGGTTAAAGTTAGGGTTAGCGTTAGGCTTAACGTATTTCAAAGATTTCGGTGACAATAATGTACACCACAAGCAAGCGTACAATATTGGTGATAATTTCCGCGTTGCTGCAGACAAGTACAAAACTTGCCGAATGGTGATCCGTGATAGTCAAGCTACTTGCTAGGCTTGAGGTGCCAGTTGGCTGACTGGCAATCCGTGATGCCGTACTTGCTACAATTGAGGTCGTCAGTTGCTCAGCTGCCGCCGTTCCTGCGTCTAATAAAAGAGTCATGTATGACCGGTCAACGGTCAAATGGCTGGAAATTAGACCAGTGTCAAAATTTGACCGGTCATATAGCCTATGACATTTGACCGGCTGCCGGTCAAGTATCCCGTGCCTATTAAATTTTTAGCTAATATTCAGCCCACCATAAATGGGCAAAATATTTACACACTGCTTTGCGAAAAGTTTTCAAAAATTACTGTAATTTAAATAATTTCATATGCAAAAAAACTTTATTTTTTCTAAAACAATTTTCTATTAGGCCTACCGGTAAAAGACTGCGCCTCATTGAAAAAACTAGAAACTGCGTTCCCATATGATAACTATACCCTAGAAACCCTATTTTCAATTCAAACTACAATCAAACTACACACTACATAGCTTAATAAACAGCGCCGTGCAGGGCACACAATTCGTTGCTGTGATTAGCGTGCATTCGTGCAGAACGACTCTGCGTATAGGCAGCTGCATGTCGCCGGGCATTTTGCACTCAGCGGCTCACGTTCATTCAGGTAGACTGGCTCTGCATGTCGCACTGACAGCTAGTCATGACGAATATGTGCTAGAATAGAAGGTAAGTCGGTAGCTTGTCTCATAATGACCGCGAGTAACAGAATCGCGTTGAACACCATTGGCTACTCAGAACCTTTCAGTCTGCTGTGCTGTACTGCTGGACTGTGTTTCTCTGATTTCACTAAAAATGAGGCCATCGCCAATCACATGTTCCGGTCTTTCTTTGTGTTTTAGTGGCTTGGTGGCTGAGCGGTTAGGGCGTTGGATACGAGACCGAAAGGTCCACGGTTCAATTTACATCCGATGCACTACCAAGTAACATTTTTGGGCAAGTTGTTTACACAAACCTGCTTGCGTAGGTGCAAGTGTCTAGTTGTTGGTGTCGACTCTTAACTTTCAGGTTGCGGTTCGATTCTCACTGCCGGTCATTTGCAAGCAGCCTTGAGCAAGTTGCTAACCATAGGGCTTACTGTGTGCTCAGGCCAACTCAGCCTCCTACTTTCCGTGGAAGGGGAGATGAGTCGTAGCTTACGGGCTACAGGGTGAAGGCCTGATGTGGCTAATTGGGGAGGTGGTATGTCTGCTAGCTGCAAATTGCGGGTCCAATTGTTCGCTTAGGCGGGCAATGGACGGCCGCATACTGCGCTGCGGTATGATTAGCTTATGCCTAATCAGCTGCCACTTCCAAGATTGTAAAGCGTTTCTGGTCTTGAGTCCGTCTCATGTAAGAACCGCTATAGCAAGTGTTGTGTCAGGTGTCAACTATCCTATTACGAGTCTACGACGAATTTTGAAACTTTCAGTATGATGCCGCAGTTCTGGAGCCCTGCCGACTAACAATCCAGGTTCCGGTTTCTCATTGCTCTTCTGCAACGTTTTGTTTTGGCCGTGCAAATGCAAAATCCGTGCCTGTGTGTCTTCTCGTTGGTTTACCTTTATTGCTGAATCTGATTTAGATAGCTTCCAAAAACCTGTCAAGTTGTCAATTCCAATGTATCATCTAGTATTCATACAACGTGGTGGCTTGGTGCCGCTTAATGGGAGAGCGTCATACTTGCGATCAATAAGCTGTCGGTTCGATTCTTGGTCAGGTCGCTATGAACTGGTTGCTAAGACTTACTTGGATGCGTGACTCTCTGCGAACCGTTAAACTATTTCGCTACATAAGCAATCACCCAGGTTATCTTATCGTTCTTTTCGACTTAGGACTAAACATGTATTTTATCCTGCATTGTCTTACGTCACGGGGATAGGACGGCGGAGGTATCAGGGTAAAATGTGAAAAATTGAAGATTTTCTGACCTCGTTATGGTGTATTTCTGGTAAATTCTGAAGTGCTGAATTTCAAGTCTTCCTTTTTGTAATCAAAAGCTGTGAAAAAAGCACGAATGAATGGTTAACATATGCAGTGAGAGAGGAAACCGTAAGCTATCATTTTTACGACCCTGCTATATAATTTTTGTCAACGAATATCTATGAACGAGCACCGTAGGCCTAATATTAAAAACATGCAGTCAAGTCACTCAGTCCACAGCGACAGTTTCACGGGTGCATACGATCAGGTGGCATGTGCACTGGCCACTGTCTCCTGTCGACATGGTAACGAACGATCGATAAATACTCGACGAAATGGATTAGCCTTCAGCCTCTCAGTGTATTGGGCTACAGTAACTCGTGTTCAATGTGGCCACCTTTCATTGCAGTGATCGGGGGTAATCGTTGCCAAAACTGTTCGCTTGCTTGATGTTGCACGTAAAACGGGTAAGCTCCAATTTTTAAGCGCTACTCTGTACCGGTATATATACTCAAGCTCTCAAACTGTATACAAATTTGAACGCCTTACACGTATGGATATTATTTAATGAGCTCAGTTCAGCTTTGTAACTTTATAATTTCTTTCAAGTTGTTTTGAAAGATGTGAAACGGTGCGTGTGCTTGCGTGTGCTTAGAGTTTGGATGTTGGGGCAATGGAAAGATGGATAGCCGGTTGGTGCCAAGATGTGCCACAAGACTTCGCGTCTGCAGGCGGATGACCCACATATACTTGATACTGATCTGCACGGTAGGACTCAGCTTCTATCTGCTTTGGTTCGCGGTGAGTGACGATGAAGAGAATCGACGATCGGTGGTTACACAGACGCGGACCAAGCGATCGCGTCGTCACCGTTTTCGTCGCGACGCGGACGCCCCAGCACCCCGCCGACCTACGTCGCTCTACTACGACAAACACACTGTCCCAGATAATTTCAGCCAGTGGAGTTCGTCGGCACGTAGCACGTGTGCCGGTCGACTGATCGGCTACGGAGAGGAGTTTGCACTGCTCAAGAACGTGGTTATCGACAGAACTCACTGTCGCTGTCGACGGCTCGGCGGGGAACCGATCAACTTTGTTCTCAACCAGGAGGAATCTGACGAGTACTACAGCGCAGACTTCGGCTGCTTCCAGCTACCGTGCATCCAGTTTCAATTGTACTTCTTCTCCGCTGAGAATGCACATCTAAACACGTGGATGAACGCGCTGAAAGCGGACCGTGATGTTGCCAGCGTTGACGTGCACCAGATCAACGAGTTCACGATCGCCGTTCAACGCTACGAATACGTGAATCTTTATCACACGATGACTGACTGGTACAACGCTTTTCTGGTGATGCAGTTCTTCGGTCGGAATGCTCAAGAGACTAACATCGTGATATTTGACAGTCATCCGTACGGATCTTTGGACTCAGTTTGGCCCCAGCTATTCAATTCCACTTTTCGGCTGTCAGCACTTCCGGTGAAATCGCGGTTCCGCCGGATGGTCTGGAGTATTGTTGGATACAGTAGTCCAATTAAGACGTACTCAAGTCCGTATCCGCCGCTTCTCGAAGAATTTCGAACGTTCTTCCTGTCGAGTTTTGACGTCAAGGCTGATCGGCGAACCGACTGTGGAAAGCGGCTGTCAGTACTGTTCCTGTGGCGACGTGACTACGTGGCTCATCCACGTAACCCGAGCGGCTTCGTTCAGCGCAAGATCCGCAACGAGGCGAAGCTGATCAACTACGTTCGTCAGAAGATGCCCGAGGTCGACGTACGCGGAGTGCAGATTGACGCGCTGGCGATGCGCGATCAGCTGGAACTGATTGTCAGCACGGACATTTTAGTCGGAGTCCATGGGGCTGGATTGACACATGCTATCTTTCTTCCACGCGGCGCCGGGTTGCTCGAGTTGCTGCCGAACGCGATGTGGGAGACGAGCGAGCACTTCGAGGCGATCGCTTCATGGCGGCGACTGGTGTATCTGCGATGGACAAACAATGACATCGTTCTAGAGAATGAGTCGCAAGGCCTGTTGACGGTTCCGTTGCGCGTCGTCACCGCGTGTTTACGCAGGATACGCAGGCAGATGTGTTCAAAGTCTTTGTGATGTCTAGTCGTGTAGAATGATGTATGTAGTAGAGCAGTTAGAAATTGCAATAATATTTTGGGCTACAAAACTCAGGGCATGCAGTTGTCGGCGAGAAGCGGGATTACTTTTGTGTTTAATACTGCAGTAACTACAAAGTACAAATGTCAGTCAGGACTTTAATCTGTTTGGGTTACAGGACGTCGCCTGTCACATTAGCGTTTGATCGGCAATATATGGTTTTCTATTGGTAACCATTCTTCTATATTACACGGTTTTCGAGATATTAATCTTCAGCGACAGTAGTGACGAGACGTCATCGGCATATAACCCCTTTGGCCCGCAATAAATGTGGCAGGAAAGCCTATCACCCAAAATTGTGGGCTGTTGGAAAGTTGTCAGAAAATCTTCTTTTCGCTAAAATTCTTCGCCGAAAACGCAAGATTTGGAGCTGAAATCCACTTTGAACAGACTTAGGGGCAAAATTGACATTTGGAGAACCCATAATTTCTTCTGTCGTAAATATGCAGTGCTTGTCATAAAATTGCAACTTTCTGCCTCGACTACTTTTTTAAACTCATGACGCCTAAGGCCTAAGTCACGCATACATTGCTATGTAATTTTTTTTCATGATTTCACATTCAATGACTGAGTGAGTTTAAATTTTGATCCAGTATTTCATTTAAGTTTACAAAAACTCTAGTCTGTATGGATTTCTGTTAAACTGATATTTTACTAGGGCCTAATATTGCATGTAAAGTGTGCTGCAAATGTAATGAAGTACTGTTTTACGCGCGATACCATGTAATGCTATAGCGCGTCTTAGCTATCGTAAAGGCGTCCGTCTGTATTCTGTGTGTCTGTCACACTGCTGTATACAGGGTGGGCCAAAAAATAAGCTATTGCACTTTTTCCATATATTCGCTAAATATTAATCAATTTTCACAATTTTTTACCAGTAGACTCTGTAGGAAATTAGCCACTCAGAGGCATGCGAACCACACATTATGTCGCTACACTGCCTTGTAAAATATAAATATCTAAAAACATACAATATATACAGATCTACAATAGGTTCTAATGGTAATTTTTTGAAGTATTTAACTTAAAATGTTAAAATGTGAGTTACAGCAAGTGTCAAAAACATTGGAGAATATGTTAAACATTTTTTCAAATAAGTTGAAAGATTTTACTGTGCACTAATTTTCAATGTACATTAATACTGGTTGATGACTGCAATTTTGCTCAGGTGAATGCATGCGCATACAGAGCAATCTATTTCACTTGTGCGGCCGTACAAGTTGTGCATTATTCTTTGAAAGATGAAAACTTACTCCGTAGCTACATGTAAAACTTTTTGACGCCTACAATAACTTATATTTAACATTTTACTTAAATACTTTTAAAAATTTACCACACAACCTTATTAGCATCTGTAGATATGGGCCTAGTATGTTTTTGGATAATTATATTTTACAAAGTAGTGTAGCGACATAATAAGTGTGATGTGCATACCACTGAGTAGCAAATTTATTCCAGAGTCTACTGGTAAAAAAATTGTGAAAATTGGTCAATATTCAGCAAAGATATGAAAAAAGTACAATAGCTTACTTTTTGGCCCACCCTGTAGTGTCAAAACGGTGCAAGCTAAAATCACGAAATTTTTTTGCTGTGGACTGTGACTGCCGCAAATATTCTAGTTTTTTTGTGACTAAACTTTGTGCTACTGTGTAAGAGAATTGTTTAACGAGGCGCCAAAAAAGGTACTCTCTATAAGTCGTTATTTTACCGTTATTGACTCGCCTAACCTAAACAAGAAAAGCCCAGCTAACGCAAAGGGGAACGCAACAGCGGTGCATGTTTGAAAGCCCAGTAAAACAAAATTTACAGTCGCCAGAGGGCGCCAGACGACCGGTGGCTAATTATCTATAGTGCTTTATTCGTACTCGCCGGAGGGCATGACCTGTCTCACTCAGCCAACGCCGTATCGGCTGGAAATCGCAAATTGTCCTTACCCCTCTGTCATCTACTGCCCTCGCTCGGGGTGACCCCTTTCGAATTTATGGAAAAGCTTTACTGATCCTGAAACTAGAGTCTTCCACGCAGCCGATGGTGAAGATTTGGTGATCTTAGCTCGCACCGTTTTTGACTGATCCACCCGTGTGACTGACAGACGGACGGACGGACGGACAGAATTGTGATGGCCAAGACGCGCTACAGCAGTAGCTGCTGTTGCGCGTAAAAAGGTTGCAGATAGGCACAGACTGGCTGCCTATCACAATAAGCACTCCTGACTAGCTTTTCTAAAGATAGCAACATCGATTACCCTGAACGACTTTGAACCCCCAAAATGGTGGTATTAGCCTAGTGACTTCATCGCGATTTTAGACTTAGGCGCACATTTCAAGACGAAAATTGCGCCGAAATGGCCGGAGATAAACCAAGACAACCTGCGTATGAAATGTTAAGCATAAAACAATTACGAGTTATAAGTTTTCAACTCTTAGGTTTAATGAGTCTTTCGTACAGGGACGTCAAATTTGAGTACTCCTTCAAAATACGCGATTTTTGCTACTATCCACTAATTTAGCGCGAAAACAGTCGCAGATAAACGGGCTTGTGCTTATTGTAGGCCTAACTAGATTTCTGATATATGTGTATTGACTGCCAAAACTTGTGTTTTCAGTTCAATGCTAAACAGTCTCACTGTATTATAGTAGGACCAAAACATAAATGCCAGCCATCTCCTATGTCGCTGTCAGGCAAACCTTTGCATTGGGCTGACTCTGTAAAGTATCTTTCATTACATTTATGTCGACAAAGGTATTCAGTGTTGATCTTAATCAAGTTTGACACAAGTTTTTTGTATGCACGAACTCTATTTTGGTTCATAGTTCAAGGGTGTCAGAATTGATAAAGCTTCACCTAATGGAAAGTTACTGTTATCCAGTTTTGTCATATGGTCTTGAGTGTTTTAATCTCTCAAGTAGTAATGTAAACCATTTGAATGCATAGGCCTACTGGAATTCAGTTTCGTAAAATATTTTGACTTTAGATCATGGGAATCGATTAAAAAATTGCTCTGTTGCCTGGGGAAGATGAATTTTGAACATTTGTATTATCAGAAGAAACTGTGCTTTGTGCATACCAATATGCTGTGTTCGGACAATAGCGTTATAGTCACTATGATGAGATTGTTTAAATGCAGTTCAACGAATATGACAAACGGTGTCAATTTGCTGATGTTACTCCACATAGTCACATTTCTTGTATAAGACATCGCGTCAAAATAAAATTTATTTCATTACGTGTGTAAGGCTAACTGTATGTACTTTTAGGCTACTGACCGTATGATATGTGTTGTTATTGTTTTTAATTGTCTGCATTTTTTGCAAAATAAACTCATATGTATTAACATTGATGACTTTGAACGACCTTAAAATCTAAAAAAAGTGTTTTAATGATTTCTTTTCGCGATTTCAGGCTGCGACGCATATTTCAACAGTAAATTACACTGAAATTACTGGAGACAGACTACAACGACCTGCATATAAAATTTTAAACATAAAACGTAGACTTTAACTGTCTTGAGTTTCAACCTATAGGTTCAAGGAGTCCTCCGTACGAAGGCGTCAAAATTTGGTTGCGCTTTACAATCGCACTATTATTTTACTGCACGTTGTACAATGTACACTTATTCTGCAGGTGGTATAGCACCGATGCTGTCGCGCGTCACGTGTACTTTGCTCAGATTACTTGTCTGTAACTATTTGGTCTGCTATACCTAATCATTTACCGCAGTGCAGTTTATAAACAGACTACGATAATTGTCATTATTGAATTAAATTTAGTTACCGGTAACAACTTTAATTTTTTGCTCATCACTGATCTGTGTTCGTATTTCGTACAAACTACCGACGTTAATAAACTTATTATTGTGAATAATAAATTTAATGCAGTGACAAAATACCGGTAATGTACTAAAAGGTAAAAAGATAAAGTTTGATGCTCGCCATATGTAGCGCTTTTTACATGAGAGGACTCAAGACCAGAGGTGTTTTTACAATCTCACAATCGCAAATGTTAGCTTGACATGAGCTAATGATACCGCAGCGCACTATGCGGCCATCCATTGCCAGCGTCAGCGAACAATCGGACCCGCGGTTTGCAGCAAGCAAACTTACCACCTCCCCGCCACACTAGGCCTTCACCCCATGATCCCGTAGCTCGTAAGCTACTGTTCATTTTCCATTCCACGGAGGGTAAGAGACTGAGTTGGCCTGAGCATAGCAAGTTGCTAACCTACTGTGTGCGAGGAAGAGAATGTAGGCGTTATTAATGTTCTCGATTAGTGTGCTTACAGTGGACCGCAAGCACAGCTGAAGAAACGCTTACGATTAATGCCATGCGACACGTACAATTTCGCAGATTGCGCTCAATCAGGCGGATCAACAACGTGCGACTTATTTACGCTTCGCCAGAGGGCGCCATCGTACGCACGACATGCCAGCCAACAGTAGTACGTACGTCAAACACGTACTGATGACGACTGGAAGTTTCGGAATACACGTTTCCTTTGATTCTTGGAGTGTCTCGGTGACAGTGACGGCCGGGTGGTGTGTGTCGGTCGGCGGAGCTACGTAACCAAGACGGCACAAACATGCGTTCCCTGACAATCCAGAAAGGTGCAAAACTACACGGTGTTTCATAAAAATGGAACTCTTTTTTTCTTTCTGTCATAACTTACTCAAATGTCTATCAATTTACACAAAATATTTACCAGTTGTAGCTA
>Ga0209671_1000575_pt1 | contig 25459 bp, 10 predicted proteins | sample WorMetHERISLAND2_2_FD_187401 | JGI IMG/M metagenome (GOLD analysis project Ga0209671, IMG submission 187401) | Marine gutless worms symbiont microbial communities from Max Planck institute for Marine Microbiology, Germany - Olavius geniculatus... | ecosystem: Host-associated > Annelida >... | reverse complement strand
TTTTTAGGTCGTGCTTAACCATTCTAAAAATTTCGTCAAAAATTGTTCGCGGTTTTTCTGAGATCAGTTATCCAGCGTGTAAACGGACAACCCAAACTGGTCTTAAACAAACTGCTCGGCGAAGATGCGAACATGTTGCAGATATCGCTGATTGACTGATCTACAGTGTCATTTGTAAACTCTACACTAACAGACTGTGTTTGTGTCATTGATTATTGCAGACAATGCCGATCACAACGAGCCGTTAAACTTGGGTGTACTCCAAAAAGTAACTATTAACAATGTCTTGTTAACACTGCGTTGAGAGTATAGCGTAGGCTATGTTCTTGCTGTGATAAGTGATAATTATTGTAGCAATACTTTTCAATTTCAAGGAGACGTACGTTGTTTTTTTACTCCGCTGCACTCTGTAAAAAAGACTGTTTATAAAAATAGTTTTTTTGCAAACATTCGAAAGTTCGGAAAGTACTAGACAGTCAAGAGAGACTTGAATAACTGCAGTTAAATAATTTAGTCTGCAGCGAAAAGTGTAGATACCAAAGAAACGGAATTACGCAAAGCAACACAGCATGACGTAATGCATGACGTGCATGTGATGTTTCCTTTTTATAAAAACTTGTATTCTTGGTGTGTGTTTTTTTCTTTGAGTAATTAGCCTCGTCGTACCGGTACTGTGTTTTTCTGGTACGAATGTTGGCGAATTAACTGAATGTTTCACTGTGCAGCGTGCGGTCGTCGGTCGCCAAACGTTATAAACGTGAGTCCATACGTCATAAACGGCGAGTGGGCCGCACGTGGAGCCTGGCCGTGGCACGTGATGCTCAAACTGCGCGGATACTTCGTGTGTGGCGGATCACTCATTAACAGCAGATGGGTCTTGACCGCTGCACACTGCCTCAGGTCAATTCGTTCTCTTCTTTTAACGATAGCAACCTTGCGGATGTTACATTTATCCGGATTTTAGCCAGTTAGCTCGTAAGAGTCTGCCAGCTTTGTTACGACAAAATAAAGTAGACATTACCGGCTAATAATCGCATCAAACTGTATTTGCTAAAAGCTTGGGCCTACATTAGGCGTTCTCACACAGTTCATTTTCAACTTACTAGATTAATGTTATGTTTTTAATAAGCATGTATGCGTACAGTGCAAAAACTCGTAGAAGTTTTTGACGCTGTTAACTTCACTAAAGTGCGACAGATAGACTAACCGAGCTAACCTTTAAGTGCAGTATAAATGTTTGTTTATTTGTTTACTTATTGGGACAAAATGAAATGCGCAGGAGTTGGTGAACGGATAGCTCTAATAATGACACGGAATACAACAAACTCCGACATTAAGTAGCTATACTGGGTTATATATTCTAATCATTGTAATCAGAGTAGTCACTGGTTATGCGACAATCTTCTTCTAGCGTATGCTGATCTTGCGAAGCCAGATGACAGAATCTTCCTCTGCAGAGTGTAGCACCTGGAGTCCACCAAGAAGCTTGGTCAGCGGGCACTCGTTGACGATGTGTGACATTGTTTGCTTGCTGCCGCAAACACAGAGTGGGTCATCGCGTATGCCCCAGTCGTGAAGCGTAGAGGCACACAGGCCATGACCAGTGCGAAAACGGTTGAGAAGTGACCAGTCTTTATGTTCAAGATCGAAGCCAGGTTGGCATACGACTGGGTCACTTATCAGAGACTGGTTAGGCACTTCCTTTTTAAGCCAGTCCTCCTTCCAGGCCTCGTCGATTGACGACAATAGTGTGCTGTGATTCACAGACTTGCGGGATTAGCGTCACATTGGCAAGTACGATTGGGAGGAATTACAGCCTCTGATCCTGACCCCGATGTCGTCTACGCTAACGTGTCCAGAGTGATTCCTTATCCATACTTCGACACCGCTGAAGCTACTGGTGACGTTGGTTTGCTGGAGCTGTTCAGTCCGGTTACCTACACTGACACCATTGTTCCGATCTGTTTGCCGTCACGTGACGTCGACACTGACCAGTTCAAAGTCTGCGTCGACACCGGCTTTGGAACAACAGATTATTCTGGTTGGCAGTACTTTGTCTGTTATTTCCTAGTGCTTAAAACTACATTTTACCAGGTTTTTCTTTAGTTAATCGTTTTGATTGATGCAAAACACACACAAAAACACAGTGTGATTATGCTGAAAAATGCTAAATGTGTAACTCTATTGCGAAATTTGTGTTCTGTGCTATTTTGTTTACTTACTTACTTATTTTTTTACTTGTGTCTGATTTTCTTTGCCTAGGAAATGATAAATGTGAGTAGGCCTACAGAGTACAGACTAGACTACAGAGAAGCTGTTAGGCTCTATGTTTGCCAGCGTTTGTCGTCAAATGACGCCAGACTGCAAAAGCTACGAATGACTTCAAACGGAAATCTTCGTTTACTGCTGTCATTCATCGACAGACAAAAATGGAACGTGACCACAGTCGGCGGAGAAATGTGTTTTACCCAGTGCTCTATACTAGTTGCATACTGTAATAATATTATCAGAGAACGACTTGATAAACCCGTCGTTACAACACCAACATCAAAGTGCACGGCGGCATCTTACTCACCGCACGCAACGCAACGAACGCAAGATGCGGCAACAAACGCAACGTAACGCATTTCAGCAGTAGCTTCACTTATGTCAGTAACGTACGCAAAGCTTTGCTTGGCCGAAAGGGCCTGCAACGCAAGGGTCTTCTTGCGATAACTATGCATAACTGTGACTTAACGCTGCAACTTGTAGGTCGCTATCCCAATCGTCTGCTACAAGTGAAGATGAACATTATGCCACACAGCAGCTGTTCGGCACAACATGGCACACAGATTCGCAGTGATCATCACATCTGTATCGGATCACGACCGACCGCCGATCGAGGCGTCTGCTATGTAAGTAATGCTGTAAATTATTGAACGCGTTGTTTGTGAATTACATTGTGGTCACAGTCTTATTTTTTGGCACTTCGGTTAGTTTTACTTACGCGGTGTGCTCTATATGGGCTAATCTTAACTTTGATTAGCAGGTCGCTGTGAAGGACTTAACAGGCCTGTAATTACAGCGTGAAAGTGGCGACATTAATGTTCTGTGACTGTGACTGAAATGACAAGTTGCACACAAAATTAGTTCAAATCAGCAACGACGACGACAATGATAATGACACACGCCCTTGCAGTTAGTGTAGTAATTAGGTTTTTTTATTTTTTCATGGTAATGCAAAATCAGACATTAGATAACGTGGAAACTTGACGTTTATGCAGTGACCAGTTGTAACATAAATATTTGTATACTAAAATTAGCAGAATTTGATAATTCTTTTTAAGTAACAGTCAATAATGACATGGATACTTTTTGAGTTACAGTGCAGTAACGGTGCACACGTGGTGGGTGTTATGTGTACACAGGGTGACAGCGGAGGTCCGTTGGCGTGCAAAGACCAACAGGACAACTGGACGTTGATCGGTGTCAACAGTTTTGTCTACGACAAATGTGAAAAGGCGGTCGTCGCGCGAGTCTCAGCTTACATTGACTGGATCATGCAGACCATCGCCAGCAATTCGTAGAACCAGAACGTTTAGCCTATGTCTTTGCGTTTACTCTTTAAAGACTAAATAGCCAGCGACAAAACGGTGAAATGCTATCTCACCGATTTCTGGTAGATTTTTGTTTAATGTCGCGCACAGTGTTGCTTGGTACGTCGGTCGTTGACTGTATGTACAGTAAGTACATTGATTTATGTTAGTATAGAAATTAATGAACATAGGTTTCTGATAGCTCTAACTACTGTAATTTGTGACTATTTGTTTTTGTGTGTATTATACGCGTATTAATTAAAGGATTTTTTTGTCCAAGTTTTAAAATACATTTAGTGCTTTGAAGCTACTTTTATAGAGCTTTAGCGCGGAAATTGTGTTTCATGTCATTTTGTGCAGCAGATTATTTTACATTAGCACGAAATATCGCACGAAAGTAACTGCTGATTGCAGACCGCGGGTCCAATTGTTCGCCGACGCGGGCAATGGATGGCCGCATAGTGCGCTGCGGTATCATTAGCTCATGCCAATCAGCTGCCACTTCCGAGATTGTAAAGCGCTTCTGGTCTTGAGTCCATATCATGTAAGAAGCGCTATAGCAAATGCCGAACTTCACATTACCTTTACTTTTTTATAGCGCAACGAATCCGAATAACAATAATAAGTGATTCAGGCATTCGCGGGCACTCACGCGAGTAACGCGACTGTACTATAACATCTTTCGTTAAAAAGTTTTTCAGAAAATTAGTGTCAATTATTTAAACTTTACATTGTCAAGCATGTACTGGAGCTTATGGGATCACTGCTCTGTTATTTGCTGCTGTAATTTTCCCGCTCGACGTTCTGGGTGCACCGTATCACGATGCATAAAATTAAATATGTTTCGGTTCTTTGGTTAATTGATTGACAGTAGATCATGTAGGCCTAACATGAACATGGTCTGTGAAAAAAGATGTAGTACTGAAGACCTGTAATTTACTGGTCACTTGTGTTTACACATAAAACTGCAGCTAAAATTGCTGATTAAATTCGGTATGAGTATAATACGAGTATCTGAGCTCTGTAGCAACACGTGTCATGTTTCCAGCAGTCAGGACGCTAATGACACTGTTTGCAGCATCCAGCTGATGAAGCAACTCGTCAGCAGTATCATAAGTTTCTAAAAAGGCAAATGTGCGCAAATGCTTAACAGCTTTGCTTCAAGGCTGCCTTATGTATATGTAAAGCAGCTAGCGGTAGCGGTTATAACGAATTAACTCCAAGAAATACTTTTATTAGTAGCAAATCTTAGACCGACTGCACCGAACTGAAGCGATCAAAGTTTTCTAACATTCCAGAACGAAACGTTATGCCACAAGGTGAGTGACGTCCACATAGTCACACTTCTCGGATCCCTGAATGGTTAGACTTCTGGGCTAGGAGGCGGATAACAACAAAACTTCTTGTAGCCGTGCTAATTCTATCACAGCGTCCACATTACCAGTTTTGGCGACGCACCAGGCTACCAGGCAGTTCCTGATTATAATAACCGCCTAAGAGCTGTTTTAGCCATCAAAGCCTGAAGAATAGGTCACTAACTGCGCAATGAACGCAAAGTCCTCGAACTTGACCTAAATTCGGCCGTCCGCATGTTGTTTTCCTTCCAGGACCACGCTTAGCCAAAATGTACTTAAGATAACCCCAAGAAGGCATAACATAAGTGTGCTGATTATTAACCGATTAGTAATCACCGTCACATGATCCGTAGATAAAAATATCAGTGACTACGCGATTGGCTTAACAAAGGCCACAGTTTTAATATGCGTCACGAACTTAGTGCTTTTTTTAACTTACAGGCTTAATGTATTGGTTTTTTGAAATTTTTTTCTCAGTTTGGTAGAGTTAACGCCTTGTTTTTTAGTAATATATATCAAGTGCATGCCTAAGACTACGACGCTAAGCACTTAGTTGTTTTTCTATAGTGCTTATGACGCACGAAAAAGTTAATTGGAAGTAGGCATAGACATATAAATAATGGGCACGAACTTCCGTTGCATACATAAGAAGTAGCAAAAACTGAATTCAATAAAGTGTGTGTACTGGGCGATATGTTCGCACAATTTATAAACATCACAATTCGAATGAAACAAAAATCGGATGACTTTTTGGGCGTTGTACTTATACCGGCAGTCACGACATGAATAAAATACTTGCTCGGTTTTCTATAAAAGATACCGATAGACCACTAACGTTCACTGCGCAGGACACTATTCGCATTGCTGCAATAGTAAGTGCTATTTGCATTGCTTTTTTCTTAAAAACGCCATCCTTGGCATTTTGAGTAATTCGAGTTACAGTAGTCCAGGCGACACGAGATAAACGCCTGGACCAGCGTTTTGACGGCGTCAGATGACATCGATCTGACGAGCGGTCGGAGCTGCTGTAACTGGTAGTAGCCACTGCAACACACGGCGGCCACCTGCGCAGACAGCGTCAGCTGGCTGTCGACGATGACGCCGAGGTTACGCGCCGTCTTCGAGACGTTAATACGTCAGGGCCGTAGCGAGGATGTAGAAAACGAGGAGGCAGTGCAGGGGGTCTCGGGGACAAAGTCCCCAACGGGTCCAGGGGTGGAGCCCCGGTGGAGAGTCTGGGATTGGGGATCTGGGGCCGAAGCCCCCCCCCAGAAGCTGAAAAGCTTTCAAAATTCACTTAGCTGAAACTTTTATTTTGTGATACAATTTCTGCAAACGTCTGAGAACGAGGATCCTCGTGCCTAAATGTAGCTACGGTCCTGTACGTGTCGACGCCACCGGAACCTCCGACACGTTGACTTTCGCCAGCTGCTGTGGAGATCCCAACCTGCGTCTTGGTTCCGTTCAATCGAAGTCGGCTAGCTTTCAGCCATGCCTCGATGTCGACGAAACACGCAGAGAGACGTCGGACAGCAGCCTAAGCGTCACCAGCCGGTGTGCTGATGTAAACCTGCGTGTCATCGGCATATTAGTGCAGGCTGAGTCAATGACGGTCAACGACGAGGGCCAGCTCAGCTGTGTACAGAACGTACAACAGCGGGCCCAGTACAGATCCCTGCGGAACCCCAAATAGTACCGACTGCAGAGACGACAGTTCACCACTGTAGGTAATCTGCTGCGTTCTGTCGGTCAGAAATGACCGCACCCAGTCATGGACTAAGTCGGTCAAACCGAAAGCAGACTGCAGACGTTCTAGCAGCATGGAGTGGTCGACGCAGTCGAAAGCTGCTGCAAGGTCCAGTAGTCGAAGCAACGTCACCTGCCGATCATCTGCTGCCACCAGTATGTCGGACCAGACGCGCTGCATTGCGGTTTCCGTGGAATGGTACTTGCGGTACGCTGACTGGAAACGTGGAAGTAGGTCGTTTGCCGCCAGGTACCGTACTGGTGCAACTGACTAGTGACAACCCGTTCAACAACCTTTGAAATAAATGATAGGTTGGATACTGGACTAAAGTTATTCATGTCAAATGAGTCCAGCCCCGTTTTCTTCAGAAGCGGAGTAATAATTCCAGGCTTCTGTGAGACTATCAGTCGACCTTGACTCAGCGACGAGTTGACCATCCTGGTGATGTAGTTCAGAAGTAGGCCTACGTCGACGTACTCGCTATATCTGTTGCACTAAGCAATATTCATCACGTCTAAGATAAGTAAGAAACAAAGCTTACATATTGCATATGTACTGATATGCTATCAACGTAATTATAGAATAAATTTCTCAGTAGAATAATGCATCAACGTGTATTGCTAACTGGTTGCGGTAGGCCTAGTGAATGTAATTGCAACTATTTTACTTATTTTAATTATTTTACTTAGTGCACTGCAGGCATGTGCGAATATGTATTGTATAGCGTGTGACGAAATAACGGTGATGTTAAGTGGACAGAAAAAAATCACAATTTCGTAGCAAATATTTATCTGTCCCAGATTATAAAATCTCTTCTGTCATTCTATCGTTCTGTCTGTCTGTCGTAAACACTCCTACGGCCGCAATTTTGATTTAATTTTGATGAAATTTTGCACAGTGATTTGGGGCCCGAAAAGTAAGATCGAGTTTGTTTGGAAAAAAAACTGATAACTTCTTCCTCTGTTTTTGAGTGTTTTTAGCCATGAATTTACCCATCTGTTCCGTCTGTAACGATAGTTTTTGAAAGTAAGTTTCGTTGAAATTGTTTTCAGCTTTCGGACAAACTATGAGACGTTTCCGCTTGCATGCTTTTGGATTTATTATGTATCTTGTGCTTGCGTTCTTGAAAGTTGCGCTTGTCAACTTTACATTAAACGAATATATGATATGATAATGATCTATTTTACCCCAATTTAAAAAAACTGCATTACGGCATATGGGGACTTCAAAGCGGTATAACTCGGTTCCAGTAAAAAAAACAGTTGCGCGCTGTGTTTACCTACCCCCTATTTTCTGGCTATCCGACGGTGTCATTTAAATTTCTCCCCTGCCGACCCCTGTTGCCATGGCAACAAATTTTGGGACCAAACTGACTATAACTCGGCCCCCGTAAAAGACAGTTGCGCGCTGTGTTTACCTACCCCCTATTTTCGGGTCGGGCAATCTAACGGTGTCATTTAAATTTACCCCCTAACAACTTCTGTTGGCATAGCAACCATTCAAAAGTTGCAAAATTTTGTATTATAGCCAATGGAGATTTCAAAGCGGTATAACTCGATCCCCGCAAAAAATAATTGCGCGTTGTTTGCATTTACCTCCCTCCCCTATTTTCGGGCCCGGGCTATCCGATGGTATCATTTAAATTTTTCTCCTGTCGACCACTGTTGCCATGGCAACGACTTTTGGAACACAATTGACTGCAACTCGGCCCATCTACTCTGAACTAGTTGTACGCTGGCTTTACGAGCTCCCGTGCGCCATGGTAACTGTAGGCTCAAACGCTGAAACGCAGCTGTTAGGTTATATAGCGTGGCCATATAGCTAGGCTATATAGCGTGCCTCGTTCCACAGAACGTATTTTTTGGTTAAAATAAGTAATCACTTGGCTTGCAGCAGTTGTAACAAGTTCGTAACTAATTGCTTTGGTAAAACGCAGATCACAGCGTTAAAATACAGCAACTGCTGCTATCTCTGTTGCTAGATAGACATCACACGACACACGTGACACACGTGTCTGTCTGTCTGTATCTCTGTCTGTCTGTCTGACTGTCTGTTCAACTGACTGTTGTAATGCAGGTCTATTGCCAGCATGATACGCTCATTGAGAACGTTGCTGCTGTCCGCACTGATTTTAACGTCAATTGCGTCTGCTAACTCACAACAAGGTAAAGAAAAGGCCTAACTGTCGCTAGGATGGCCGACCGTACTGGTTGTCAGGGACCCTAAAGGTCATCCAAGGTCGATGATTTTCGTGTCATTTGAAAGCCAATATGCGACTTTTTATCAGTGATCATTAGCAACTTAGGCCCTATTTCGCACCGTTTAGCCACAATAGTGCGTAACTGCCTTTAAGCCCATCCAAGGTCGATGACTTTTTATCTAATCTGACAGAATGTGTACCGCGTTTTATTAGCTTAGCCACAATATATCCGTTACGGACGGACGGACAGACGGACGAACGGGCGGACGACAACCATGCCAGTAGCTTGACCGTTACTTTAGTACGGTTGGCTAAAAAGCAATACAAACCCACTGCGCTCGTTTCTTTTCTAAGCCCTCATTAATAAACTTTATAAATATATTCGTAGGCTACTACTAATTGCTGATGAGTGACGATCATTGCCCGGCTAAGGTCACTGGCGGCCGGTGAGTGTGTGCACAAAAAACTAGTTAGGACTTATTCTGAGGGCGCTCAGACAACGCTTTGTCCGCTTTTTGCATACGCAGAAAACAAGAGTAGCGTTAGGCTATAGTCCGTGCTCAATGAGTGCTAAAAATAACAAGGTAATTAGTATGTTCAATTTGTTTATATTGTTTTTGCGCACAAGATACTCAATTCCACAAGGCTGAAATATTGTACTTTAAAAATTATATTTGAAATAGTCACGGTGCTGGCAAAGAAAATTAGAAACTTGTCAGCAAAACAAGCCGCGTTGAAAGGTTAGAAAGCGAGGGACAGGCGCTGAAACAAGAACATTGTACTGTTTTTCAAAGAAGAAAATTGTATTTTTTCAAAATGTGCAAAATCACGATGTTGTTTCGCCAAAAATTTAACCTGGCAACAATAAAGGAATATTGAATGTCGCTTTACTTGCTTATGCAGGTAAGAGCGAAAAATGGGTGTAAAGTTGTGTAAAATTTTGCGCTAAAGTTTTAAATGGCAGCTGGGACATTCTATGCCGTTACGGTTTGTGTGTCTAGTACTCAACAATATAGTCAACAGTATAATTTTGGTTTTGGTTTATTTTTATATAGGGCTTCAAACTTAAGCGATTGCACATAGTCAACTAAAGGTTACTTTCGTACTTGCGTAATCTTATTCCCGGTCGGTGCACCACCAATTAACAACTCTGGGCAAGTTGTTTACACCTACCTGTTTTCGTAAGTGGTCAGTGACGACTCGAAACTTTCAGGTTGGTGTTCGATTCTCACTGCTGATTATTTGGAAGCTACCTTGAGCAAGTTGTTAACTTATTGTGTGTTTAGGCTAACTCAGCTTCCTACCCTCCGAGGGACGGGAAATGAATAGTTGCTTACGGGCTACGGTGGTATGTCTGCTTGCTGCAAACCGCGGGTCTTGAGTCCTTCTCATGTATACACCAGTCGGGTCGTTAGCTGTACCCCGGACACACTGCCGAAAGTATCCGCAACGCCGAGAACCGGTTCGGGAAAATCGAAGACTCCAGTGGTCCCCGGTTAAGCTGAACGTCCCGGGCGGGTTCCGCCTCTAAAACGGTTGGGTTGCAAGGTCACCGAAGTTGATCGATTGGCAACTGGTTAAGTACGAAGATAGGCACCGAAAGCAGTAAGTCAACATTACTGTCAGCAGTATGTCGCACCGGAAAGATGGGCTATTCCGTAGAAAAAGGTCTTTCGGAAGTAGCAAGTCAACCGATAGTGAATTATCACTGAAACCAGTTAGACGGTAGAAGTTACCGCAGGCCAGGGTCGAACTCAGAACCGCTAGCTTCACAACCCTCCGCTCAGCTTGGAACGCGTCATAGACGACGAACCGCAGACTTACCATAGTGATATCGCCGACTCATCTTTTACAGTTAAACCGGACGGTGCAGTAAAATTGAAGGTCAGTCAAGGTCACGTTGCCGTTGGCGCACAGCACAGCTCAAAAAGCCGTTTGTGTTTCACTAACATAAGATGTACGTAATCTCGCAATGAATGATGTTTGTTACTGCAACTAAATAACGCTAATAGCGCTTGTTGTTGATCACAGAACAGCAAGTTCGACTGGTAAATGGCTCACGTACTGCAGGGCGGCTAGAAATCTACCACAACGGTCGGTGGGGAACTGTTTGTGATGACGACTTTAATGACGTCGCTGCTTCAGTTGCATGTTTTCAACTCGGCCACGGGTAACTAACGACAAACGTCCCATGATTTACTTCTTCGAAGTTGACAAGATCATGTTGCGCTTTTCAAAAATCAGTAAAACCGGCTACACAAAATGGGCAGTACGAATCACGGGCAGCTAATGCTGTATTATAAAATTTAAAAAAGAAGTTTGCTGCTGTTTACTAGCAAAGTTTATAGAGATTGACGCAGCATTGTAGTCGCTTGTGCGTAACATGCATACTCTGTTAGTAGTCCCGATCAGTGTTAGGCCTAACACTGTTATTGTAAAAACAAAAATTGCAAATAAATTATTTAGTAACTTGCATTGCGGTAAATCGCGTCATGCGGTACCAAATGTAAAAAGACAACACAAAATTGTATTACTGCCCTGTGTCACATGCTACACAGTTTCTTTTTCGAACGAATACTGCCTACTGCAGACGGGATGGTGAAATGTTGGAAAACAAATACGGTCGAGGCAGAGGTCCTATCTGGCTGGACGACGTTCAGTGTACCGACTCAGAGACGACTATTGCTGACTGTCAACACAGCGGCTGGCGCGTCCACAACTGTTGGCGTGGTGAAGACGTCTCAATCTCATGCACTGAAGCTCAGCCGTCTACCGCTCAGCCGCCTCCCAATAGTGGTAGGCAAGTGTCAGTAATCTAGTAGTTGTACAGGAAAACGTGCTGTTGGGGTGATGTGAGAAACTGTGACAATAACACTGACTGAAGGAAACAACTTTTACGCACATAACACTTATGTCGTGTTTGCAGTTACTTAGTGTTAAGGTAACCTTTATAAAAGTTTAGCTCAGTCGACGAACTTACTTGATATCTGGTTTGATAAATATAAAAACTTGTCCAAACTTTGCACTGATGACAGAAACCGCGGCCATTGATAAAAACGTTTTTTACTCTATCAGTATCACCAATTTATGTCAGTATCATCTATTCATATCACTTTAGCTGCTATATTATTACGTGCTTATTGTGTACAGTACTAAACTTTTACTGGTGTGTGTACGTATTGCTTACGCATTGTTTTTGTTTTATCTCCAGGTAATGATTGTGCGATTGTGCAGAGGTTACTTTCGTACTTGCACAATTTTGATGATCGTTATCTCGCAATAAATAATGTTTTTACTGCCACTAACAAGCGTTCATAACGCTTGCTGTTGTTTTCAGATAAGACGATTCGACTCAGTGGCAGTGGTTTGACTACTGCAGGGCGCCTAGAAATCTACCACAACGGTCAATGGGGAACTGTTTGTGATGACTACTTTAATAACGAAGCTGCTTCAGTCGCATGTTTTCAACTCGGTCACGGGTACTAACACCTTACTTTCCATGATTCACTTTTTAGAGCGTGACGGAAGTATCATGTTACACTTTAAAAAATAGCAAAACAACCATACAGGGTTAACCAAATTGGCAGTTTAAATGACGGACAAATGGGCAGAAGTGTCTACACCATATAAAACTTGCATAAAGGTTTTATTACATAAATTAAAAAAGTATTTCGCCGTTTAAAAAAATGCATAATGCTTGTTATGCATATTCTGTTAGTAGTATCGATTAAAGTGTTAGACCTAACAGTTATTGTAAAAACAAAAGTTGCAAATGATTGGCATTGCCTTACACAGCGGTAATTAGCGAAAGGCGGCACCAAATGTGATGCTATCAAATTTTTTTGATAAATAAAGTTGACTAAATGTGAGCAGAACAAAATCGCAATTGCATTACTGCTTTTTGCCACATGCTACGGCTACGCAGCTTCCTCTTGAACAAATATTGTCTAATGCAGACGGAACGGTCAAATGTTGGACAACAAGTACGGCCCAGGCAGAGGTCCTATTTGGCTGGATGACATTCAGTGTACCGGCTCAGAGACGTCTATTGCTGACTGTCAACACGGCGGCTGGCGCGTCCACAACTGTTGGCATGGTGAAGACGTCTCAATTTCATGCACCGACGCTGAACCGCCTACCAATAAAGGTAGGCAATTTTTAGTGATTTAGTAGTTGTACTTGTACGATACCGCACTGTCTGGGGTGGTATTAGCTCGCACTGCGTTCTGGCTTACCCACTTTAGCAGTACAGTATTTAGTACAGAAAAACGTGTTGTTGGGTTGATGTAAGAGGCCGTGAAAATAACACTGGTTAAAGTAAGCGACTTTTACGCGCATGTCGTGTTTGCAGTCATTTAGTGCTAAAGTCAGATGCGTTTACATTATATAAACTTTAAAGCAAATGCTTTAAAAATAAAAAAAAAGTTTTGTTTTTGAAAAATTTGGGGAAAAAGTTGATATTTATGGCATACTGCACCTCAGCATGTACCACACTGTTTCCATGATTTACGATATTTTACAAACATAAGTGTTCTGTGGCGCCTAAAATGCACCAAATTTATTTTTCGCCGAAACTTTGTCCCGGACCCCGCTGAAACAGCTGACGACGCTCTCCCACACTTTTTCGCCGGCTGGAAAGAAAAATACCCCCTCCCCATTCTCAGCCTTTTCTACGCCTGCAGCGCCTCGTTTTCGGCGAGTTAGGGGAAAGAACTTGCACCAAGAACTTAGGGGGCAAGACGCTCTTGGCTGAAGGTTAAATAGCATTCAGAAGTGTGTAGCTCAGTCGACTAACTTGGTTGGTATTTGGCCTGATAAACTAAGGCTCGTCCGACTTCTTCACATTTTTTAGCAATGACAGAAACCGGACAAGAAACCATGGACAACATACTGAGAGAAAGACGATTACGCTGGCTTGGACATGTTCTGCGTATGAACCATCAGCGCATACCACAGCAAAAGCAAGCACTGTACTAACGGGTACCAGAATATAAGAGAGAACCAGGTCGACCAAGAGCGAACTGGAAGAGCACAGCCAACAAAAATTTACAAAAGATGGCGTTCACTTGAGAAGAAGCAGAGGTGGCAGCTCTTGTCAGACACGGATGGCGTCGGAGTGTGACCCAATGTCCAGTAGGATGCGGGATAAACCAAGGTCCAAGGACAGAAACCGCGGCTATCAGTGCAAACGTTTCTTTTCGAGTTATACTTTGAGTGAAGCAAAAATGTGATTTACCAGCTGACATTATAAGTCTAACAGTTTTAAGTTGAAATTTTTATTGTATATAAAATGTGTCAAAGTTTATTTTTTGGATTTTCTTAAATCGCTGTATCAATATCACTTAAGTTGCTGTAATATTACATGTTTCATTGTTCACTTTATACATTACTATAATTAGTTAAAATGTGTGTATTAGGCCCTACTTACCAATAAGTTTTGGTTTGTTGTCACTAAAATACTTGTGCGATTTCACATAGCCAATTAAAGGCAACATTTGCAATTGTGTAATTTAGTTGTTTGTGACTTCACAATAAATGATGCTCGTTACTGCAATTAATTAGCGTCGACAACGCTTGCTATTCTTTTCAGATAAACAGATTCGGCTGGTAGGCAGTAGCTCCACTACTGTAGGGCGTCTGGAGCTTTACTACAATGGTCAGTGGGGAACTGTTTGTGATGACTACTTCAATGACGACGCTGCTTCGGTTGCTTGTTTTCAACTCGGTCACGGGTAACTAACGACATACTTTCCATAAAAAAATTTTATTTTTTAGAATGTGACGGTAAGTATGTACTGTGGTATCATGTTGCGTTTTTTTTCAAAAATCAGCAAAATTGGCATATAAAAATCGGGCATAAAGGCAGGGATGTATACACCACATAAACATTTTGCATAAAAGCTTTATGATACAAATAAAAAAAGGTTTTCCGCTGTTTAAGAGAAAATTTGTATAATTTGCATGGGCATTGTTGTTGCTTGCATGTATCAAGCCTATGCATATTCGTTTAGTAATTTCGAACAAAATAATAGGCCCAGCAGTCACACATTGTACACGTAAAAACATAAAGTTGCAAATAATAAGTATTGACTTTGCGCAGCAGCAAATAGCAACACGCGGCACCAAATGTGAGAAATGCGCCACATGTTACGCAGTTTGCTATCAAACAAATATTGTCTAATGCAGACGGAACGGTCAAATGTTGGACAACAAATACGGCCCAGGCAGAGGTCCTATTTGGCTGGACGACGTTCAGTGTACCGGCTCAGAGACGTCTATTGCTGACTGTCAACACAGCGGCTGGCGCGTCCACAACTGTTGGCATGGTGAAGACGTCTCAATCTCATGCACTGAAGCTCAGCCGTCTACCGCTCAGCCGCCTACCAATAATGGTAGGCAAGTGTCAGTAATCTAGTAGTTGTACAGGAAAACGTACTGTTGGGCTGATGTGAGACAATAACTGACTGAATTACGCAACTTTAACGCGCATAACAGATATGCCGTATTTGCAGTCATTCAGTAAAAAAAACAACACGTAGAAACGTTTAGTTCAGTCGACTGGGCCTATTTGGCTCGACGGATAAAATGTGTCCGACATTTTTAATTTGCGTTCTGATGATAAAAACTGCCACTATCAGTGCACACGTTTTTTTACCGGATAATAATTTAAGTGCAGCAGAGTTCTGACTTACCAGCTGACAATACTGACTTTTCAGACTTAAATGTTGTCTCAGTGAAAATTTTATATTAAAACAAAATACTTTAACATTATTTTTTTATTTCAAAGTTTCTTTGTATTGCGATATCAGTATCACATACTGTGAACTTCATTTACTAAGGTGGCTATTTTGCTACATGGTTATTGCGTGTATTATTATATTACTAGGTTTTGACGTGTTTATAGGCAACTTTCGTACTTGTGTGATCTTACTCACATAAGATGTGTGTGACCTCGCAATAAACTTAAACAGTGTCTGTTCCTGCAATTAAGTAACGCCGAAGGCGCTTGTTATTGTTCCTAGATCAGCAGATTCGACTGATAAATGGCTCACGTACTGCAGGGCGTCTAGAGATCTACCACAACGGTCGTTGGGGAACTGTTTGTGATGACGACTTTGATGACGTCGCTGCCTCAGTCGCATGCTTTCAACTTGGCCTCGGGTAATTAACGAGAAACATTTTATGATTCAGTTCTTATAACGTAGCGGCAGTATGATGTTGAGCTTTGAACAGTTGGAATTACGTGCAGTTAATCAGGTTATAAAATTATAAAACTTGCCTGCTCCACCACAAAAGAAAAACAGAAGTTCTTCCTTATTAAGTTTGTATTATTTACACGAACGTTGTAGTCGCCTGAGTGTTTTGTGCATACCTGGTTAATAGTTTCAATCAAAATAATAGGTTTAGCAGTCACTGTACATGCAAAACATATTTGGAAATAAGCGGCAAATCGCAACAAACGTAACAAAATACAAGAAAACAAAAAATGCATTAGAAATATAGATGCAACAGACTACCGATTTTCGGATTTTGTTTATGGATCTAATTGCTAGCAATTGCTACGCTTGCGAAACATGGACACTGTCAGTTGCTGACACAAGACAAACGCCAGATAGCCAGACTCCGCTGATAAGAGCACCACGCAAACATAGGTTAACTGGCCTCAGTTTTGTCACAGAGTCTACCGTGACACCATCCGATACCGTAACTAGCTTTTCAAACATTGTTGCCAAGGTTTTTACAGATGTTTTTCTTAAACGCAAGTGCTTGAGTCGCTTGCGTGATTATGTGAACTGCATTCTTGTTAGTTTGATTCATAGATGTTAAAATATTTATTCATTTGCAAATAAAACACATAAAACATGTTTTTATACTATTATAAAAAAAACATTATAAAACATTATTTAAAAACATTAAACTGCAGATGTTTCCAATTGCTACTTTTTACTTTAGGCATTTTTTATTTTATGTAACCGCGATTATGGTACATATTTAATTATGAACTAAACAATCAAATGTCACAACAAAGACCAAGCATACTAGTCACGTTAACAGCTTTTAGCACATCTGTAGCAATTTATTCTAACGATTTAACAAGATATTAAAAAGCACAGAAACATTTGAAAACATAAAAAACATAAAAAATAAATAAAACATTAAAAAAATAAAAAAAACATAAAACATGTTTTTCATAGTTTGATAAAGAACAAAAAAAATTTTTTTACATCTATGGTTTGATTTGGTTTGATATACACTGTAGATGCTCTAACGAGTCTGTCACATTTTGCCTGTGTATTTTAACTTCTATTGGTTGATGTTTTATGGAGGAAATAAATGACAGGCTGACTCATTTATTGATATGGACAAGCGTTTAGTGTCATGTCTTTAACTAACGGTGTACATACGTTGTATAGTCGCAACGGTCGTTTCCTGGAGAATCAATACGGGGAAGGAACTGGACAGGTTTGGCTCGATGACATACAGTGCGCTGGAACTGAGTCGCGGCTTGACAGCTGTACTCATGAGGAGTGGGGCATGCATAACTGCTACCATAGTGAGGACGTCTCCATCGTCTGCTATGATGACTCCAATCCAAGAGGTTTGTGAATGGTGCTTAATAATTAGTTCAGCTAAGCAAAAAGACTTTTAGTTTAAAAGCAAAACCATATTTTTTTCAAAACTAAAGCCAAGGCTTTTTCAAAACCAAGACTTTTTATGCATCGTCAAAAAAAACTAACGTGTTAACGCTATTCACTGATTGAACATTTTTGTCAAAGATGTGACAAAGTATGCAATTAATGCTACTAAATGCATCAGTGATGAGTATTTCACAATTTATACACGTCATGTCCAAGTTAACTTACGTATTTTTGCGTGTCGGGACCTTTATTCTGCTCGGGCTTTCGCAAAGCTCTTAAGTCGTATCTGCTTCCGCATCTTTTCTCATGCACTATTAGGGTAGAGCACTTTAACATTTACAATTACGATATTCGTATTTTGACGGTAGCAAAGTGCTTGCAGATCGTGTTGTGTCTGGTTGTCCAGAGTGTTTTGACGACAGCTACAAGTGTAGCGAGGGTCAAGTTTGTCTTCCCGGCTCAACTTGGTGCGATGGTGTTAGACATTGTCCTGATGGCAGTGACGAACCTGCCGGGTGTACCACCGGCAGTAAGTAGTTAGAATATTGTGTAACACCTAGTCAGAACAAGTTGTATCAAATTAGGCCATTTATCGATCAGTTTGCTGACGTTTCGACAACCGCTGTTGTTGTTAAGATCAACAAACAACAGTGACGAAAATGCGCAAGGGTTATTATTCAGCAGTGCATTCTTTTGCGGTCTCCTGATCCGTACCGGTATGTGTTTGTGCATGACCCTTATACTTGACAGCTTTATATAAAATTAAATATAAAAAACTTACCATTTTTACCAGTTTACATTACTGTGTAAGAGCGACCAAGTCACACATCCAAAACAACAGAAATCATTTTGCTAGGACACAGAGTAATAGAATGACGAACTGGCTGCCCTTACAAGCCATGTGACGTGACCCCATTTAACGTTTTCCACCCCGCATTATCCCGTAAGCCAATAGGGGAGAATTGCCTGAATTGGAACAGTTCCTTGATTGGAACACTTTACTTATTCAAAATCTGTGAGCTGCTTACTGAAAGTAAGAAATAATTAGCACTCTACGGTGGTTTCGCTTTCGATTTTAAGTAAGTATGGTGTGTGTTATCGACTCGATTTGCAGTTAATTATGTCTGTTGATTTTTGATTGATACGACCTTAAATGCAGCACCAGTAGTGAGGATGGCACACGCCGTATTTGTCAAGTGACTTCGTAGCCGCTGATGCTGTGCACACTGGATGTTTATCGGTGTCTTGCACCGTTAAGGAGATATGGCGTCTCAAAAATAATGAGATCACGACTTTGATTTTTTTGGGATCACGTGACGTCATCGGTCACGTGACCATTCGACTCGGCATATGCGGTTTTTTATTGGTGGTCCATTGTAGCCATGCGTCTAACTTGCCCCGTTAGGGAGATATGGCGCCTCAAAGATAATGGGGTTACGAGTTTGATTTTTTGGGGTCACGTGATGACGTCACGTGTCCATTCGACTCGCGGTGGGCGTCTGGAATTCAACACGCGATAATATCGCCCAAAAACCATTTTTGCTGTTCTCGAGTTTTGACTCATATCGCCCTTACATAGCTTTGTAAACTGTTGAAGTTTTTTGCTTTGATAATAAAAAGACAACACTCAAATCAGGAGTAAATTCTTGAATACAATTTCTGTGCAATGTCATGTTTCAGCGTGTCCGAGTATAGCAGTTGGAGCAAGGTTCTGTCGTCCGGCGTCAAAATGTTTGTTCGCTAACAAGATTTGTGACCGATATCAGGATTGTCCGGACGACAGCGATGAAGTTAACTGCAGTACGTACTAGACTCCGTACTCTTAGCTAATAACTGTTATTATTAGCTCACACTTTAAAAGCACACGGATGAGACAGGTACAAACTAAATCATAAAAATGCAATTATTTTGCTATTTGCAATTACTAGTAGCACGGTAGGCTATAATAACAGCAGAGCAAACGTCAATATATGTTGTGCCACACTGCAGCAAAAATTTTGTCGAACTACACAACAGTTAATTTGAGAAAAGCTCACGTGACGCGCGATAGCAGCGGTTTTGCCACTTTGGCAATCAGTGTAGACCTACAGCAATAATATATTAATGCATCTTTGAAAAGTACTGAAATTCGAGGTTTCCGTACGAAATACTCTTTGAATTTAAAAGATTAAAAGTTAGATTTTTAAAAATGCACGTTGTATGCTAAAAATGTCATACGTAGGTTGTCCTGGTCCATCTCCAACCATTTCGGCTCAATTTACTCTTAAAATATGTGTTGCAGCCGGAAATCGCAAAAAAATACTAAAACCCCATATTTTCGGAATTCAAGGTCATTTAAGGTCATCGACGTTAACACTAATAAAAAGCTTGTCATTATTGCTTGTTATGATAAGCAGCACGTCTGTGCTTATCTGCAACCGTTTTCACGCTACCCGAGATAATTGCAATAAAATAACTACTTTTTAGGGGGCAGCTGTCTTTAACGCCCGCCTGCGCCGGCTTCCTTGAACCTAGAGGGTCGGGACTTAAACTACTAAAATCTCCGTTTAATGTTGAAAATTTTATACGCTAGTTGTCTTGGTCTATCTCCAACGATTTCGTCGCAGTTCACTCTTGAAAAGTACGCTGCAGCCAAAAATTGTGAAAAATTCACTAAAAACCCCTATTTTGGAGGCTCAAGATCGTTCAAGGTCATCGATGTTGATAAATCTAAAAAATGTTCGTCATCAGTGCTTGCAACCGTTTTCACACTATACAAGCCAATGACGGCAAAATAGGCCTAACGTCTTTTTAGGGGATACCCCTCTTTGACGTTCTCGTTCGAGGGGAACACCCTTACACAGAAACACAAAATTTTGTCACATAAAACGAGTCATTGGAGCAGCCCGCAGTGTAGATTTCGTGGTCCTAGCTTGCACCGTTTTGATACAATACAGCAGTGTGACGGACGGACGGACGGACGGACAGACGGACAGACGCCCAGGCCATGGCTAAGACGCGCGAAAAAGTAAACTTGTGAAGCAACAATGCTGAAGTTTTGCCATACCGGTATACTGGTTTCACTTGAACTGACTGTAGCCTGTGCGAGTGACCAGTACGCGTGCACAAACGGACGATGTATTTACAGAGACTGGCTTTGTGATGGAGTCGCGGATTGTCCGCTGGGAGACGACGAACTGCCCTCTCGCTGCGGTAAGTTTCGTACGCTGTAATTATGTTTATATAGCAGCAGCATTCTTCTGCGCTAAACTAAACCGGCGCGTTAGTTCTTAAGCGTCGTTTACTTGCGTGGGTCTTGCGTTGATTTTGTGATGCCGTGTGTCTATGCCAGTTGTCCCGTTGTGCCTATCACTGTAATGTTCTGCAATAGGCTACAGTACTGTAGTACGTCGATACACAAGCAGCTATCATCTAGGGAATTGTGTCCATAGTGACAAATGCTGTGTGCTGTGTAGACTCGTGTGACGAGGCGACTGAGTTTAAGTGTTCACGAGGAAAGTCTTGTATCAGCGCCAGTCAACGCTGCGATGGAACTGCTCAATGCACTGACTCTTCCGATGAGGCCAACTGCTGTCTGTTATCTAAGCTTATTTGTCTGTGAACGCTATTAGTACTAGGCAATTATTCTGACATACCGCAGTTTTAATTAGCTACATTTGACGAACTGTATTTTTTTGTCAGCATTATTATTTTTTTATTATTAGTATCTATCGTTATTAGTTATGTTTTTTCATGGCTGTCATTTGACGAATAAAGGTATATATATATATATATATTAGGCTTTCATTTATAGACTGAAGCTGCTGCTCATTTCCAACCCGCTGAAGTTTGGAGGTTGAGTTGACCTGAGCTGGTGCATGTGTAACTGCAGTGTCGCTATCGAGTGGGTCGACGTCAGCACTGATAGTGACATACGCCGGTGTGTTCGACTTCTTCGTCTGTTCTGAGCACTGGACTTCAACATTAAGTCACACCGTCTGCCGACAACTGGGATACTCCTGAGTCTTAGTCTCTGATAGTACAAGACCTGTAGGCCTACGTTGGTGTTTATCTCTCCCGCGAATCATGATGACGTTCCTTTGTGGTAGCTTCTATGATGTGTTGCAACGTACATTGCCTCGTTTCAATTTTCCTACATTTCACACACTCATCAACAGGTGCTCGCAAAATTTTAAGAGATGCACATGCTCAATAACCGTATAACACAGGCGTGTAGTGTGAATGGTGTGTTAGGTCAGCGAGCTCGACGTCGAGTGTAGATGCGTCATCACTGACTCAGAGCCGTTCACTGAGTGTCACCAGTGAGGCAAGCGCACCATCTGACAACGTCCTTCAGCATCTGAAACCTGCGTACGCCACTCTGTTACTTGCTGTGTTATCACTTTCTTTATTTTATTTACACAAATGTGTTATTGTATCGTCTTCGATCACGTTATCGTTTACAGTTCTGGCTAAAACAAGCTTAAACGTTCGTAATTATCGATGCATAGGGTATATTAATATGACAGTACCTTTTATGTATTAGTGTGTGAATATTTTTTACGTGAATTTAAAACTTCAATGTGGTGTTATGTGTTTGATGTAGAAAATGCCAATCACAAAAAGCTGTTCAAATCACATGTGCTCCAAAAGGTGACTATTATGTTTCAGTTGCATGCAAATTGCCTTGGAAATTGTTGGGTGCGTGTGTATATTCATTCTGTGTTAACTTAGAAATTAATGCAATTGCTGTTAGGTGGTTTAACACTGACGGCAGTCTGACGAAAAAAATCAATCAATCGGAAAATCAATTAAGTAAGTAACAGCAGGTCGCAGAGAACGTGTGGGAGTGTGATAATTGAGCAGAGAATCGCGGTACTTAAGGAATCGCTTCCGGTTATCTGGAGCAACCTACCACAAGGACCGATCGACAAGACTGTGAAAGACTTCTCAAACTGAGCGACTAAAGGCTTGTATCGGAGCTTGGAGCTGTCGGTGGACACTTCGAACATTCACAGTGACGATGGAATTTTGGCATCTGATCATTAGTTAACTGTGTTGTTCGACTTGTTTTAACGATGTTATTAAACTGGTGTTGTAGCTTGAACATTTTTTACGCTGAAAAATTGGTAAGCGGTCATGTTAAAAATCTATAACTTCGTCATTTTTCAATGGAATCAAATTTTATTTAGCATTTAGCCGTAGAACAATTTAGTAGATAAATCTGTGAATTTTTAAATTAAAATGCTAAACGTTGCTGACAAAACAGCAAAAGACTTTAGGGGGCTACTTTTTTCTGCCGCACCCTGTAGGGGCCTACATAACGACTAAGGTTAGATAAAATTACGAACAGGGTAAGGATTACGGTTAGGAATTAGGCGAGATGAAACCCTCGGGTTATCGACCGATAATCGTTACAATACGCAGCACTGTATGTTTCTCTGCGCAGTGTGCGGTCGTCGGTCACCAAAGATCAAGAACGTCGGCCCCTACATCATAAACGGTCATTATGCCGAGCGAGGCGCCTGGCCGTGGCAGGTCATGCTGAAATGGCGCGAAGTTTTTAGCTGCGGTGGATCGCTCATTAATGACAGATGGGTCGTGACTGCGGCACATTGCATCGTGTACGTAGCCTACCACTTTTGGCGTAACCAGTGTTTAGTTTGTACAATAAAAAATGCAGTGCGGTCAATCGAGGTGCCGTGATCGAGACGCGGAAGGCGTCGATCGAGAGAAGGCAACGAGAAGGGTATCATTCCTTCCAGCCCATTGGGGAATCTGCATAGCGCCGTAACCTCTGTTAAAAAGGCCCAGGGAGGAAACCCTGCAGGGATGAAAACAAGTTTTGATGCATTTTGAGCTTGAGAAACACATTTGGTACGTAGCAATTCACAAATGTGACTACATAGGCTGCACAATGTACTGCCATTGTGATGTCATTAAAAACTGCCGGTACGGCGTATCGCCTTCAAAAAGTGCTCATAACGCCGTATCAGACAGTACTGGCATAAATTATGCTCTGTTTATAACTACTGGCAGCAAATTTGCAGCTGTTTTGTCATTAGCAAAACGGCACCAAAAGTTTACAGCCTCCTGCATCATTGCTCTATTGGGCAAGATTATGTTTCGATCACTTAGGTGTTACATTTACTATGACGATATCACTCGAATTTATTTGACAGTGTATGGACTACACGTGTTACTTATTAACTGAAAATGTACCCATATCTGAAGTCATCCCATGGTCTGGCGTAGTTTCATCTGGGTTGCGTGCATTTTAAAACGTAAGACATGCTGTAGGCCTACTTTGCAAGAAAACTTGTTGAAAATAGGTAAGAAGTGATTTAAATGAGCTAAAGTAAGTTCTAGTGTCTAGCATTAGCGTGTAATTACGAAGTACTTGTTTATTTCATGTATGTTTATCTACGTCTACTTTGAAAAATGTTATGTCTGTTTATTGTCTTTTTCTAATGAAAAATAGAACGCTAGAAACGACGCAATTATTCATCGTTAACGATTAATGCATATTCATCTGATAATGTATCACATCCCTGCCAGAAGCGTGTATGTCTATTCAGTATACGCTTTAACGAGCAGGCCTAAGATGTTGCGTTCCGTATAACAGACACTCAACTGATGATGGCCAGGAAACAAAATCAGCTTCGCATCTAGAAGTGCGTCTGGGAGGAATTAACTTTACTGATCCGGAGCCGGGCGTGGTCTACGTCAACGTGTCAAGAGTCATTCCTCACCCAGACTTCAGGTACGAGTCTGCGTCAATGGGTGAAGACGTTGATGACATCGGTTTGCTGGAGCTATCAAGTCCTGTCACCTACACTGACACTATCCTTCCGATTTGTCTGCCGTCACGTGACGTCGACCTCGACCAGTACAAAGTCTGCGTCGACACCGGCTTTGGACAACCCAAGGCTTCCGGTCAGTTGCTGTAGACTCGTTGATGGATAATCAGTTCATTAGAAAATAATTAATTAGTTATTTGGACAAACTCCGCATGCGGAGGACGAGCAACGATATGTTTTAACGGGCCGGAAATCACAGGCACAAAATACACTTATTATGACTGTGGAACTGTTTTTTGGTCTGTCTCTGACTGTCGTTTTTGTCTTTTGCATTTTATTTGTGTTCTGCACTTGTTGCGAATAAAGAGAGTTATAATGTGGCCAAGTCGGTTGTGGGCCTATGATTGTGACGCATACCGGTACATGTTTCAGTACCAGGGCCGGCGAAGCGACTGCTGCAAGTGAAGATGAACTTTCTGCCACCTAGCACTTGTGCAGCGCTACATGATGAAATTGACGCCGATCGTCAACTCTGCATAGGATCACATGAGCCAACTGGCGACAGGGGTATCTGCTATGTAAGTGTTAAACTTATTGTTTTTATCTGCTTTATTGTATAAGAGCGGTTGGTCTGTTTTGATTAGTTACTGCAGTACTTGAAGTTAACCACTCAACGGGCTTTACCGAATTACATCCTATCTCTGTTACGTTATGTTTCAGCATTTTATCGTCAACGACTTTTTCTTGCCGGTGGCACCTCTTACAGAATTCGACACTAGAGTATGCATATTAGTACACTTTAGTAAGCTAAGACACTTGATACCATCAACCACGAAATTTTTTTTAAGATCCAAAAGCTTTTCTTGCCTACGGCTGTACAGTATTTCTTTGCATTGTCAATTTGTTGATCTCGCGAACAGGGGCGTCATTTAGGGGGGCTGGGGGTCTACGGACCCCCCAAGGATTTATAATTTCAGTTTTTTCTCTGTAAATTGTACCTTTGATTAAACGTAAAACAGCTAAAATGTTAAATTTGTGTTCTTTTTGCTGTGTTACAGTAGTTTTCTGATGAGACATAGGACGTGTGCTTGCAATAGACTTTGGTTGATTAATGGATTTTAAATGGCAACACGTAAACTAAGCATAATATACTTAGGTATACGT
>Ga0209671_1000574_pt1 | contig 25469 bp, 10 predicted proteins | sample WorMetHERISLAND2_2_FD_187401 | JGI IMG/M metagenome (GOLD analysis project Ga0209671, IMG submission 187401) | Marine gutless worms symbiont microbial communities from Max Planck institute for Marine Microbiology, Germany - Olavius geniculatus... | ecosystem: Host-associated > Annelida >... | reverse complement strand
ATGTACAAAACATCAGTTTATACACTTGTTAACGGCAACATTTAAGGACTTGCACATCGAAAACAGCAAAAATTACAAAAGGTGATATTATTCAGCAGCACATTGACACACAGTCAGTGTGATGCAAGCAATATCACCTTTTGTAATTTTTGCTGTTTTCGATGTGCAAGTCCTTAAATGTTGCCGTTAACAAGTGTATAAAGTGATGTTTTGTACATTTATCATATGGTAAGAACACAAAGTTTTTATTTTACCTCGGCTTGACTCGGGATCAGAACGTGACAGACACCAGCATAGGCGGATGGACAAACAGACAGAATTACGATAGCTAGTATGCAATTAGCGTAGGTGAATTTGGCAATAAGCTGAATTGCTTTTACGCGCGAAAGCAGCTATGCTTTCAGCGCGTCTTAGCTATCGCAATTCTGTCGGTCCGTCTGTCCGTCTGTCCGTCACACGGGTGGATCAGGCAAAAACGGTCCAAGCTAAGATCACTAAATTTTTACCTTCGGCTGCCCGAAAGACTCTAGTTTCAGGAACCGTAAAGCTTTTTCATAAATTCGAAGGGGGTCACACAGAACGAGGGCGCTAAATGAGATGGGGTAGGCAAAATGTGCGATTTTCGGCCAAAAACTCGCTGTATCTCAGTAACGGTTCGAGATAAGGCCTAGGTTACTATTAATCACTAATAGAAAATCGTACACTGGCTGTCGATTGGCGCTGAATTCAATAACTTGGATGACCTTGAACGCCAAAATAGGGGGTTTTATGGATTTTTTTCGCGATATCGGGCTGCGCGAGTCTATATCGTTCACAAGGAGGCGCCACCGTCGTCAATGCCACACGCGCCTATGGCCGATGTGTATTATGGTCCCGATCGGCCGAGTCCAAGTGATATGCGATTTTCAAAACTATAATTACTGAACTGGAAATGCTATAGGCTTTCGCGCGTCTCGTAAGCTTTGCTCAAATTTCTTGTTTGTATTTGCCAGGTAACAGCAGCAACTTGCAACTGCATGTTTTGGCTGTTCAGTCGACCCCCAGATTTCCCTTTTCCCTAAAATCGCACCAAATTTTGGAGGTTTTTTGCCGTCAAATTTTAGTGGTTCGGGCACCAAAAATTATTTACTCACGTTATTATACCCGCCTTACGACACATTACGTGGCAAAGTTTTGCGAAGTTAGGCCTACTTCTATAAGCCCCAAAGTTATGACGGTTAATACGGTAAATTTTGAGCCAATTTTCAAATTTTTATTATTGAGAAATTGTTGGGGAAAAACTTTGTCCACAAACCTCTTGCTTTTTTCAAATCCTATATAAGTAACTACATTCCAGCCTCACCGTGGCTCATTCTGACGTTCTGGAGTCACTGCAGAAAGGATCCATGTGTAGGCTTATACGCACGTCATGTTTGCTAAAACTTTTTTGTAGTCTGGTGTATAAACTTTGATGTTTTAGCAAGCATAAGTGTGCAAATTTGTCGGCATCGATAGGGGATACATGGCAGTTCTTTTAATAGACTTACGCTGTTGCTGAAACGCCAAACTAGACTCGCCCATTCAACAGTTGGACGGATAAAGAAAAGCGAACTTAATAAAATTAGGCTGGTACTTGATAGGCTATAGCGCTGCTTTCGTCAGTCAAATTCGTGACCAGAAGCGCTTTACAATCTGGAAAGTGGCAGCTAATTGGTATGAGCTAATGATACCGCAGCGCATTATGCAGCCATCCAGTGCCCGCACGAAGCTTGAAAAATTAGCCCTATCGCGTGTCTACGACAGGGACCACTTTTGACATATTATACTGTAGACAAATCAGAGCCCTAACTTCGCAAAAACCACGACTTTATTTTTTTCTTTCAGTTTTTGGCCAGTGGGCGGGACGAATTTTCCGCGCTGCACACTGCGCAACGCCGCATGCTGATTAACGCCAACTCGCAGCGTCACGGTCATAAGCAGCGCACGACTTCAGTTGCGCTTTCGTTTTTCCAAACTTAACCTGAGCCGCAAAAAAGAAACGGTTGATGTCAAGCGTCGTACTAACTGAGTCTTATGCAGTACAGTCTGCACTGTCTGCACTCTGCAGTCTCCGTATAGGCCTAAGCGAAAGCTCGTTTGTCCCGTTGGTTGCGTTCTTGTTTCATATTCGTATCACAGTCACAAAGACTCGTAGGCTATGGCGGCGAGTGACGGTTGCTTGCGTTGTACGCCTGTCGCCGATGCTGACGAGTCGACTGCTTTACAGGTAGTAGTCAGTTTTGCATTGCAATAACGTGCAATATCTTTCACATGCTGCAAGTCGCATTTAGTAATGGGGGTGTTTACACGATTCAGCAAACTTCCAGCAAATGTATTCAAAATACACGTGCTAATGCTGAACGTTTGCTGGACGTTTGCTGGATCGTGTAAACATTCTATAAATCAAGTTTTGGCTGTGCAAGCGTAGAATAAATTCAATAACGTCGTGGCTAAGAAAAGATGGAAAACATATCTTTTTCTTAGATTCTAGATTGTCGGAAAATTGTAAAATTTTTGTCCAAAAGCGCAAAATTTGGTTTTGACAACGTAAGTTTTAGAAAATTAAATTTAAAGGCAAAATTGAAATTGTAAGCACCCATGATGTTCTGTTGGCTATTTTCTGTTAACTAGGCTTAAAATCTGTTTATCTAGCATTACGTAAGTTACAGTTTTTATTTACATTTAATTATTTTTAACTCTTTCTTCGTTAAATTTTCCCCGATTCCGTACTGCATGGGTTGTAGTGATTGGCGTTACGCAGTCAACGCAGTTTTGTTTTCGCGTCAACAGCAACAGCATAGGCTTATGACACGTGTATGCTCGCTATTCGCACAATCGATGTATTTAGGCCTATTTATTGCAATTGATCATATTTTAGTGTTATCATCAATACTTTAATTTATTTCATGTTTAATCAAACTATGTTGCACTAATAAATGCATAGGCCTAGATGCATAAATAAGTTAAATGCACCTGCCTGCCTGGCAGATGCCGACTAATCCGCCGCCGCCGGTCCGGTCTTAGATCGTCGTCGTGAGCGACCAAACTAGAGGTCCCACCGACCAGAACGACGATTGGCAACCGATCTTTTGCCGTCGACAGACCACGTGCGTGGAACAGTCTACCGGCATCCATTCGCGACCCGTCACTGACACTCACTGTTTTCAGCAACAGACCAAAGACCCATCTCTTTGAACAGTGGCTGCGGCGTCTGTCATTTTGAACAAACACCTTCAAATGTTTTAACTAATTAACTAACTAATTGCTCAATTACTAATTTATTTAATTAACTTAATTCCTTGATAAAAGAATGGCAATAGCAGTAGCGACGACAATAATTTTTACCGCGCCCTAGACCTCCTAAGATGGCGCAATCATTACAACACTTGAAACGGCGCGCAGCATATCACGTGTACACACAATTGACAAACTTAACGAATGTATTTAGAACACTTTTAAAGAAGTTAATTGAATAGTAATTAAAATAGACACAAAAATCAATGTAAACTAACTAAATGCACTCATAGTTTGAAGTAGGCCTAGTTTTGTTGTGCGCACTGTGCAGAGTGGTAAACATTATTGATTTTTGTTGTAATTTTTTACGCGCAAAAGCAGCTACTGCTTTCAGCGCATCTTAAGGAGAGGTCACATTGGCGGTCGTCAAAAACGCCAACCGTTCGGACGACCATCCGGACCGTCAGTGTGACCCCTTCTTTAGCCATCGTAATTATATCCGTCTGTCAGTCTATCTATGTGTCACACGGGTGGATCAGTCAAAAACGGTACAAGCTATGATCACCAAATCTTCACCGTTGGCTGCACTGAAGACTCTATCAGGAACCGTAAAGCTTTTCCATAAATTCGAAGGGGGTCACCCAGAACAAGGGCGCTAAATGGAAGGGGGTGGGCAAAATTTGCGATTTTTGGCCAATAAGTCGCTGTATCTCAGTAACGGTGCGAGATAGGGCCTAGGTTACTATTAATCACTAATACAAAGTCGTACACTGGCTCTCAATTTGCGCCGAATTCAATTACCTTAAATGACATTGAACGCCAAGGATTTATAGATTGTTTTGGCAATTTCGGGCTGCGACACAAGTCTATATCATTCACAAAATGGCGCCACGGAACTATCGTTATGCGATCAGGTAAAAAATTTGATATTTGTATATTAACTTAGCGTGAACACTCCAAATTTTAACTAAACTACTAAACCGCAACTGCTATAGGTTTTCGCGCGTCTCGTGAGCATTAGCTCAAATTTCTTGTTTGTTGCAGACAACTTCGAGGCACGAGATGTGTTACCGTGTGTGGTCTTGCATAATTTTCTGTCCGTGTCTCATCTGGCAGTGCATCTGTTGGCTCGGCTATTGGCTCTGCCGCCTCATCCGGGCGTGCTTGAAATACTGTTGCACTGAAGGTAAAAAAACAATCTTTTAATACATCACTGCAACTGTTAAATCCGAAGGAACGTTTACGTCAATTTTTTGGCATGAACATAAAAGAAGTAAACCTACAGTATATGCTATTAAGTAGCAATGTAGGATCTATAGCTGGCCTAATAATTGAGTGTGTGAAATGTTGTTGCGAGCGTAGCTCAAGTTATAATTGAAGTACAGTGACTGATCATGCTAATCAGTTAAATGAGTCGCTCTGTAGGCCTATTCGTTGCGTATATTAATTTGCAGAATTTTTGCATCTTTCAGCATTTACTGTAAGCCTATTATTATTGTTATTAACTTATTATGACCTTATTGTTGTTGTGGTTGTATATATCATCATTATCGTCATCATCGTCGCCCTATAGGCCTATTGCGTGAGTAAGTGATACTGTTGTTCAAATCACTGCGAAAACAGCATTGATAACTATAACTGGTAGTATAGAAGAGGTGATAGTTTTTCAGTCTTGTTTTTTCTTTCTGTTCCGTAAAAAGAAACAGTTAATATAATCATTAAATTTTTGTTGCAGGCGAAAAATGGCGATTAAGATCAATCCAAAGATGCTATTGCCTGACTAAAACATGTGGCAGTTGGCTCTGTCTTGCACTTGAAAGCAGTATATTATTTTGTCGCAGCAAATGCACCGTTCTCAAATTTAAACTGAATCTGAAAGCTCTACTCCGATATCTGCCGGGTACGTTGTAAATCGTGCCGGCTTTAATAGCAGTGCAAAAAACTTTTTTTGTTGAAAATATAGTAAGCATACTCGCCGCATAATCGCAGCTGCCTTGTAAGTGTGATCAGAAAATGCTAATAATGATATGTCTATCTAGCAAAGTTATCGTACGTTCTTTTTTGCACGTTACTTACGATTTCAAATGTACAGTCGGGACGCATGCCTTCAATCCGACCGATTAAATGCGATTGTAAGCTTAAATTTGATTGAAAACTAACAAGAAAGCCCAACTGTCGCTAGGGAAAACGCGCTACAGCTTATACCGTTTTGTTGCAGTACTGACTTTCAAGGTCATTCAAGGTCAATGATTTTCATCTTATCTGAAAGGGCTTGTGCGATTTCCTATTAGTAATTAATAGCGACTTTGGCCCTATCTCTCACCGTTTAGCCATAATACATTCATTACAAACGACAGACAGACAGACAGACGACAACGGTGCCAAGTACGCCGTACAATTTAGCTGTAGCGCGTCAAAAAAGCATGAGTTTGGATGCAGTATTTTAGTTTGCTTTCATACTGTGCTACATGATCATGATGTCGATAAGTAAATTGCTTGATTGATTGATTGACAAATTGATTGAATGATGATTGTACGTTGTAGGTGGCGGGACATATCCAGACACTGTTCAAGTAATGCTTAGTTTGGTTCACTAATATCAACGTGTGTAATACAGTGATTGAAGCTGTGCTCGAGACCAAAAACGAATGCGAACAATTTGACTGTCAGCTTGCAGAACGGATGGCAACTGGGCGTAACTGCTACACTGTGAGGCATAAAAACACACCAAAATTTATCGATCGTAACTTGAAGACGGATGATCAGATTTTTAATAATTTTTGGTACGAATATACAAGACATAGCTGGCCATCAAATGACTATTTATATTTTCGTCTCACCGAACGTCTGTTTCAGCACTACTTGGAGAAAACAAAACAAGCAAAATCTTACAATTTTATTCAATGCAATATTATTATTTGATTAAAATAATGCACATTTGGCACATTTTTTTTCAAGTTTCTAGCACTTTGGTTGAGAGTTTATCAAATCGTTTAGTTGTGCAACTGCTGGCAGTAATTATTCTAAATATCGGCCATTTGTGTAAGCACAGGCAGGGAGATGCATTCTCCGTTCGTTGATAGCCGACTGTTGATAATGTTCTGCTTCAGACTTTAACCAGTCACTTTTTGAGTTCATTGATATTCCTAAACAGCGTCCCATAAACTTGCTGCTGCATAACTCTGCAAATACTGTCGAATGGACTGTGATCAGGGTTGTTGCGTATCTGAAATGATTAAATTTACTGATGTTTTTCTTTCTTTTTTTAATCTCATATTGCACTTGTTTTGTTTTCCCAGGTACTAATGCAGCAACAGACGTTAGGTGAGCTGGGAATTTGAACGGCCATCTAATGGCTAGTTATGTCGGAAATGTTTATACCAAAAACTATATAAAAAAAATCTCGTTAACTTTTTTAAAAGTTACTATCAGTAATGTCAGGGATGGTTTTTTTGCGTTTTTTGTTCATTTGAATGCTGATTTTATGTGTTCTAATTTCCCCAGGTAATGCACGAGCACATGTTGGGTGAGGTAAAAACTTGAATAACCGTGTGATGGCAAGTTGTGTCAAAAATAGTTGTATTAAAAATTATTAAAATTTGATTATCCGCCGTTATGTTATGATTGATAAATTTTGGTGTGTTTTATGCCTCACAGTGTAGTTTGCTACACTACGTGTTAATAATAACGGCTACACGTGATCAACTTGTAACGTTTTCGGAACTTACTAGTTTGCAAGTTATACATGTTTTAAAGTATTTTGGTCAAAACTTGTGTAACATTATGCAAAACTAAACCTTACAAATTAGCAGCAATAAACGAGTAACTGTTAAATCAGATTTGCTGGAATTAACGGTCAATAAATAGCATCGCACGGTTTCTCTGTGATGATTAAAGGCTAAAATTTGAAGTGTATCTTTATAAGAAACCCATCTGTGGCTTAAAGGTCCCCGTTCAATTCCAGTTCGCTGTACTGCCAGGTAATGACCTTGGGTAAGTTTTTCACACACATGTGCTTCTGTCACCAAGCAGTATAATTTCATTAATTTGGTACCGGCCTCACGCTGGGAAGGTAACGGCAGTACATCGGAGAGGTCTGGCCCACCGCCCATGTAACTGAACTGTGGCTCACTGCCGGTGTCACGAAATATAATCGCCCCCTAAATAGGTCGCCCCCGGCAGATTTTGCGACGTCGAAAAGTTCGCCCCCTGTCATAAAATTCGCCCCCGTCAACGAAACAGAATCGCCGCCGTGTTGTAAATCGCCCCTCGCCACCGTTAAACCGGCTTAGAGCCTTGCAAACAGAGATAAGCACCGCCCTACAGACACAGAGCTTTTATCATCTGATAGTTACGGAGCGTTACCTGCCATACAGGACCATAGTGTTAACTGTCATCAGATACAGGTGAACGTACTTTGCCTTAACTTTAGCCAGGTAGGCTGGTACTTGATTTACCTACCCGGGAGGAATGAAAAGCTGAGCCGACCTTGGTGGTTAGTTATATATACCGAGATGGATTATCTGTCTAAAAACCAGTCACCCATCCAAGTATTAACTGGTCCGGCGCAGAACAACTAGGCCTACATCGATCGGCTACAACGTTGAACGTGGCCACACCACGCCATCGTGGATCGTGTATCGTGTATGTGTATGTGTGTTGTTGACAGCCTCCCGGCTTACAGAATCTCGGTAACACGTGCTACTTCAACGCTGTTATGCAGGTGCCTTTATTATTATTCAGTGTGTTAATCAACTTATAGAAACTACAAAAATACCTCGACCCGTATTAATTATATCATTCGGCAGTCTACCTCATAGATATATACGTTAAAAAATTCCAGGTAGTCGACCGCAGGCTCAATCTGTTACGAAAATCGTCACTTCTACCTACCACTGTGCAACTCTAACAATAACTCTAACTCTAACAATGACTGTTATTGTATCAGTGACGCAAACGAATTAATGGTAAACTGATTCACAGTTAAAGTGATCGGTAATTAACTCAGTAGTCAGCGATTACAATGTCTAGCCTCTTTGTTACAAGAATGTACATTTTTGTCAAACATTCTATCAGAATAACTGAACTAAAAATAGAATACAATGTGGTCAACTGGCAACTGCCTGGTTGGTCCTACCGTATCTGTGATGTAATTATTGTACATGTTCCGGCTAATTAAATAAGAATGAAATAATGATAATGTGTTTTTTAACTTTTTGTAATCGCCAAGTGAGGACAATAAACGGAGGACATTATGTGTTTATTCGATTTTGTGTCGTTTTGTCTGTGCGCAATGGTGTGACGTCATTATAATAATGAACGTTATTACGTCATTAGCAGATTGTGTATTGTCCTGCAGCGACAAAGGCAACCGCATTATTGTAGCTATATTCTAGGCTATAAAAATTATAGAAAAAAAATAATTTTAGTTAACTTTCAACTTATAAATTTACAAAAATGTGTTTAAATTACTATGTTCCTAAAATGTAGTTGGCGCAGGTATGTACTCTCACGTACACCTTCTATAGTTAAAACTGTAAGCTGAAACTTGTATTTGACTTTGATGTCAACAATATTGTTGCTGGTAGATTGTCTATCAGACACAACTACTGAAAGAAGTGCTCTCCATGGTAAGCTGCATTTTTGGTTCTTATTGCCGAGTTGCTTAACGCTGTAATCATATTTGGTACCAGTACTCATTTTCTACAGCAGAATACTAGCAGCCGTGAATATGTAGTTATATTGGGTCTGTCTGGACACCGCAGATTACCAAGAATCACAAGGGATCAGCGAGATCACTCATTTAGACTCGGGGAGGGGACTATTTCTGATGTGGTGAGCTGATCTGCGGTGATCTGCGGTGATCTGCAGTGCCACGGATAGTGACTGATTTGTGGTTACTTAGCACAAACATCTTCTGAAATCGGCGGTTGATCTGTGGCGTTTAGGTTATAACGCACATGGCTTACTGCGTGCAGTGCAGTGTACCGGTGTAGTGATCAGTATTTCCGTGTGCGTTTCGTGTCACTGCTATGTACGTTTAAGTTGTAAGTGCACAACGTGTCGGTAAGTTTTTATATGTACGTGTACTGTACTATAAAATGTTGTTTTTCTAACTAGAAAAGCACTCGGAGAGCGCAGACCTCCGCCAAGCATATTGATTCGACACAACATTGTAGTCCTATTTTTTATCCAATTATGGAATGAAGTATATGTGTTATCCTATCAATGTCCGACTATGGCCCATTTAAAGCAATGTTAACGAAAATTTCAAAGTGATCCAGAATCCAGGATTCTTTTCGGATCACCCCCAAAATTGAATCACTTGTAGTTTTTGCCATTTCCGACATTCCCTGAAAATGTTAGAAAGATCATTCCATAACTTGTTGAGTTATCTTGCTAACACACAGACAGACAAACAAACTCTGGCAAAAACATCCTCCTTGGCGGAGGTAATTACCCGGTAAGTAAAAATAATGAGTGTTTTTGTTCAATGCTGTCATTGCAGTTAGGTGAAAATTTGCCTCCAATCTGCGCATCGCTGATGAACTTCTACTGTGAGATGAGAAACTCGGAAGAGCAGACTCCGAGATGTTGGCGCTCTATCTGGAACTTATCGGTGAGCCCGCGACAACTTTTTCACCATCTCTCACTCAGGTTAGTACAACATGTAAGTACGTGTACGAACATAGGCTTACTGCCCAACGTGTTGTCAGTAACTTATCAATAAACCCAAATTTTACTATATTTTATTTTTGTATAATTTAAAAAATATTTTTGTAATTTTTTAGTGATTAGTGACTCTATTTTATTCTCACCATTTTCTGCGTATTGTCGTGTGGTTTTATTACTTAAGGCAGCTAGCTGTAAGTATATTTTCAATGTAGTCGTTCCAGCCACATTAATGATAGCGCCTGCATTGCAAAGTTGTAATCTGTTACTCCGTCGATATTAAATGGTGATGACTTACTTTGATTTGTTGCAGAATTGTTGTATAACTTTCTGTACAATGAGCGCTGGAACAAATCGAAAGTTACCTGCAATAATATAAGTTGCACAACTCGGCCTGCCGTCCCTCCGTAAGTAGACGGAATGAGCACTCGCAAAAGCTCGGACGTAAACAAGTACATCACGCGATTCACTAGCCCCGTATCCGTGGTCTGCCAGTGTAAACTGAGGTCTGGCTGAGGGCTAAAAAATAAAGACCGGTGGTGCCCTCTGGGTCTTGTGACTCGGCTCTTGTGAAACGAAAAGTCTTTTTCGAGTCACAAGACTAGATAAAGACTTTGCGTTTGTATGTGTACCTGTTTGAGCAGGTCCAGGCGTTTTCAAGGATATCGCCAGCAGGACAGCCACGAACTGCTGCGTCATTTGATGGAGGGAATCAAGGAGGAGCAGAAAACAATGTCGTCATGTGCGTCTATAAACTACGCATTTTAAATTTAATTTTACTAGCTGTTTATTAATCAGTAAAAATAAGCAGATCTATATTTACTCTTTTTCAGACTTTTACCGATGTATAAAGTTTTATTTAAACCAGTGGCGTCATTTCACTAAATCCTTGGGGTCCACTCTCTCCCCCTTTCTTTCCCCTCTTTTCCCTCTTTTCCTCCTCCTTCCCTTTTCCCTTCTCCCCTTCTTTTTTCCCCTCCCCTCCTTTCCCGTTTTCTGTCCTCCTCTCCTCTTAGAAGTAGACCTCCCTTAAATCCAGCTAAGTGGTCTGGAGGGAGCGCTGTAAGCTCCCCCAGCGGGGTCTGAGGCGGAGCCCCAGCCGAAATCGAATTTGGTGCATTTTCAGCCTTAAAATGTGACATCTTGTGGCAACAATTTGAATGACTTTTCTGTAAATCAGTTGACCAAATTTCATGCAGTTTACACAGTAAATGTATATAACAGTCATTAACAGACAAATAAATCTAACACTTCTCCACTGTAACAACCTTGCATGTTCTATAACACACTTGAACTGACAAAATTATACTCAAATGATGAGTCCAACTGCTAGGATAATAAGTGTTTCTTGACTAGCCTACGTATACATACAATGGCGTATTTAGGGGGACGGTGCAATGGCCCCCCCCTTTGGGCCGACCATGAAAATTTTTTACAGGCGACTTTATATGGAAAGGTGCGCTTTTGCCATTTTTCAGCAAGAATTGCAAAATTCAACAATGTTTGATGGTCTTTTGCGTTTCCAAATTTCAGAAAAATGGGCAAATTTGCCGTTTCCATTAAACATTCAGAAGAAAAAAGTGTTTCAGCTTCAGGGGGCTTTGCCCCCTGACCCTTCCGACCAGGGACTCTGCCCCTGGACCCCGCTGGGGGCTCCGCTTCCAGACCCCCGTTATAAGCTCGCGCTCTGCGCGCTCGCCATGGCCCCCCTTTGCCAAATCCTAAATACGCCACTGTATACATAAGTATATTATGCTTAGTTTACGTGTTGCCATTTAAAATCCATTAATCAACCAAAGTTTATTGCAATCGCACATGACCTGTGTCTCATCAGAAAAACTAATGTAACACAGCAAAAAAGAATACAAAATGCAATAATGTGAACACAATCATAGTAATCAGATCGTAGTGTTGTTTAAAATCACCTCAAACTGTAATATTGAATAGTTCTGGTAACATTAGGCCTATCTGCTCCAGTTGGTTGCCAATTCTCAGGCATATACAAACAACACAAATGTTTGTCCGTCCGACAGTAAATATGTGAATGTCAGTGGAAGGCAGTTGGGTTCGATCGTTCACACTGGCCAGCTTATTCAAAGACTGCGAAGCTACGACCAATCTGCTCTGTTTGGTCACTGACACAAACAACTTTACTAAGTTGCCACCCTAAAATTTTTGTAAATATCAAAAGGTCTGCAGATATTTACAATAATAGATACCGACGTGGTCGCAGCTTCGTACAAAGATACAATTTACAGAGAAAAAACTAAAATCATAAATCCTTGGGGTCTACGGACCCTCCAGCCCCCTAAATGACGCCCCTGATTTAAATTTTAACACCTGTCGAACTGCAATATAATTTTGACATAACCATTAGTTATTTTCGGACAAATTTTTACAACCAGTAATTGTGTTATTAGTTTTTATCATAACAATCAGTTACACTTGATGTTTGCAGACGAAAGCTGTAAACTGACAGTTATTGACGAAGTGTTTGGTGGACACAGTCTGACTGTCTTCCGTTGCCACGATTGTGACACGGTGAAATATCTCTATCTGTTTGCTCATCTTCATCATTGTACTTATAGCCATAGTTGTGAAGTTCGAACTTTATGAACTTTATTTTTGACTTGAACTTTATGAACTTCAACTGAAATAAAATAAAGTTCATAAAGTTCAAAAGAGTGAAAAAAATGTTGCTTTATGAGAGGAAATAACGACAACGTAAAGAGTAACTACATCGAGCAACACGATGACGGCAATGCACTGATCGTTAGTCCTCTGTCGTACTGTTGCAATGCATACGCTACGTTAAGAGTAGGATTCTGTCAGATTCGGTACTTTGCAGGACCGGAAGACATCGACTGGTCTTCTTCTGATGAAGACCTGGATTGACTGGCTGTTTTGAACTTTTACGAACTTTATTTTAAAATTTTTGAACTTCACAACTATGCTTATAGCCTAATGTTATAGTTTAGGGATTGTGTGTTTTTAAGCCTAAATTATATGATAGGCTATATTGCGTAAAACAGCATCAATAGTTTATACGGCATATTTAGTTTGGTGTTACAAAATTGTATTCGGCGTTGTTTGCTGTTGAATTTGGTGCCCTTTTCACTCGTCGCCAAGAATTTAAATTTTTTACGCTTAACCATTCCTGGCATACACATGCAAATTATTTCACTAAGCGTGCCTTCAGCATTTGAAATTGTCTCCCCGAGACTGCAGCAGTGTTGATTTTTACGCGCGACAGCAGAATGCTTCGCGCGTCATAGCTATGGCCTGGGCGTCTGTGTGTCTGTCCGTCACACTCTGCAATTGAATCAAAACGGCTCGAGCCAGAATTACGAAATTTTTATTGTGAGCTGTCCCAAGGATTCTAGTTTTTGTGATGACATTTTATGCCCCTGGGTAAGGGGGATTCTTTCAAACAAAGGCGTAAAAGATGGGTATCCCTCTTTCTAAAAAGTTATTTTACCGCTATTGGCTTGTGTAGAGTGAAAACGGTTACAGATAAGCACGAACATGCTGCTTATCATAACAAGCACTAAAGACGAGCTTTATAAAGGTATCAACATCGTTGACCTTGAACAGCCTTAAATCCGTAGAATAAAGGGATTTGTTAAATATTTTGCGATTTTGGATGCGACATACATTTTAAGAGTGAATTGCGCCGAAATGGCTGGGATAGACCAAGAAGATTTGCACAGGGAATGTTTAGCATTAAACTTAGATTTTAGCAGTTCAAGTCACGACCCGCTAAATTTAAGGAGGCTTGCGCACGTGGGCGTCAAAGATGGATACTCCTCTAAAAATGGTTATTTTACCGCTGTTGGCTCGTCTCGAGTGAAACGGTCGCAAATAGGCACATACATGCCGTTTATCATAACAAGCACTAGTGACGAGCCTCTTAGTGGTGTCAACATCGATGACCTTAAATTAACTTAAACTCCTAAAATAATGTTTTTTAAAGTTTTTTGCAATTTTTGGCTGCGGCATACATTTCATAAATGAATTTTGCCGAAATTACTATAGATAACTCCGGACAACATGCGTGTGAAATTTTTATACCATAAAACCTACATGTATCTGATTTACGATCTCTTACGTTCAAGTAGTCATTCTTACAGAGGTTTTAAATTTTGGTACTCCTTTAAGACACACTATTATTTTATTGCACCCAGGACCGATGCTGTCGCGCGTCACGTGAGCTTTGCGCAAATTACTTGCATTTTTTCTTGCGTGTTGAAATGTAGGATAACTCTCAAGCGCGGAAATTTCGAGCACTATCTTATGCACTTTTAGGGATTGATAAGTTTGTTTGCCAGAATGTTGTACAATACTCATTATTAATTGTTAGGTTCTTTGTCATTAGACTATCTATCCAAGTACTGCATTCACTGTACAGTTTGTAAATTTTTGTTGTCTTACTTCTGTCAGCCGTATCATCTGTTCGAGCCGTTCTTAGACATTTCTCTGCCGATTGCACTTGAAGAAGAATGGGAGAAAGCAGACGTAAGTGCCAACTACACTGTATAGGTTTATTTGTGAACGTAGTCGTCGTTGGTGTTTTATTTTGTAATGTCGGTTAAATGGCAATATCGTAGTAATTTTATCGTTGTGTATAGCGAACATTAATGAAAAATTTACGACTTAGCAAGATACGAACCAACGACTGACCATTTGCAGTACCACGCTTGTATATCGGCAAAATCAGATAATGATTAATTTGAAATGAAAATCAGAACTCGAACGAACTATTTTAAATTACGATTTTAAATAATTTGATTTTAAACTTTACCCAACACTGACTATGTGAGAACGATATGTGTTTTGTTCAGAGAAACAGGCAGTCGGTGTCAAAATCTCGAGTGAACGACACGGTTGCAGTTCCAATCGACGGTATGTGTACAGTCGACTTTGCAATATACGCTACTATGACATGAATTACGCAACTGTTAGCTTATATACTGAATTAACATAATTAGCATAATTAGCCTATCACGAAGCCAAAAAAATTCTCATCGCCATCATCGCAGTGGTCACTTTCACAAAGTACACAAATAGGCAAAAGTAATCAAGCATTTCTTATAATGCAAAATGTCGTCTGCGGCGAATACAGGGTGGGCCAAAAAGTAAGCTATTGCACTTTGTCTATATCTTCGCTAAATATTGACCAATTTTTAGTTTTCACAATTTTTTACCAGTAGGCTCCGTAAAAAAATTTGCTACTCATTGGCATGCACATCACACCTATTATGTCGCTACAGTACCTTGTAAAACATAAATCAACAATATTTATAGATGGACAGAAGGTCTGGTGGTAAATTTTACTACTTTTTATCTATTTTCTGTTATTTCTATCGGCTAAGTAAGTTCAAGTTAATACCAGTTAAACGGTAGGTTTGGTTTTTTTCTTCAGATTTCAGCAATCAGTACAGACGTTGTTAAAACTGATCTTACAGAAACAGTTTTTCCGCCAGTTTTTAGAAAAAAGAAAAAGAAAAATGTTTATTTGCTAAGCTGCATGTCATATTAAATTACAACTAGAAGATACTCTTAAAAGTGCACATTTCCGACAAGTAAATTTTTTCACAAAGCTACATACTAAAAGCAGACTCTCAGAAAAGCAAGCGTTCATCAATGCTGGCCGCCCATGTAACTTCTTAACTAAGACTCGAGTGCAGCGTATCGCTTGTAGCAATTCGTCGACCTGCTGGCTCGGATGAATATATGAAAAGCCTGCAGGCGCTTCAAGTTCGCCTGTCACCGACGATGAACATTGCTCAACGTCGTGATAGTGTGCTCAGCTCGCTGGACTTCTACACGCGACACGAAGAGCTGGACGAGTATTTCTGTTCCAGCTGTAACGAAGGTAACTCTCTTTGTTGTCTGTTGCGGTTGTAGTTAGAGGTCAGACAGAGAACGCAACAAACACTTACGATACACAGAGTCAGAGCTCAAAGTAGGACGATATGGACCGGTATGGCATTCCTGCACTTCCTTGGTTGCCTTGAAAGCATACCGGCAGTTCCTTTCTGAGAAAACCCATACCGGTATGCTTTGCACACCGTTTTTTTAAAGATTTGGGCAACTGGTCGCTGATGTGCATCGATCAGTGGCCAAAATAGCGCTAATTTAAAAAGAGGAAGGGGAAGAAGGCAGAGCTACCATACCGGCACTTATTTTTTCCCACTTTGAGCCCTGCATAGAGAACTAAAAAGACGATTAACGTGGTTTGGACATGTGCTTCGTGGCCTATAAAGAAAAAAAAATTACCAGTAGTAGATGAGTATCAGTTCAATGGCAGCCAAGTAAAAAGATCAAGAGGAAAGTGGTCGAAGAAATAGATTGTGTTGAAAATGAATTTAAAAACAGCAAGTATAACCAAGTTTGGGAAAACATCTGGAAAACAAAGAAAGACATCGTTCGACATTACAGAAGACAGAGAACAGTGGAGGGAGCTAGTAGCGACATTTATGGGTAAAAGCAGCTGGACGACGAAGACCAGACTTGACTTAATCTGTGATTGTCACAAAAATTGTCAAGTTTAATGTAGTATTAGCTACTGGTATATCAAACTATTTTGTGTTATATTGGTACACACATGACAATTAAACGGTATCTCAATATATCTTTTCAGTGGTCTGCATGGCTTGTTTTACAATTTATTTTGTGCTATTTGAAACGTCAGTTATTAACAAAATTGTCAGAGAAGCCGAAATGATAAGTTCCGAGTTGCGTACCAGCTGTTGAAGTTAAAAACATCAGGAAAACGCCTACTATTGCAGTATATATAGACAGCTGAAATTGCAAAAACTGATAATTCGTTACTGTTTAGTTCTTTAAAAACGTCATATTAGCTGTATCACACAACATTATATAAATTTGGACACAACCAGGCTACGAAATCTTACAAAGCCACAAATCGTCTGCTCTGTTGTAGGCTTACATCGAACGAATGTCCGACTGACTCGAGGTTTCAAACAGACGCTGATATTTAATCCTCCAGCCATTCTCACGATTCACCTCAAAAGATTTGAACAGGTCACATATGCATATTACAGTGTGTCCGGTAAAAAACGGACCCCTAAACATCGGGCAATATAAATGTTAAATCTAAACGAATATGAATAACGTTTTGCACACTTAATCCTCAATAAATTCTTAAAGCGAGTGCCAAATTTCGTTGAGATATTTTGTTATCGATGTTCAACATTTGATAATTTTGGTAAGAAATAATTTATTCATATCCGTTTACATTTGACATTTTTATTGCACGATGTCTAGGGTGTCCGTTTTTCACCGGACACTGTGTATACATGTACGTACTGCAGACCGCAGAATACTCTTCGCATTTAAAGCAAACCTATTGTAGAACAAAACCGAGACCAGAAATTATTAATTTTTTAACGTAACTTTTTTGGTAATTTCTGCTTCTCTCGTGTAGATTGACAACAACTGGCAAACGTTTGTAGTACCAGCAATATGAAAATCGCGTAAGCGCATTTTTTCCGTTAATAAAAAATTTGTAAAGTATTATGTGGGGTGTCCTGTCCAGCCTCAGAAAAAAGATTAAATTAACGCTACATGGAGTTTCCGTAACGGATTTTTATTGAAAATTTGTTACCAATTTATAGGTCTGAATCCTATGGATTTATAGATTATAGGCGTTTAATAAACATAATTATTGTTATTTGTTGATGTCTAAGAGTAATAAAGACACACGAGTCACATGTCACAACTGCTGTATTTTTTGCGTGTCTCATGGTCATTGTGACATGATGCGATGTGATTTGATGTGCATGAACAGACTGGTGGAGAGTTTAAGAAAGTTTCGCGTCACATCGCATTCGACGAACATCTGGACCTGACGCCGTTTTGCAGCCGCTCTGCTTGGGTACGACTCATTTAACACACATTGTTCTTTACTAGAACGTAAGCTCATTTATAATTTCAGTTCTAATTACCATATTCGATTAGGCGCAGCCACTATGCGTGTCGTGAGTGTCAGGACGGGATTTTTATACAAAAACTGGATGCCCCAATTTTGAACATGTGTTCCCTGCACTTGCCATTATCACCGCTAAAAAGATTATATTTTAAGTATCTCTGTTTACATGAAATATGACTTGAAAAGGTATGAATGTATATCCATGAAATTATTTCTACATTGCAAAAATTATTCCGGAGCGATTGGACATGGCCAAAGAAGGATGCGATTAGATTTTGCTGCCGAGCCAGATTTCTTGTGCATTCTGAATCATTTGCGTACCGCGATTTTTTATCACTAAGAGATAGGGCGTAAACTGGGACTCTGTTCGTTGTGTTCGCCAGGTGATGGCACTATTCTCAGCAAAGGTTTGAGTGTTTTGGTCACTTTTAGTTACTATTGTTTCGCTTTTTCTCTGTCTCTCTCTCTCTGCGCGTTTATTGTCATTATAGGCCAAAGTGCTGTAGTGCAAATAATGATCGTTCACACGCAAATTTTTTTTTCTACCCGCGTGTGCAGCGTCAGCAACCGGATAATGAAGACACGAGTTTTCGGTATCGTCTATACGGCGTGGTTGTTCATCACGGAAGATTACTAGAAGGCGGCCACTACACGGCTTGTGTCAGAATGAGATCTGTCGACGTCAGCAGAGCAAGAACGTTTCTACAGAAGAAGTTTCTCGATCGTCAGCTGATGATGGACAAAGAACAACTCATCAAACTCGTCTCCAGCGACGACCTGACACGTGAACGTCTCGCTTACACTTCCTTGCCCTACCAGGACGAAGAGGAACAGTGGTTTGACATCAGTGACACTCGAGTTAGTCCTGTGGACTTTCGACAAGTCTACTCACAGGAAGCTTATCTGCTATTCTATGAGCGCGTTCAGTAAACGAGACGTAGGCCTCCTGTTGTTTTCTGACTGGACTGCATGCGCTGCAGACTTCGTTTTTTGATTGAATTACGTATACATTCTGACAGCGACGACGGGAGTTGAAAAGGTTGAATGTGGGGCGAGGGCAGAAAATTGCGGTTTTCCGACCGACATCTGCAAATGAGGAAACATGCCGCATGCGTGCTTACAGTTTCAATTTGATTTTAAAATTTTCTCAACATGGCGATTTCGGCCCCAAATATTGTATCTTTTTAACAAAGTTACCGACAAAAAATTTATACAAACTAAAATTTGCGGGAGATGCAGCTGCCCGTTTGCTGCCTCCTGTCATTACATTGTCGTAAATATAACTGAAGCGGCTCCATATTGGAGATGAGGTTGTGTAATTGTGTAAATTCCTATCAGCCGCATGCAATGAAACTGTTGTACACTATAATCTTCGTTCGAAGTGTCGTTTAAAAAATACTTTTGTACCAGAAATTCAGTGATGTGTGTCATATAATTCTACAATTTTAGGAGAAAAACTTGCGAAACCACTCTTTAGTGAGCGATCTTTTTTGCACATTTTGTACTTTGCTTTCCGTTTTTACCGAATATTTCTGCATCCGCTCTTGAACGTGCAAAGTCGTGCATGTTTTTACAAACAGAGATATAGCCTATTATACGCTCGTATCTGTTTTAGACGCTAGTAACAAGCTCTACACGAGTGCGTTATTTTGCCGTATTGTCTGCACAGATATTTTTGGATGCTTAACACTTGTTGATTAGAGTACCATAATAAACAACACCATGCAAAGTACAACTGAGCTGCCCAGCAAGATGAAGCACGTAAGCTGCATTTAAAGACACGTTAAAAAGTACAAATTAAAAGGCACGCTTGCGATTAAAAAGTTAGAAAAAAATAATAACAACAGACAAATGACAGAATGCATGCTAGGCCTATCACAAAATTTCATACATTATATTTCACTAACGATTTTTAACATTCATTTTACACTAATAAAGTCTGTAAATGGCCTAGCATATTGCAAAAATAACTTTGCACTGTGTCTTCCAAAAAAACAACTTTTACTTTTACGATAACTTTAACAAATGTGGTCCGATTTTAATGTCTTTTACTTCTGCATTTAGTGATTATCTGTACTAAAAAAGTCTGTGCAAATGATATCACCTCACTTCATATCTGTTGCCACTTTACTTTGTGAAATTCGAATGTTTAATTTAAATGTTTGACTGTGCCCCATTACAGAGCTTACTCCACATAAAAAATAATTGCAATGACGTGAAATATAGTCAACATAACCGAAAAACAAAACAGAGGTTTTAACGTCGAGTTTGGTATATACCGGTAACTTAAAGTCAATGCAGAAATGGCTTTTGGATAGGCCTATGGTTGAGCCCAATAATGTCGTGATAATTAAAAAACGTGCACCATGTCGTTCTTAACATGGACGCTAACAGTTTCACACTAATGTAAGCATAACAAAAATAAATGCAAAATAATTTTCACTTTCTTCACTCCAGGACATGCAATTTCTCGAAAAACGAAAATAAAACGAGACTGACTGCAAGTTGTCTGCAGGGCAATATTAGGTTGAAAAAGTCAGACGCTTAGTTTCACTTTTGCTTTTTCGATTGTTGTCTCGCATGAGCAATACATTGCATGTAGGCTATAGGCTTTGTGAAAGCTAAAATACATGGCCTATTGCAGAGAGTTATTGGTTACAATGCGACATACAGCTTACAGATAGCTGGCTTATAGGCTATTTACATACAGTTCAGACGTACCGGTAACTTAGATTGGGTCGATTCATTCATATCGATACAAATTCGCGACAGTATCCAACCTCATAATTCACGTAACTGAGACGAGACATTGAAACAGAAAATAAAGCGACGTGAACAGGCCTAATCGAAGACTGTCTAACCACTGTTTCTGCTTAAACTTCAGGTAATTCGGTTCAATTTCCTAATCTGAACGTCCTATGTCGTAAATATCAGACAGGCCATAGGCCTACACATTATCAACTATCAAGTCAACATTTACTCCCCCCAGGTACTATTTGGATTAATCACAAAATTCATGCCACAAGGCCAACAGACTATTATGATGGCTTAAAGATTCACTGTGAACCGATGTCAGAAATTCAGTCCCGACAGAATGTGTAAGTTCTAGTACTGTCTTCTGCCAATGAGTATAGCGAGAGCTCGTATGTTTCGTAAAACAAACTCCGGGCCTATTTAACTATGACCAAAGCTTGGATAAAGTGCCTGTGTTAGTTTATTGACTAAAGGTCCTGGAGTTGTATGTTGCATGATCTCGTTGATATGTTCCTGTGTTTGATGCAGGCGTCCGGAGATAAGTCATGGGCAGGTGGTTAGCACACATGTTGTGCGTCAGCCATCAGCAGGCATGTTCACTTATTTCAAAGTCTAGTCTACAACTACAACTCAGACAGAACACGCTGCAGATTGTAAACAATTAAACATATTTTAAATAACGGCCTGATAATTTTTTAAAATAATGAATTTACTTAACGCGGTGGCTAAAAATAGCTTGTAGGCTATTTTTCCGGCAATGAACGAAAACGAAAAACTCAATCGCACTCCCTAAGCGACGGCACCAATATCGCTCGGGGTATTACGCGTAGTTACCAGAACTAGCGTTAATATTATGGTCTGATGTTTAGGCTTAGGGTCAGGGTTAGCGTATTTCAAAGATTTATGTGACAATAATGCACACCAAAACTAAGCGTATAATATTGGTGATAAATTCGACGCTACTTCGGGCAAGCGCGAAACTTGCTGACTAACGATCCGCGATTCTTTACTTGCTAGGGTTGAGGTCATCAGTTTGCTTAGCTGCCGTCGTGTCTCTGCGGCGGTAAGACGAGCACCCGCAGAGACACGACCTTAGCAGGTACGTACGACCACCGTTGGGCGTACATACGTACCGGCTAAGGCCGTCCAAGTCGGTGGCCAGATAAATAGCCGGCCCGGGTAGGACCGGACCGGATATTTATCCGATTGCCGTATTAATAGCCACAAAGATATTGATACGGCTGCCGGTAAATATCTTGGTGCTTCTACTTAAAAGCAATATTGGGCTCGTGTGTTACGCTTACGCTGATACATTTGTGTAAAATGATAGGTTGTGGCTTATTGATTATTAATACTTCAAAATAAAACTGATCAATAACAGTTTGCTTTGTCGTACACTAAACGTTTATATCTTAGCTAAGCAGTAAGCACATTTAACTAAGGCTTCAAACTTCATAGGATTACTGATTGGAGTTTTAATGACAGTGTGTTTGTGTGTTTGTTGTAGGGTAGGTGTCTTGACGAAACTTTTAGTCAGCTTTCATCGTTTGTATAAATACTCATTTAATACGATCTTTTGTTCGTAAGTTTTATCTTTACATTTATCAGTGCTTTATGCATAACTACTCACTTATGAAAATTGTTGTATATCGTTGCATGACTGATTAGCATAACTACAGGTTGGGCAAAAATGGCATAATGTTTTTATGCGCCAATAACTTTATCAAATATTAACCGATTTTTAATTTTTTTGCTGTCGAAATCAGGAGAAAATGCGTGGTAACACTATCACTAAAGATTTCACCGCACCTTAAGTATGTCGCTACATCATCTTGTGAAATATCAGTGTTTTAAAAGCAACAATTACAAACAAAACGATATCTGTATCAACACATTGTAAGAAATTAACAACATGAAACAACCTGTTTATTGTCTCAGTTATCGTCCAAAGTAGCGCTAACTGTCACATTTCGCAGTTCTTAGGTTTACTTCAAATGTTTAATGTGTCCGCCTTGCTGCTGGAGGGCGCACTCAAGCACGCCAGTTTAGTTGTGTTGCATGGACTGTACAAAGCGAACAAACTGATATTTTCAGGTAAAATTATTACGGATTTTTACATAGTGTTAAAAACGAGTTTGGTTCAGTTTAGTTCACTTCGTTAGCTCTCTGCGGGCGTTTAGTTAAAACTTCGGTCGCAATGTGAACAGGAGATAAGAGCGATAAAGATCAACGTCCACTGGCCGCTGAGTATGAACGAAATGTTGATAATACTTGTGGATGCGCTAGTCATGGCGCGATTCCAGAGACGTCACAAGAAGTAAGTCTACGTCAATCAGACCAAGTGACGCATCGTCATGAGGCACAGCCAGAAACTGAGCAAGTGGGCTGCAGTCGCAACAAGATACGTCACACATCAGCCAGGAAACGTAAACCAGGTTAACGTGTTGCCTCGCAATTATAGTCAGTAGTTGTAAACTTATACATTTATTTAGCGAGAAAATCAACTTAAGGCATGCAGTACATGTAATGTTGCATCAACAACGATGCGTTGAGAACAGTAGGTCTATATGCAGTATGAATTTCACTTTTGTGACATTCACAAAATTAGCAGTACGTGTAAAACCTATTTTTGGTTAAAAGTTGTTCTGTTTGCAAGTAAATTATTTGTGACTGTTTTTCTTGTTTTGCAGGCGAAGTTTCCCAGAAAAAGCAAACAAGTGAAATAAAGCAAATTCTTCAACGAAAAACAGCACAGTCACATTTTACTCCAACCGTGCGTGAACTAATGTATTAATAGTAATTATTACGGTATATTGACCTATTTGCATACAGTCCTACATCGACTTGTTATACGATTTTGCATCCACAAATTTGTGTCAATGCAGAGTATTATATTTTTTCTACAAGCTGCTCAAACTTTTGAGTAAAATTTTCTGTTAATTTTTCTTTACCATTAAATAGGCCCCTCCTAATCCGCAGCTTGCAGCTAATTAATGTGTAGCCTACATTATATATTTGCACATGCATTTTTCTGAAGTATCTTTATTATAATTTTCATGGGTACGTTTCAGTGTCACTTTGTTTTAATTATCTGTTTTGTAGTAAGCTTATTAGGTTACGTAAAATAATAATTAAATAAAAATTAGTTGTACCCCTCGCCTTTTCATGTTTGCCAGACTCAATTGAAAGCATAGAAATTGTTTTTAGGCCTAATCGTAAGGGTTAACATCACTGTTTTGTCGTACGGTACTTTAGGTGGTGCCATCTTTACATAGCAGACAACAAGCTGAACGTAATGCTACGACACTGAATGATACGAAGGAGCAACAGACGACGATCAGTCTTAAGGAAACTGTTTTAGATAAGAGCGTGAAAAACGTGAAGCGAATGGATCCAATACAAAATATGGCCACAAAAACTTTGATCAATGAGCAGGATTTATTGTCTAAAGGCACAGGATTCCAAGAAAACGCGGAAAAAAACAAAGGAGAAAAAAATATGTACGATAACGTGGAAAGTCACGCTGTTGGGGACAGCGCTAAACATTACAAATTAGTTACAGAGGAGCTTAAAGAACGACCTCTGTCAAGTGAAACCGAACAAAAATTAATTACAGAAACTTGTTTACAAACGGTCGGAGTAAAGAAGACAAACGAAACCAAACGAGAAGAGAAGGAGACCTGTGATAACGCGGAAATGCATAGTGACGCAGATTCTGCGGCAAGTGATGAATTAGTTACGAAGGAGTTTAAAGCACAGCCAAAGTCAACTAAGTCGAATGAAACCGAACAAGAGCTGTTTACAGGCACAAGTTTAGAAAAAATCGCAGAAGGAAAAATTAACGAAAACAACCGACAAAATGAGAACTGTGATGATGGTGAAATTCACACTGACGCGGAGTCTGTAAAAAATGATAAATTAGTTACGGAGGAGCTTAAGGAACGGCAGCAATCGAGTGAAACCAAACAAGGGAGAGATAAAGTAAAACACGAGACTGCTTGTATTGGTGACGCAGTACCTGAGACTTGCGAAGAGCACGTGACACAGGTAAATATGGAGCAAACTACAAAGTACGGTGCAGCAGGAAGTACAACAAAAACCAAACTTTGGTCGCAAGCTGCAGATGGATTGAGTAAGGAGAATAACACAGCCGAGTTAGAGACACGGTACGATGCACATGATTCGATTCCCGGCTCTCGGCATTTTACATCTTCTGGAATGGATCGTTCTCTGACGGGCACTAACAACGCAGTTCGTGCTCAGTTGCAAGAAACATCAAAAGAACAAAAACCGGTATCGAAATCTTCGAGCTGGAAGACAAAACAGAAAGCGAAAAAGTCGGTTAGTGAGACACACATTGATACAATATTCTATTCAATAATTCATTGTTATTGTTGCTGAGCTTATTATTAGTTCTATAATTGCTATAGCTGATAACAATGTTACTGTGCGATTGCTTACAACGTTTTCTCGTGTCTTCATCACTAATGAATGCAACAGTTAGTCACAACAATATATTAATAGCTTAGTCAGAAATCTAACACACAGTCCCAGTCTTAAAAATCCGATTTTGGTGTAGTGACGTCTAAATGCTGGCATGTTGTGTCTTTAGAAGAAAAGAGGAAGACCGGTTGGGTTACAGAATTTGGGCAACACTTGCTACTTTAACGCCATATTGCAGGTATTTTAGCTGCAGTCTATTTTAGTCTTAGGTCTATACTTTAGGTCTCTACAGATCTTAAATAGTCATCATATTTTTATGACATAATTAGTTCATTTGTTTACCTACTGATTTTTGGTCAAGATTTTTAAACACCTTGGTAGACAAAAAGTATTC
>Ga0209671_1000573_pt1 | contig 25472 bp, 14 predicted proteins | sample WorMetHERISLAND2_2_FD_187401 | JGI IMG/M metagenome (GOLD analysis project Ga0209671, IMG submission 187401) | Marine gutless worms symbiont microbial communities from Max Planck institute for Marine Microbiology, Germany - Olavius geniculatus... | ecosystem: Host-associated > Annelida >... | reverse complement strand
CTTCTAGTTGTATAATAACTGAGGAAAAATGAAATTGGCACTGCATATAACATCAGTAGTAGTTTTCGCTGTTGACTTCATAATATTGTTAGTGTAAAGTTAGCTTATTTTGATTTTTGGTTTCAAAAAATTAGAGAAGTAGAAATTGGAAACTGGAAAGTGGAAAGGCCGTAAAACTACCATCACTGGGTTTTCCCGATACCGATGGTGGTTTTTCCGTGAACAAGGTTGTTAGACGGCAGCGGAATGAAGTCGGATTTTAAACTTAGATGTTGTGTTAAAATCGATACTTCCGACGTTTGTGTTTTTACATCAGTACTATCCAGAGAAGGATGTTTTGTATCAGGCTCTGCAGATTCAACTGTCCGCTTTTGGGTTCCCAAAACGTAAGGGTTTACATGTTGTGTGAGTTTCACTTTCGATTTTATTTTTTCAATTACATAATTAAAATTTGGTGAAAAAACTGTTACATGTATGACAGTTGTTAGTTTTTGGCAATCTGGCAGTCTAAGTAAACGTTTTTGTCAGGAGTTTGCAATCAAGTTCGATCCATTTCATTGGTAATCTTAGATCATTAACTCAATAACAGTTGATCGAGGACGTATTTCAGTGATTTTCAACCGGGGTTCCTCGAAACCCAAGGGTTCCGTCAGCATCTGCTAAGGGTTCCGAAACTGGCCAGTAAAAAATAACTTAGCAAGCGAAGTCACGCCAGACAAGTCGTAAAAAAATCAGCACTAAACGAAATTGTGCTTCTGCGTTTATTTTTGCATATAGGCTAGATTTTCTGTGTTGACTCATTTTTGTTGTTAGTAATTTTAGGATATTTGCATTATAGACGTATATTATAATGTAGGCCCCCTATACACGGCATTACTCAACTCCGAGGATTAGTGCATTATTGAAAATGAAGAAGAAGAAAAGAAGAAAGTATTGATTAGGGTTATGGTTACGAAATTGTTTGACCATTTGCTTAGTTAATTCAATTCTGAACACTTTGCTAAGGGAAATAAAAAAGATGCGTATATGTCCGAGAGCGTCCACATGATAAATTTTCTGGGTTAGGGGCAGGGGCTAAGCGCCCGTTGACGACTGCCTCGCCCGTTGTGTTTGGTTAAATACAGTAACTTACTGCTACCTACTAATGGTTAAATACTATAGTTCTTCATGGGAAACCCATTTTAGAGCTACGGAGAGGTCAAATTTTATATTGTATTTATATTGGTCATCTATGCCTGCTTGTCGTTCCCATACGGGCTCTGCCTTGCTAGGGAAATGAGTCCGTAGCTTCAACCTCGCCTACGTCTCTGGTCTCACAGATCAATGCATGGCGGTTCCATGAGTGACCTTCATGCTTGTTTAGGGTTCCGCTGCAACAAAAAAATTGAAAAACACTGCTGAATGATGTTAGTCAGAAGATGCAGGTGATTTTGTGTCAAATGGTGCTTTACTTTTCAGAGATGGAGCTGGATTTGATGAGCAGAATAGGGTTGCGACAGCTCATCCAGTGTCAGCTCTGTGTGTTCTGGCTCCTTCTGACAGCAAAAATTTGGGACTCATTGCTGCTGCCAGCAGGACCGATCACATTGTACGCTTCTACAGATTAGATGAGACCAGTCCACTGTATCAGCTAGAAGGACATACAGATACAGGTATCACAAGTTTACTGTGTGTCTGACAACCATAGTTGTATATTTAGATAAATATACTATACGGCTATGCTGACAACATGGTACTGATGGTAGGCTAATTAATATAAGGCAGAATGATGGGTAGACAAACAGTAGGCCTACCATGTCCTTGTAGGCCCAACACAGCTTATCAGAACTTCAGAGGACATAGTGCTGTTAACGACGGCATTGCACCATGACAGCAACATCATATCTTCACTTTCACATTCCTAGAAGCAGTATTTAAGCAGTTGTATAACGTTTGTGTATTTAATTTTTTTATACTTAATCAACCATTTTGTTGTCTGCCTTTGTGGCAAATAAACATGACCATTCCATTGGAGTATTTTCTGTTGCTTTGTTTTTGTTTGATTTGTTCTTGGTCTTAGGTTAGCTGTTTGTAGATTACATTGTGTCTTATGATGAAGTTTTACGTTGTAGTGTAGAACATTGTGCTCATTGTTATTTTCTGCACATTAAAAATTATTTTTAATGTTTATTATTATTTTTAAGATAGGAAGGATTTTTGCTTTTTTGCTGTAACCATGTGTGTTTGTCATGTAATCGAAATCATTTGAAGTAGTTATGTGTTTTGTGTTTTTGTAGTTAATGCTATTGTGGCTGGCAAGTTTTCTCTTGTCACTGCTTCATCGGATCACACAGCTCGACTCTGGGTCAAAGATAAGTGTGTCAAGATACTGCAAGGTCAGTTAAAGTTAATTTCTTTCATGTTGCTCAGCAGCATATTTAGAAAGATGAAAAGGGGAGCAGCAATTTTTCCCATTAGGTTTCAGTGGCATATGCAGGGGAGTGCACTGAGTGTTGACTTTCACGTAGCCACTTTTACGGCAACTTAAAAATCGCACATGTGGGTTCAGCTGGCATTTATTTCCATAATAAAATGACGTTTGCAGCCGCTAGATGCATTTTTGCTTTTTTGATTGCATCTAAAATGCATTTGCAGTCGAGGTGGAGGCAGTTGAAGCGGTTGAGGCTCTGTTTAAAACCGTGTTCAGGTAGCTTACAGTACTCCCCAAGATCCTTTAGCTAGATTTTTTTCTGGAATGTGAACTGCTGAGGCCTGACTGGCCAAAATTTGAGGCCCAAAGGCCGAGAGCAAGAGGATAGTTATTAGATTTTCTCAGAGGGGCCCTAACTATGCGCCTGATGTAGCTAATCATAATAAGTGCTATTTAGACTATGCTACTAACGTTTCCGATGCTTTACTGAGTAGCAAATAGAGACGTTTTTTTTCACACAGATATAACAAGTATGTTGCATTGATAACAGAACATGAAGGAGTTGTGTGGAGCGTAGCAGTGCTAACAGAACGTGCTTACACGTTCACCGCATCTGAAGACAAGACCATCAGAATGTGGAAAGCCGGCAAGTGTGAACGTGTATTTCGGGGTCAGTGTGTGATTTTATTTTGATTGATGTTATTGGTTTTGTTCTGTTTTCCTTTGTTTGATTTTATTGTTGTATTGTAACTCTCAAACAAACACTGTCCAAATAACAATTATGATATGAATATGAGTAGTTAGGTTTATTACCATTAATGAACACTGCATGAGATTGAGTTGTGTGCACTGAACGATTGAAGAGATGGTGAGCTGTTGTGCTCACAAAACCTGTCAGCTATATGTATACGTGGTCCATAGTTCATCTGTCTTATGAAGCATATAATGCTACAGTCTGAGCTGAGCACAAGCTGCTGGAGTGGGCTGGAATGTGCTGGAACTGGATGAAAATGATTGCGGTATTGTTTTAACATTGTTGTTACCAGTAAGTTTTTTTCTCTGTTACCATGATAACTCATAACCGCTGCACTTAGCTTGATGAAATTTTGCACAACGATGTACCTTGACGAATTCTATAAGCCTATTGAATTCCAAGGTCAAAGGTCGAGGTCACATAGGTTTTTTGTGTGTTTTTTTGTGTGCGATACTGCGGCTACCCGCAGACAGTACTTAGCCTTGAGCAAGGCTTGACAGTCTTGTTTGGTTTCTTGTCATCACTGAAGTTAGTGACACTGCATTGTTACTGTTGTTGTGAAAGGTCACACGGCAGGAGTACGGTGCGTGATCGTTCTGAATATAGCGGAGATAGCAACATGTGGTGACGATCGAACAGTTCGCTGGTGGAACGTTTCTGACGGAACTTGTACTCACACTACCGACACACAGATGAAGCCCGTTGTCAGTCTCGCATTGTTCCCTGATAGCAGCAGCCAGTTCATCAGTTGTACGACGGATAACATGCTGCAGGTCTGGCGCGGTCAGTCACTTAAGCAGGTCATTGCCTTGCCAAAGCCCTCACTACCGGCTGCCTCTTGTGTCTTGTCCAGTGGAGATATCGTCACCTGCGCATGGTCAGTTTAATATTGCAATTATAGATAACTATTGATAACCATAGTTGTAATAAACATTTTTTGGTATTTTTTTATAAAAATGAGTTTTAAATTTTTTTACTCAATTTTTGGGTCATAACCTTTGTTACATTTATGTATTGGTCCATTATGTTTACATTCTTAAAAGCAGTATCTAACTAGTTGTGTAACTAGTTGTGTAACACATGTATTTACAATTTTTTTTATACTTGCATGATGTTTTCATTATGGCATTCTCTTTTTATGTTAGGCCTATGATTTATGAGTCATTTGTCACGTGCTCGAAACAGAAATAAATTCATACTGCTGTAATTGTAGTAAAAAGTTTTATAACAATAAATTAATGAAACATCTGGCTCCAAAAATTGGTCACTTTTCAACACAGATCTGTGTATGCCATATTTTATGGCCAAGGGCAACATGCCAAAGTTATTGCAGTCTACATCAAGTGTGAATTTAGTTAACGTTTTTGTTTGTTTGGCCTAACAACCACATTTTCGTGTGTGGGACTAAAACATAGTTTGTTGAAATTTTTGCTCAGGCATGGCATAGGCTATACCTGACCCCATATAGCGCTCTGCATTCTCCACATTTCGCCATTTTCAGTAACACGCACATGCATCATTTTACATGTCTGAGATACCGCGGGTATTTATGTTTTTTGTGTCTAAAGTTTTTGTGCAGTTTTTGCTGCATTTCTGGTTGTAGTGATGGAACGGTTTATGTCTTTACGTCTGATTTCAAACGAATGGCCTCAGAGGCAGACCAGCAAGCATTTCTCAGATCAGTTAATACGCTTAAAACTGATGGATTACCGGTACTGGAAGAGCCTTCTGCTGATGGTAGATATTAGTTGTCATTTGTCATTGCGTTTCTAATGACATTGATAGAATGCTGTATAATCATTATACCAATGAATCATGCTTTCCGAGACCCTTTCTGCTAACGTTGTGTTTACTCTTCAAATAGATGCAAAGCTTTTCTTGCTTCTTCTTCTACTACTACTACTACTAGGCTACTGCTGGTACAACAACAACAACTATTTTTGCTATAACCATCACCACTACTAGCACCATTGCTGTTAATTTTTAATGTTTTAAAAGGTCAAAGGAAAGATGAGTTGCATCTTTGATTTTTCATTTGGCTGATCAGCATTTCCAGAGTTTTGCCTAGTCCAAGTTAAGCCAGTTTCCATGGAGTGAACGTTTGGGAATTGTATAGGAGCATTAGGACCCCTTACATTACAGCCAGTTCTTCCTCTCACCCAACTAACAGAGTCAAAGAACTTTCAAGCTTGAACTTTCAACAGTTTTTACGTTTATTTGTACAGGAAGATGGCCTGTCTTGCAGTGTCAGATCATTTAATTAAGACTGATTGCTAAGTGCTTATTGCCATCCAATAGGCCTCTTTGTGTGAGATGAGATAACTGAGATGTGGATAATGTGAGATCGTTTTTTTCATGTCTGTCTTTACTGGTGCATGAGCAGCATGACACTACATGGCTGGATACTGTGTTTTTACTTCTCAATAATACTACTGGGACTTGATGAGTTATATTTATTTGGTATTTGTTTATTATATATTGAAGTCATTCACTGTAACAGTGAGGAATTATAAGTGCTTTGGAAAGTGATATAGACCTATTGCTGTTACCGTATATCACATGACGGAGCAGTGGCTGCTTGTTTTTCTTATGCTACCATATTTTGTTGTTTCACTTTAGTTATATCTGTGCATTTTTCAGCAGCTCGGCACGAAGTGTCTTCAAACGTAACATCCAAACACTTGTACCAGGGCAAAGTAAGCAGTTGGATTCTGTATTTTAGAGTTACATTTTTCTCTGTTATTAATACTAAACCTTTATAGCAGCCACCAGCAACAAGAAACCAAGCTGTTACTAGAGAAGACGGGCCACAGGTACGCTTCTTGTTGCAGTACTGACCTAGAAGGTCATCCACGGTCGATGATTTTCATCTCATCTGAAAGGGCGTACGCGATTTCCTATTAGTGATCACTAGCAACCTTGGCTCTGTCTCTCACTGTTTCCGAGATATGCCCAGTTTTTCCTTGAAAACTGCACATTTTTTCTACACCCCTCCATTAAACCCCAAATTTGAAAATTTTTCCTTGCACTGCATCCCCTAAATTTTGTGCGTTGAGAGCCTCGATATAAGGCTAATTATTCATGTAAAAAGCTATAAATTCTCCTTCTAAGGCCTAACGTTTAGCCGCAATACATCCGTTACACAGACGGACGTACAGACAGACGGACTACAATCGTGCCGTAGAAGCGCTACACAGGATAACTGTAGCGCGTCAAAAAAGGTTATCAGTTTATCATAAACCAAACATTTTTTGTTTTTATTAACTTATTTAGGACGGGAAAGTTAATTCACGTCCCACACAAAGATTTTCTAAGTAAGTAAGTAAGTAAGTAATTTTTATTTGTGCGTGTTCCACTTCAGTGACTATTTTACCATTAAATAAAGGTATTTAAACGCTACATACTACTATTACAAATACATTTCATAAATAACAAATATTATAGTATTTGTAATTTTGCTGCACTTTGCATATTTATTCATTATGTCACGTTTACGGTAGTTCGTTTAAATAGCAGTATTTAATAGTTGACTTTTAAGTCGCACAGCGGCGTTCCCTGGCGAATAGAAATGTATTGACTTTTTGTGAAACGCGCTACTGCGCGATGCACGTTGCGCGCTGTTGCCGCCGCAGCGCAGCGGCAGTTTGTTTGTCGCGCATTCTCATCGACAGTGATGTGCACGAGACCTTCTGAGCCGAGACCGAGACGAGACGTTTTGCGTGACGTAGGCCCATGGTGAAACGCATTGACATTGAAAAAAGATTATAGGCCTACGGATTAATTAACTCGCACCATGGTAAGCGCTTTCTATTTGCGATATTGTGGGTTTTTGCACTTTATTTTGACAATTATCTCTGAATAATTAACGGCTTGCTGCGCTTGCACCATAAAGAATTGCAACTGCAGTGCTGTAGATATAAGCCGTTATGATTATCGCAGTTTGCAAGCTACTGAAATTAGTTGACTACAGCTGATAGCCTTATACGTCGTCTACGTTTGGCTGATAGTATACATTCTGACATCATACACGTTGTCTTCGTTGCGACTAGGTCATTTTATGACGAAAAAAAGACTGACGTGACATAATTCTGCTTTATGATAAATGAGTAAATGAAAGAGTAAAAACGCTGTAAACGAATTGTCTAAGCCACAAATGTCATGCTGGTTAGTATCGCTCTAACTGCGGCTACAGTATGCGTTTGCACAATACGTCTCGACGAGACGCAATGGCCCGGGACCCGAGACGAAACCTACTGGGCCGAGACCGAGACATAGGCTATTGCTCTGAGACCGAGAAGAGACCGAGACGAGACGTTAGTACGTTTCGAGACCGTCTCGAGACCGAGACGTCTCGACTGAGATCACATCCCTGCTCATCGAACATATTTTGTAGATATTGTTGTTGATTGTTTTTTTGAGAGTCCATGTCAAAATAGGCTGGGTATCGATCGAAAACTTGTTTGCTGGTTGTTTATTGATAGCATAGCTGTCCTGCCGAGAGCGTTGAGCGCCATGCGTGCATGACGTGGCTCGTCACACATGGTATAGGTCCGTCTACAGCATATGCTGTTACGCTCGGGACACATCGTGCATTCAAGAAGACATGTGGAACGTTTTAAAGTAAAGTTTGAATTAATATAGCAGTAGCGCATAGGGCCTGACATTGTCAATCTCAAACGATCTCCAGTGCATTGAGTAGACCTACATCTCGCCATTGTTTTCGAGAAAATTGGGCTGATGCAGATTATATAGTGAGTCAGACTTGGAGTCAAGGCCACAATAAGCAAGGCCAAGGCTAAGGACTTGGCCTCCAAGGCCAAGGCCAAGGACTTGAACGTGAGACATGTCAACATTGTCAGGTATCTTGCACTTTGCAAATATAACAAAAATACAGGATTTTAGCTGGATTTTAGAAAATGGCTAGATTTCAAATGCAGCCGTATATAGCAACACACAGCACTATTACAAATAATTGACTGATGACTCTAGGCCAAACTACCGGGTAATACAACAAAAAATATCACACCAATACTGCACCATAAACATACTTTCTAAAACAAGGTCATGCTAACAGCCACAACAGTCTAGGTATTGCAAAAAAAGAATCGCGCTTTGTAGCAACGCCTCACATCAGTCACATACAGCTAAATTATTATTCAATATTTATAAACGTTTCTTTTTAATGACTTTCACTTGTTATAAACTGTACTGTAGAAATATCAACTGAGATATGTAAGGTATTTTACACTTTGCAAATATGGCAAAAAGTTCAGAATTTTAGCTGGATTTTAGATTTCAGAAAATGGCTAGATTTCAAATGCTAGTATGTTAGTAGCACACCACTATTACAAATAACTGACTAGGCCAAACTAATACTGTAATACAACAAAAAATAACACACGAATATTGCACCATAAACATCCCTTCAAGGCCGTAATAGTCAGTCAGATGTGCTTGTTGCATTTGAGAAACACTAAATCTGCCAGCATCCTATCCCCCATCCTAGCTCTGTGTGGTCTCATGAAGAGGCCACTGTGGCTAACACGCATTCAACTGGGGCTGATGTAGCAGGAGTACAGAAGACTTTCTCAAAGAGTTTGTGCAGGATGGTAAACTGTGACTCCTGCTGCGCAGCTCTCCATGCATCTGCCGAAAGATCGTCGCTCTGTTGGCGAACGAATCCGAGGTAGTTCTTTACAACTGTAGGTAGAGGTATTTGGCTGGCAACGTTCTGACCTCCAGTACCAGTGCGACGCCATTCATAGGAGGAAAGCAGCGATGAATTAGAACGTTTGCATGGTGGTGGTCATAGTCACAACTGACCAAAATAGCTGGAATTTTTTTTCGAGGCCAAGGCCAAGGACTTGACTCCGAGGCCAAGGCCAAGGACTTGCCTCCCAAGGCCAAGGACTTGACTCCCAAGGCCAAGGCCAAGGACACCATTAGCTGGCCTCGAGGCCAAGGCCATGTCCTCGAGGACTCCATCTCTGGTTCTAGCATGGTGGACAGAAAGAATTTTTCCTATTTGTTATTTGTAGGTTAATTAGCTGATAATGTCTACGTTTATATCATACAACTGATATTGGTTGCCCCATTGATATGTCATTGTTGTTAATGCATATTGTTTTTCACAGTAACTAATTGATTATCACTTTTTATGCACTAACATTAACATTAACATTTTTTGACATATGATGCCATAGTTTGTTGTGCGTAATGCGATCATAATGTTAAACCATAAAAGTTTAGACACTGACATCTGTCATGCATGAATAACAATACGACATTACTACAGAGTGGGCCAAAAAACGTGGCACGTTACTTTTGTCCACATCTTCACTAATTATTGATCGATTTTTAAAATTCTTTTACTGGCACACTCTGCAGACAATTTGCAATAACATGATTATTATATTTCCCACCACACCATAAATGCATCTTTACACTGCCTTGTGAAATGTCAATGAAATATGCATATATAGCAATAATAACAAACAAACATTTTGACATAATTGAAAAAAAACACTTCAGACCAACATTGCAGTGAATGGTCTGTATGACACTGAACTATGTGGGTCTAACACAGTCTAGTGTTATACTGATCATTCATCGCAATGTTGGTCTGAAGTGTTTTTCTCATTTATCTAAATTTTTGTTATTATCGTTAGTTTTTGCTAACATTTTTATTTCACAAGGTACTGTAGAGATGCACTTACAGTATGGTGGGATATATAACAGTCACATTATTGCAAATTGTCTGCAGAGTGTGCCAGTGAAAGAATTTTGAAAATCAATCAATGATTGGCAATGATATAGACAAAAGTAAAGTGCCACATGTTTGTGGCCCACAGTGTATATTCAAAACATATTACGGTGAATATATAAAGAATTAACAATGGTAAAAGCATGCAGAAACTGAATCAATAAGACTTGATCCTAGACGCTGCAGCAGCGGATGGTGCAGCGCAAACACCACATTACATGCCATCATTCGGGTAGTAGGTTCCAACATGAATGTACCTAGGACTATCACCGATTGGCGTGATCGCTATTATCCGGGCTGCGGTTCTGAGAATTTAACAGACGAACGCCTTTGTTGCTTCATCATCATAACGTAAATTCTGGCGATCGCAATCCGGTGACTATCGTATATGAAGGCTGGCACTGGTCACGATTCCAAATTTGGTCATGGTCAGCTTCCATAACCAGGGGCTGCCATAGCAAAAGATGCAATTTATCCCTATTCCTAACCATATCCCTAACTCCAAACTCCAAACCTTATCCCTAATCTGGGGCTGATACAAGTGCCCTTTTGGACTAGTAAATTCTCCCCCAAAATATTGACAAACTAGAAAGCAGTCATAGCCCGCACACCTCCGCCAAGGCAATGTTGTTCGCCAGGTGGCGTCACCATATTCGCTTTGCCAGCGGTTCCCTTATGCCCCCTTTAACGCAATGATAACGAAAATTTCAAAGTGATCCAGGATTCCTTCCGGATCATCCCCAAAATTGAATCACTTGTAGTTTATGCCATGCCCGACATTCCCTCAAAATTTCAGGAAGATCCGTCCATAACTTTTTGAGTTATCTTGCTAACACACAGACAGACAGACAAACAAAAAACCGGCAAAAACATAACCTCCTTGGCGGAGGTAAAAATTGTTGCCACCAGATATCATGTTGCGGCAGACCGCGCTGTGGCAGCTCAGACCTCTAGCTGGAATTTAGGGTGATCCTTCTAAGAGAAGAGGGTGAAAGGGAAGGCAGTAGGGGAAGGTAAATAAACGGGAAATGAAGGGGAGAGGACGAGAGGAAAAAGAATGGAGGGGAAGGGAAAAAGGTGAGCTTAGCCTACTCGCAATTCAATTTCTGGCTACGCCACTATACCTAAACTATAGCTAACATGTAGGTCCCCTACGTCACAGTGCATTTACATCTAATATGAGTAAATATCTAACAAAAAGCGGTAGGCTAAATGACAGAAAATTTACCCTTCAAACATCGATGTTGTTGGCTGAGTGGCGGGAAAGCAAAATGCAAATCTGCTATAAGGCCTAATTGGCAATGTTTAATTTTGGCTCCATTCCGGATATAACGGGATTTCGTTCTAATGGGATTCGTTCCCATGGGACGTTACCGAGGCCGATCTATTTCAAAGTGATAATGAACGGAAGACTTGCAATCTTCAGTGAGCATTGAACAGCTTGATACGACTAAAAACGAAAGTGGTCGATCAATACTTGGATTTCCCCACTCTAATGTTTACAGTATGCGGTACACGCAGCCAGCAGCGGTCGCAGCTAGGTGGGCGGTGGTGAGCGTACCTTCATTCACAACATTCGTTTGCACAGTGCAGTGCTCACTGCCAAGCACGGTATGTACAATGTAGCTTAGTTCACATTTTGCTACGTTAAACTTTCTGTAAAGGTTAAACTTTTTGTTTCGTTATTATGTGTCTGCGCAATTTTGCCTGAAAGGTCGTCCCCGAAATAACCTATGTCGGGCGAAACGTTAAACCACACTCGATCAGACAGTCAGTCAGTCGATCGCGACGATAAAATATAAGCCTGCCGTTATTATGGCGTTATAGATATTATTTTCGTGTTACGTCTTGGTAAATTGATGTTAGTTGTAGCGCGTTTTTATTAGGCCAAAATGTTTTATTTAGACTATATCTTTTAAAGCCTAGTACTCTTCTAATTCTTGCTCGGGATTACGATAAAGTGGGTAAAAAGCTACCCGACAGGTTTTTTTTTCAGTACTTTTTGCTTTAAATATAATTTTAAAATGCATTTGTGTCCCATGAAGAGCTAGGCCTAAATAAATTTTTGGCTCTGTGTCTGCGCGTCTGCAATTTAGGCTATTTCCATTTATCTATGCTTCAAAACACTTTATATTTCGGATAATTTTTTTCCTTTAGTGAGAACTTGCCCGTATTTTGCTTGTGAAGTAGCCGGTATCAAGTATTCGTTTCTTCTAAGATGATTTTTTTGCGATTTTCCGTGTCCGAACACACACCTTTGAGCTTGTTTGTCGGCAGGACAGGTAGCTCAACGCTGATTGGCTAGATTCGTGCTGCTATTTATAACTTGGTGCTGGATACGTTCTGGGATTGGTGGGGTGGCTGATGACGTCGCGGCGCGTGACGTCACCGTAACCGTTGCGAGCGAGCGTAGCCATATTTGATGATATTTCGCTGATCTCTTGTGATGTGATTCGGCTGTTTTAGCTGTGTTTTTGCTGTTACTTTTTTGACATGCAGTTCTTTTCGCGGAGACGCGGAACTTCTACGGCGGATGAGCTGCCCGCGTCTTCTGGATGTCGACAGTCCGGAGGTAGGCCGCTAAATTTGAAACTTTCCACGCGATCAGCGCAGTTCTACAAGTTTAGGTCCCGAATTCAGCGTCGCCATCCGTTGTTGATCGTTGTTTCTGCACGGGCTTCGATGCGTGGTTGTAAATTTTCACAATTATCTTTTCTCCTGTGCGTTTCATTTTCTCCTTCTTTTCCCGTCTTTTCTCCTTTTCCCGGGGTTCCCGGGCGGCACCCGGCCATTAAACAGTTTGTGGCGCAATTTGAGCTAAAAACAGCAATTCTACCGATAGCAATTTATATTGTATTGTATTTATATTGATTATAGTATAATCAGAAATAGAAATATTCTCATATAGCCAGCCACTTGTCTCTGTATTCTTGGTGTTGGACTTGGGACTTGAAAAAAAGGATAAAGTTCTGGTGTTGGTTTTAAAGTCTTGCTGGCTTTTAGTGCACATTATAAAATTGTCATACTTACTTTTCTTAGTTACATACTTAGTGGCCTTAGTCTTTGCCTTGGCTTCGAAGATCACTGACCTTGGCCTTTGCTTTGGCTTTGAAAATGAAAAATGCCTTGAACCTATCCATTAGGGGAGGAAAGTGGGGGGTGGAGAGAAGGAAAGGAAGGAAAAAGAGAGAAAAAGGAAGAAAGTGGCGTGGAAGAGGATAAGAAGGAAAGTAGGGAACGTTGGCCTTCAGATATGGGCGATACGGTCGGCCCACCTTAGCAGCAGCTGGGTTTCTTGTCTAGATATGTGCGAACATTACTTCGCGTGAGCTGAAAATTTTTTAACAATCTTTTGTTCCGTTTTTTCTAAATAATTACCAGTAGGCCCAATAACATTTGATCCAGCGTTTTTATTGCAATTGTCAGCTGTATTTTTATCGGATATTTTGTGACATTTCATGTGACATTTATATGGTATTGTATGTAATCCAGCCTTTTCGCTGTAATACTAATAAATGTTCATTCATTTATTGTGTGATATGGCACTGCAGTGTTGTGTGTGTCTGGTGTAGGTGGTCGTCGTCGTCGCACACGTCTTCGTGCCTTAAAGAACGTGTTGCTGTCCTGTCTCGGTCTTGGCGCACACTCCACCGCACAGCTAGATGACAGTGACGTCTATGAGCTCGACACTGACTTCGACTTCGGTGAGAACGTGCTTGGATGCTTCTTGTCTTACTGTCAGATTTTTTTAGGCCACCCGTACACTAGTAATGGGAGGCCTTTTGTTTTTGCTTCATGCTTATTTCCCTATCTAAAAAAATGTTTATTTTTTTCCCCTTTCTTTGAAACCGGTCAGCAGACTAAGATCAGAATTGGGGGGAAGGACAACAGAGTGTTTTTCAGTTCTCGGGCAATGCCCAAACTTATGTTTATACTGCAGTTGGACTCAGTCTTGTGGCCTGAGACCACAGTCTTATGACACAACTGATCTCAGACTGGCCTCGATCTTTGTTTTCGTTATGGCATCGTTTTCAACACTGCTGTAATGTTGTACTTCGAGAATTTTTTGTGTGTTCAGTGGCTGTTTCTAACTGATTTTTTGTTCAGTATTTTGTCTGTCTGTCTGTCTGTCTGTCTGTCTGTTGGTTTCTTTTATCATTCTGTGTGTGTCTGTGCTTAGCTGCAGCTGTGGAAATAAAGAGCTATAAAAATTATATAATATTTCACGTAGAAGGTTATATTGTTTAGTTAATAGTTGTTTTATGTCTGTGTCTGCTAGAGCCTATTTCCACGGATGTGCTGGTCCATAGTCTCCGGCCGGAGCCCACCTCCAGCAAGTACCCTACCCCCCTCCAGTTGTGGTCGCCGACGCTTTCGGTCATCACCGAGGAACTGGAGGAGTGGGAGGAAAAGACCTCGCCCAACTGTTCAGGTATACACCACTCAGCTGCCACTCACACACACACATCTTTTTTGTTTCTCAATACTTACAAATTTCTCTGAGCATAGGGTGACAACTTCCCCGGAAAAGCTGGAAATGTTGGGGAGCTTTGCATACATCAAAGAAATGTCTGGGATTTTTGGGTAAAAATCAAGCGAATTTAGGGGAATTGTCACTGGGGAAAAATCTTGTCAAAGAAAATTCAAAAAACTTTTCTATAAATTGTATTGATATTTTCTGTAGTATCACTTACTTAGTATTCCGTGCCAGTTATTTTATTGCTGAATGCTGCTTGCTTATATTTTGGCTTCTAATATTTATATTTCTTATATTTTAGTTTTGTTTACTTGTGGTAAATTCAAATGAATGATTGATGTGCTGTAAGTAGAGAAAATTGCAATCCCGGGCTCCTGGGATCTTGGCTGTTTTAGTGACGTTTTAGTGGCATCTCAATTCCGGCATTAGAACAATTGGTTAAAATAGTATTTTGTGGAATTTTAGGTGATAAAATAGCAATTTCAGTCATCTAGTGAAAATAATTTATACATACAAGAGCCTGGCATACTGTGCCCTGTAATTTGCATATTGACAGCTACAGTCACTCCTCACCATTCGATATACCAACTGCAGGGGCATGCGTAAAGTAAGTCTGGTAGAGCCACTATAGTGGTGCTAAATAACGACCAATCTGTAACACTAATCCGAAAGACAGACACAGGATCCTTAGATTAGAAATTTCTTAATCCCCCATCTCAGCATGTTGAAAAATTAGTCCTGGGAACTTGCAGTAACTATGGTAGTTGTGATTGCTGCCTGCTCACGGACATGGTTCGTACTTCGCTGTCTGCTGCCACTTGCACTATGCACACAGGTTGACTACAAGCCTGGAAATCCTGGAATACTCAGGAAATTCTGTGCAACCTTATGGAAAAGTTACAACAAACAAGAACGGTCTGCCTAAACACCGCAGATCAGCTGAGATGGCATATATTGTTTTAGTTCTCAAACATTAGATTGATATATGGCATCCCAGCGTTAGGGTTAAGGTTAAAGTAAGGTGAGGACTAGAGATCTGAGTTAGGGTTACAGTTAGGGTTAGGGTTAACATCGGTGGTAATTTGTAGTGCCATACATCAATCTAAAGTTTACAAGCTTGAACAATTTTTGCCATCTCAGCTGATCTGTGGTTGATTTGCAAGTTGATCTGTTGCGATCTGCGGCGTTTTGACAGACCGAACAAGAATAGTGTCACCAAGTGCAGTCACCGGAGTGCAAAATGCTTTAAAATACGGTTGCGTCCAAGGCTCTACCCCGGATCCTGCTATGAAACTAATGGTGTCCTACCAGATTACCACTGTTACAATTACCTTTTGCTCCTAGAGCCTAACCTATGGAAAAGAAAGCTTATGGGTCTCAAAGAGCGCAGAAATTTGGAGGGGGAATTTTCTTTTATTTTGTGGCCACACTGTTGCTACACACCCTTGTTTAATGGTTTCTGTAGCAGAAGCACGTCGAATAAACATAGTTAGTCTATGGTGGGCCGATGCAGTGAGTAATTGGATGGATGGGGCATGTAAACTGTTTCCTTACAAAGCCAGCCAGCTAGGTTGCTGTCTGTCTGTCTTTACTTTTCTCCAGAGTCTCTCTGTCTCTGCGTGTTTTCTGCCGAAATATTTTGATGAATAAAGGTCGATATATTGCAGTTGGCAGAGCTGAGGTAGAAAACTGTTAGAAATCGACATCATCATTCCAGTCGACCTCACTGCTGCCTGGTCTTGATGACGCCTCGCCCGATAGTTGCAGCTGCAGCTGCAAGGATGCTGATGATACCACGGCCACGGTGGGATGTTTGTCGACGCTTGCTGAGAATGTTCCAACAGTCACCACTGCCGCAGAGCGATGTCGACTTCCTGACGATGCACAGCTGTCTCCAGTGCTGGGTAGTAATCGATTACATTTTATAATGTAACAAAGTAAAGCAATTGGTTGCTGTTGAAAAATAAAAGCAACATTTTAGGCCTTGTGGCAGCGTCCTGAGGATCAAGCGAATTCGTCTCTTTCACTCAGTAATTTTGTTGTTGCTTTTGAAACGTAAACGCAGTACTTTACAGATGTTTAACAGTAACATGAAAACGTAAGAAATTACTTTACTGGACGACAAATATGTAATTGTAACAAATTATTAAATTTGACGACTTGCAACATCGCAACGGTTTGGACGTTAAACTTACAGTCAAAACGTCGTGACTTTAGCTCCAGGTCCAGTCGCTATCAAATGGTTACTATCTGGATTGGTGACTGCAGACAGACAGGTAAACCATCTCAGCATATATAACCAACACCAAGGTTAACTCATTTTTCCATCCCTCCAAGATAGGTAAATCAAGTACCAACCTATCTGGCTGGGGTTAAGGCGGGCACGTTCATCTGTGTTGGGCTGCAGGTAACACTGCTAATCCCATATGGCAGGTGATGCTCAGTAGCTTTGCGATGTGTCTCCCATAAAAAGCTATACACCACCACTTTAATCGCTTTTTGCAAAGTAATCTAAACAATACTGCCTGCCTGCAGCAGCGAGCGATGGCGGCCGAGACTTGCCGCGTGTTACCGTGACACGTACAGGCGACAACAACGACAATGATGCTGCTGCTGTTGTTCGTAACGCGACAACGACGACGCCGCAGTCACAGTCAGCGTACGTCGACCGAGTGATTACTGAGATCATTGACACTGAGCGCGCTTACATCTCCGACCTCGACCAGATCATTCACGTGCGTATTTATTCAGTTTCAGTTGATCTATAGGCTACACTTTTTGGTTGTTACTGTTAGTGTTTGATGATACGAGTATGCTGAAAAAAGAATGCGTTTAAGTACCTGTATATTTTTATGCCGTGAAGGTTGTATGATTCAGATAAAAGTGGCTTTATACTGAAATATTTAAATTAGTTCCGCGACGGGAGAAGCAGCCTCATGCATTGCTTAATGTTGTGTTTGAAACTCGGTAAGTGTTTAGAAGTTTACATATGGCAGTCTAATTGTGTGTATATCTGTAGGGTTATTTGTACAAAATCCGAGAAACGCCTGGCGTGAAAATGTCAGCGGAAGATCTGGCTGCGTTGTTTGGCAACGTTGAATCAATCTACAGTTTTAACAGGTACAACATATTTGCAGAATTATTCTTTGAACGCAAATAACTCTTCCCAACAATGAGAGCTTTTTTTACACTGTTCTTACTAGGAGTAGTTTTATAGTAAGCTAAGTAAAGGAATTTATTCTAACTCTAGCTGTACAGACCCAATAGGCCTAATAGGGTGTTTACACGATCCAGCAAACGCCCAGCAAACGTCCAGCATTACATTTGCTGGAAGTTTGCTGGACGTTTGCTGGATCGTGTAAACACCCCATAACCGTTTATAAACGTTTTTCCCATAAAACACGTTTATAGCTTTTTCTTGTTTTTGCAACGTTTTTATTATTTTCAATAAATTTTGCATCCTTAGTATAAAAATGACGTAATTTGAAACATCTGTCAACAACTGATAAAATTTTAAAAAATTGACTTAAATGCACGATTGCAAAATATTGGTCAATATGAAAAAACGGAACAGTGGATTTTGTCAGTACTTTGCGTAAAAAGGGGCCACGCTCTTATTCAACGTTTACAAGCGGTTTTAAAAAATTATTTTTATTAAAATAAAAGACGTTTTTAATGTTTTAAAAATACTTTTACTAATGCTTATTATTTTGCTTATGGTTTGATTGTTGTATGGTGCTAGAGAATTGCTGACGTCGTTGGAAAACTGTAGCTTTGATCCGGCTCAAGTGGCTGACTGCTTTGTACGACATAACGACGGCTTTGTTGTCTACTCCAACTACTGTACTAACTATCCCAAGTATACAATGCGTTATTGATGAAACGAAAAAAAGGAAAAGGTTAAAGGTCGCATATAGCTCCTAATGAGCGAACCCATCTCAGAGCTACGGAGCGTCACTTGTCATATGGGATCACACAGTGTTACCTGCCACCCGACAGAGGTGAACGCGCCCCGCCTTAACCCCAGCCAGATAGGCCGGTACTCGATTTACCTACCCCGGATGGATGGAAGGCTGAGTTGACCTAGGCGGTTGGTTACATCCCGAGATGGTTTACCTGCCCACAGGCAGTCACGCATCGCAGTATTAACCGGGCCCGGCGTACAGTAACTTCGCTGATCGGATCAGACGCATTACCACTACACCACGCCTACCGCCCGAACCTAACCATTTGAGAACATTTCGCTAGCTGTTGCTGTGAGTTCACAATGTTGTCATACAAGAGCTGAAGCAGTTTAAACATTTGCTCGTTATCAGGCATTTTAACCACCCATACAAGATTTTCAAGCCTTCCTTCCCGTATAGTAACCCTGTTAGGTCTCATTTATTTGTGAATGCGTCATCTGTCGCCTTTACATGTATCTCAGTCATAGCTTGCCTGCTAACCTTATAGATTTTGGTTTCCTGGAAATTTAGTACATCATCTGACAGTGTGTTAGGGGACAGGAAAACAGCTGGAGAAGGGTTCAACTTTCTGGTGTAACAGCCCACAGCATACCCCTGTCTAGAATATACTCGCTTATAAGTCTAGTTTGGGCTAGGCTGTTTTATACACGTGGTATGAGTTAGGCTGGCGTTAAAAAAACTATATTACAATACACCAAATAGGTTAGAATATATCCTGTTTTCCATCTATAACAAGTATACCACTTGAAGTTGAGTCAGTTCAGTTAAGTACGACATTTCATATTCGCTCAATTCCGCTAGCAAATAGCTATCATGAACAGTGTTGGTTGACGCCAGGCTGTGCATAGTTTTGTTTAGTTTTCAGCTGGCGACAGAAACAGGATATTGTTGACAAGTCATGAACAGTTATTTGTGGTCGACGATGCATGACGTAATTCGAACACTGTGTGATATGACGGGATGGAACGGAACGATGAAGTATGCGCTGTTGATTGAATGATCGTAGGTCGGTGGAGACATTGACAAAGTGTATGGCAGACGCTGATCTGGCGTCGTCACTTCGTCGTCAGCAGACATCGCTACAACACTTACTGCCGCTCGGCTCTTACCTACTCAAGCCAGTCCAGCGCATCCTCAAGTATCCCATTCTGCTCCAGGTTCGCTTACACTTTCCATCAATTCTAGCTGATGACTATGTAATAGCGTTGCTACGAAGCAGGCAAATGGGACCAGTCTCTTCCACCCGAAAACTGTAAATCTGACAAGTTTTAGAAATTTTCCACCAGCAATGCCGTAGTGGTAGCGGGCAGTGGATCAAGTGTTTACCTAAATTGTAATCTTTTGGAAATTTTGTTCAAAAATACAGAATTTTGGGCTAAAAATTACCTGCAATTTAGGAGAATTTAAGGAGAAAATTGAAATTTGGAGTACTTATATCTTATCTGTCGGAAATTTTAGCTGACTGTCGGAAGACTGCAACTTGTTGTCTCCCCAAACATTTTGACGCGCAACGTTGCTGTCCACCAGGAAGGAGGTGGTAGGTGGTGCACGAAGTTTTTAGAGGTTCAGACAATAGATGTCAATGTTTATTGCCATTTAATGTAGGCATAATATGCATTTTTTCAAAACAATAACAGCACGTCATTCAGCGATTTTTTTCTCAGCAGCATACAGTAGATTTGGTGTTATATTACAGCGCTTTGCCTCACACCACCACAGGAGCTTTGCCTTTGACTTCGTACCACAAACTCGCTACTATTGCCCCCACTCAAGCCTCACATCTCAACGACGCCAGTAGTGATGAGCTGCTGTAGCCATAGAACATAAACCATGTAGAACGGCGTCTTTATTGGAGATTTAATGATTAGACACGACGGGAACTGACACACTTCTGGTTGTTTGGCGTAGCACTTTCACTGCTTTCGGGTAAAGGTCGAGCTCCGCTTGCTAATTCGATTTGTCATGGGATTTGTTATAGAACCAGCTGTGCAACAAACTGTGCAGCGTAATACTATAAAAAATCTTTTTTTACCACAAGTGGTAGAGAAAACAACCACAAAAATACGAAAATGTATGAGTGCAATCTCTGAATCTATTCAGTCACTATTAGCATTATTTTTATATTTTTATATCACGTATGTATGGGCTATTCACAACAATTCCAGGTAAATGGGGTTTAGCCTTAAGCTTGGCCGACGCCGTCCACCTCCCATTTGGCACGCACTGCAGTGTAATGCATTGAGCTGGGACGACGGGTCGGTATAGGTGGGGTCGAGCATAATTGCGTTTTGATGCCTCTGTAACGAGGTCGGCGCTGATCTAATTACATCCAGCAGGTGACCCATACATGCTGCTAACACCGATTTCATACACGACGTATCCATCGGCATGGCAAATCACTGTTTCAGCAGGGCTGAAAGTGGAAAATAAGAATTAGTAAGCAAGTAAGGAAGCAATAAGTAAGTAAATGAGTAATTTTGCTAATTCATACAGGGCGTTAACGGCGAATAATCTCGAACGCGCAACGTGTGTTGGAAGAATGTTTAAAATGTTAAAGTGGCATCTAAAAGTAAACAGATCAAAGAGTAGGGCCCTATCGTGCTTTTAAGACTATTTAAAAGACTATAGATAAAATTTGAATTTCCCAAAAAACATCGAACTTGTAGAGGAGCTAATCTGCAGGCATGAAAGTGTTGAGCACAACAACCAACGTTCGTATAAAATTGAGAGGGATTCCGTCATTTTACGGTCTTCTGTTCGGCGCATTATAGGTCTAAGGCACAGTCTTGGCTGAAACACACAAGCGCTTGTCATGGTTATTGTCATTCACTAGGTGGTGCCACTTTAGGCCTATTGTCTAAAGTTTATTACGATTACTGTACATTGTTACAAATAAAACCAAATCGGTTCATAATACCCCATTTATACGATCAAACAATCATCAAGCAAACATCGAGCAATTAGAGCACACGTCGTGCATGTGTATTTTGAATGCATTTGCAGGATGTTTGCTCGATGATTGCTCGATGTTTGCTTGATCGTGTAAACGGGGTATACCCAATTTGGGGCCGATGTGATTGATATTTTCTAAAATTTGCAAGCTGTAAAACAAAGCGGTCTCACTTTTTTGTCTTTTTGCTTATAAAGCCACTGCGCTTGAAAAGTTTAGTAATGACAAATCTAGAGAATCCTCATTAATTCTGCACATGTACACCATAGGTCTAATGCCTATAGGCTTAACCCATGAAAACTTGCCACCAAAATTTAGTTTCTATTCTCGCCAAATATTGACTGATTTCAAGAAAGAATTTTACTGGTGCACTCTGCGAAAAAAATTGCAATAACATTAGATTATTAAATATCACACCACACTTTAGCTGTATATGTGTCGTGATGGTGCATGATATTATTGGTTGTGTTACACGCGACAGCAGAACGCTTCGCACGTCTTATAGGGTGTTTACATGATCCAGCAAACGTCCAGCAGTTAGCACGTGTATTTTGAATACATTTGCTGGATGTTTGCTGGATCGTGTAAACACTCTATTAGATATAACCTAGGTGTACGTCCGTCCGTTTGATGTCTGTCTGCCTGTCACACCCTGCAGTCTTATCAAAACGGTGCTCGTTAGGATCACGAATTCTAGTTTTTTTTGTGACATTTCGTGCCCCTTGGTAGAGAAGATGAGCGATGATTGTTACCGGTGTCAGTCTGTCTGCCTGTCTGTGCGTAGAACGTCGTGAAAAACCACCATCACGCGTCTGCGGAGCACGAGGTGATAGAACGCGCGCTGCAGGGCATGGTCGGCATCGCACACAGCATCAACGAAATGCGTCGTCAACACGAGAACGCCGTCAGAGTACAGGAGATTCAGAGCCACCTCTACGGCTGGGACGGCGCCGACCTCACTACCCTAGGCGACCTTATCCTCGAGGTTTTTATTCCAATTTATATCATCTTTTATCAGCATCACAGAATGGTTTAATGTGGCCTCAATAATATATTATTGCTAATAATATTATTGCTAAAATAACGTAAGTATAAATGTTTAATGCAGAGGCGACGTGCGTTAAAAAAGTTGGTGGGAGCGGGCTACTTTCCGACAGACAGCTGTAAATGTCCAGCAAAAAAGATTATGTGTGTTCAAAATTTTAAGTTAGCTTCTAAATTGTTTTCATTTCCAGCCCCAGGTGGTGTATTTTTGGTTAACAATTGAAGGTTGCTTTCTGCTTTCCCGCAACAACGCCAGTGGCCATCGTCATCTTCATCGTCGTCATCATTATCACAGAGGGATATAAATAAGACACATTATTGCTAGAATCTCGACAGTGTCGTGTGAGAGACAGTGTGTCAAGATGCTGGCTGAATACCAAGAATGACAGTACAGAGGTAACGTCGGGGAGCAATTAATTCTGAAAATGAGACGGAGATCAGAGCCACGCTATAATGGTCTTTATGGCTCGGGAAAGACTTTATGTTTACTTTGCGAATATATGAGTGCACTCAGCGGGCTGTAGTAAGTTTAGGCTACTAAATAAATAATCACGCTACTGTAGTTTAGTTGTGCTGAGCTATGACTTTGTTAAACATTCACTTATCTATGATTTCGAGATGACTGCCCTGTTGTAAACTTAATGCACCAGCTAACGTTCTGCTTATCGTCTGTTGCCAGCTTTGTTACTTTTTCTATTTTTACTCCTCGCACGCTACGTTCCTAACGTAGCAAAGAGGAGTATATAAGATCAGTGTAATATTGAGGACCGACCGACCGACCGATGACCAACCAACAACCGACCTCTGTTCCTGGAAGAGCCTTCCTCAAATAACTTCAGATGGCCATATCTGCATAACGGTGCTAGATAGACGCATGGTTACTATGGACCACCGATAGGAAGTCGATCCCCGAGAGTTGAATGGTCACGTGACCGATGATAGCAGTTTTTTCATAATCATAACCATAGTGAAAGATTAAAGATCTTTCACCATGTCATAACTTAGTGACTATGTCACACACAGTGTAGAATAGTTTTCTTTTTGCCTTGTGATGACGTCAGTTGCATGGTTGATGCTGTCGGCACCGCTATTTGCGGTGTGAAAAAAAAAGAAACTAAAAGGCAGTTAAAAGAATACAGGAGAAAATAATGCACGTGAGGAGTGCATTAGATTGGTCGCAATCAAAAATATTTCTTGTTTTCTTTGTTTTTAACGCTTAAAAACACTGGTGAGAAATTTGCTCACGGCGTTTTAACATGACTGATAGTGCGTCATAAAATGTTTGATGTTTGCCATAGTTAATAATAGACTTTAGTTAATAGAATAGGACTGACAATTTATATAACTGACCCTTTTGGGTAGAAATTTTGTAGTTGCTGCTCAAGAAAGTAGTTCAAATTGCGTCGAATTTAGCAATTAATACGTTTGTTTGTAGGATAAATTTTGCATGCGTGTGGCCAGAGCATTCCGACATGTATTTCTGTTCAGACCAGCAATTGTTATAGCCAAGAAGAAGGCCGAAGGATTACTGATGGTCAAGGCGTGCATAATGGTAGGTCAATGTCATTGTCTTCTGCACACGTTTTACTATAAAAAAACTTTTTAATTTTATTTCTTTTGTTTACTTATTTTCCTTTTTACTTATGCACCGTTTTGTGTCCAATCTTGTATGTTAATTTTGGTTTTATTATTTACAGCGACTGTTAGAGCAGTTACCGCCTGGTTGTTTCGGCGGCATTTTATCATGTTGCTAATTATTTGTAGGCCATTGTTTCGGTAAATTTTGGCGAATTGAAGCGAATGAAAATGGTGATGGGTCGTTACTGACTGTCTGTGCGTGTGTTGAGTGCAGTGTTCAAATCTGATGTTGATCGAGAGTATTCCCAGAGAACCGCTCAGCTTTCACCTTATCCCGTTTGACTGCCCGCGAGTTCAGTACACGCTACAGGTACAGCGATACGGCACACGTTTTCCTATATTTTCGTAGGCAGGTAGCTGAGTAATTGATAAACTACACGTAGCCTGTGTGTAGAATATTAAGATACTAGAGCACGTATTTTATGTGCCATAAAATACTATTACGTGTATAATGTATATGTAAAGTTTTTGTAGTTTAAGATTTTATTGGTCTGATCAGTCTGTACTCTGATAGGTTACATTGTAAACTGTATATTTTTCTCTCGTGGTTATTTTGAGTGTTTTGATGCTTTTTACAGATCTTTAAGAAAGGCATCCACCCACAAAAATTACCGCTGCAGCAGTCTGCAAAAAATTTAGGAGATTGTTATGAACCACATGCAGATAACCTGGATATTAGTGCTAAAAGTAGTCACTATAATTTGGCCGTATAATTATGTGCAAGTGTGTTGAACAGTTTATTTACATGTTTAAAACAGTTACGTTGATTCTCTCCTTCCCTCTTTTTCTTTCTGCGCGTTCTTAACTTTCTGCTTTTATCTTTATCTCTGCGACTGCCTCAAGACGTCATCTTCGTTCTACTGCCAGTCATTAGCTTGCTGTGCCGTTTTACAGACTAAGTTCATACGGACGTCGTACTTTCTGTATCGCCAGCCCAAGACGAGACATTTGTAAAACATCATCTCTGTCGTCTTTGGACATTATTACGTAGAACATTTTCTTCTCAGAGTACCAGGAATACTAATGTATACTGCCATTACAGGCTGTGCTAGAGTGTTTATGTGTTGTATAAGTTAACATTTTAATTACTTATTTACTTACTTACTGTTCGGTGTAGGCGGTGAAGCTGGACCAGAAGCGGTTGTGGTGTCAGCAGGTGAAGACGTTGATCCTAGATCAGTACGAGGCTGTGATACCGGACAGAGCCAAACAACTTGTCATGATGTTCGGCAGAAGTCGCTCTGAAGGTCAGGCTGGTTTGTGGTTACTAAGGTGGCTTGGTGGCTCAGTGGTTAGGGCGTTGGATACGAGACCGAAAGGTCCACGGTTCAGTGCTCAGCCAATCCACTACTAAGTAACAGCCTTAGGCAAGTTGTTCACACCTACCTGCCTGTGTAGGTGCAAGTGTCTAGTGGTTGGTGTCGACTCGTAACTTTCAGGTTGCGGTTCGATTCTCACTGCCGTCATTTGC
>Ga0209671_1000572_pt1 | contig 25516 bp, 15 predicted proteins | sample WorMetHERISLAND2_2_FD_187401 | JGI IMG/M metagenome (GOLD analysis project Ga0209671, IMG submission 187401) | Marine gutless worms symbiont microbial communities from Max Planck institute for Marine Microbiology, Germany - Olavius geniculatus... | ecosystem: Host-associated > Annelida >... | reverse complement strand
GATAGTCAGTTACACTGATTGCAGAAAACAGTCCGACAGTGAACAGGGGCGGCGCCAGGTTTTCAGAGCTAGGGGTTCCAGGTCGAGTGGTTATGGATTTACATGTACCGCCGCTACCCTCTACTCCCACCCCCTTCATTCATCCAAAAAGCTCGGATTTGCGCAAATTTCACGGGTCATCCTGTTGGAGGCTAGGAGGGGGTATGGACCCCTAGTCTCCCCACCCGCCGCTGCCCCTGACAGTGGACCTATTTGCAAACAACTCGGTAGAAGGCACAACACATGTCTGCAAAAATTACACAAGGATGTCCTGTTAGAAAAGACAACAGGACTACCAACCACTCACGCAACAAGTTATACTGATATATCACAATGCAATCAGAAATGCATCAATAAAACGCTACAACTGCGTGCAATTATGTGTATCAACTAACTATACAGGCACGCAACAAGCAGATTCATATAAAAACGCCTATCTAAATGAATAACAACTGCATATACAGCATTCTGATCGGATACGTACAAAACACGGCTAACAATCGCGAAAGTGATGCAAAACGAAAACGAACTGCATCGAAAGTTTCTATCCACAAATATGTCACACCACACTTACCATAGACACACATATATAAACACATATTCACAATCTTACTAACAGATCATCAGATGCAACATGAAAAACTCAACACATGATAACAACTGGCGGACAGCGATCCCCAAAGGCTCACCTGCTCATCAGCTCAACATCTTGCAGATAAATTACAAGGTTCCAGCAAAAATTACTGTAAAACAACATACAATTCAGAATTTAATGACACAATGCCCAACAGGCTAAAATGGATTTGTGATGAAAAACCACCTAACTAGCTACTGCCCTACTACTATTTATCACTACTCCAGTACTTCTACCAATTTTTCTTGACTTACCTCAGATTAGGCTGAATATTCAGAAGTGAACAGAAATTTGGCAGGCTTCTTGTCAACACTGACCACTATATTAATTTACTTCAATTAATCGTACAATTTGCACAATTTACTTAGGAGAACAACCATGGAGCCAAGCTAAGTCAAAATGTGTCCAGAAAATGACTCAGCTGAAACAGCCAAGGCTGAAAAACAAGGTGGCTAGGAGGCCAATCGATCCACTGGTTCACAAACATTTTCAGAAATAATTTACTAGGATTACACATCAGGTCAACACATCATAAGCCTCAAACACAAATAAAAAGTAACCCACCGATGATATACAATACACGACAAAGCCACATAAGGTTGACAGAATAATTGATACAAAATCACTACGGACATTAACTTACAAATGAGCAGTGACCGGCATGCAGTGTGCAACGAATGTGCAACGAATGATTAATTCCAACTATTAACGCAAAACCTGAATGATTTTCAATGCACAAATTTAAAATAACTAAACTCTGCTGATGCAACAGCCAGCAGCTGTTCTAGTGACCATCAGAACAGCAATGGATCACATAATTCTAAGATGCTGTGCATTGTTAAATTCATCTGCAGATCACACTGGCATATGGACTGGCATTTTAAAATGCCAAATAAGTGAAATCTGGCATTTAAAAAACGGTTAACAAAGTTTTAGAGTGGCAATTTGACAGAACAGGCATTGTTCTCCGAATATGGCATTAAATTTTCCAGTTTGCGACACTCAATTTTGGCAAAAATACAGCTGGTAATATTCTCACTGGTTTCGACTCATCATTCAGAGTACAGAATGACTTGCTACTTGCACAGTCCTTTGAATTAAAAAAATATCTACTAAGTTTAAACTGTGCATTACTAAACGAACAATCCGAGGAAGGTAAACAGTGCCACATCTATGTGTGTTTAGTACAATAGATAATACTGCCAAAACTCTGGAAATAAAATACATCACGTTTGGCATTTTTCACAAAGAAACAGTCGGCAATCCAGTGCACCGCTGCTATCCACATGTGAATTTAACAACGCAAGTATACTAGTCCACTACACGTGACAACAGACAGACGACACGATGGAGGACAACTGGACAAGGTTCATGAAGCTGCAGTAACTAAGTCAAACGGATGGACAGTGGAACCGCATTGCACTCATGTGTGCCTACATCACGATCAGTGCTCAATGATAGTAGACGAGATGAGACTGCCAGTGCTGCTGCTGCTGGCCGACGGTGCTGCCGAAGCAATGTGGTTAAGTCTGGGAAGGTTAAGTGCACGCGACATCGATGACAAACCATCGTCACACAATGCCGGCATATTCCCTACACCGACCGACGACGCCGAACCTTCAGACTCTGTTTCTCCACCACCTGGCTGCCTGCTGCCTAAGGCCAACGGATCATCGGGATTGGATGATGACGACGACAGCGGCATAGGGCTGAATATTTCGGTCGTTGAGTCGGCAGCGAGTGGGATGCTACTCACTGCTGTTGCATTATCAGCTTCATCGCCACTATCCTCCATCTCGCCGTCAGCAACGAAACGAATGCAGCGCTTCTTCCGCCTATCAACATCAAAACACATCGTAGAAACTTTAGCAGAAAATAATAAGCGAAAATGTAAGTAAGTATATAAGTAAGTAAATGATTTATAAAGCGCCAAAGTCTCAGAAAGAATCAGGGTGTAAAATCCTTCCGGAACCATAAGACCAACAGGGTGTCGCTTATTTCTGTTTCCTTAGCCTTCAGCCAGACACCAGTTCACACTGCAAGGTGACAGATGCATCATGTGGTGTGCCTGTCTATGCCCCAGCTTTCACTTTCGCTGATACTGGTCAGGCTGAGCTGATGGTTAACTGATGGTCAACCATCCTGGTACTAACCCGGCCCAGCGTAGAAGTGTGCTCTACTGCTTTATATGCTGTGTCCATGTCCAGTCAGTATAAAATAACGTCAGTGCATATGACATTTATCTAAATATCCTAGTTATGTACCATATTTTCTAGGCAACTTATTGTTTATGATATTAATCTAAAAGCTGTTAACAATGTCAACTTAAACTATATACAGCTTTCAAGCATCAACAGCAGACATCTAACCGGCAAGGCTTGCACCACTGACTCTGCTGATCAAGGCCGTATCGTGCTCGACACTTTTTAGCGGTCACCCCATCTGAAATGACGCAACAACTTAAGCTTAAAAGTCCAATACAGCAGGTGCTTGATTGCAACCATCATCAACGAGTATAAAACACACCAAACATGCTGCATAGCGGATGACTTTTAAAACACTAAAATCATCTTATGTGCTTATCAGTATATCTGTGATACACATTTGCAGTTACCATAAACAACTAACAGAGGAAAACATACACATTTTTTGTGACTTACTAAGCGAGTATTTTCTTAATGGTACAGCATGCAAAAATGTTCTTATAAAGAAACGAATGAGTTTATTTATCAACACACACTACAGTAGAGAGCGCCACACAGATGCACTACCTTCTCCAACAGATGCGATTTAAAACATATATTTTCTCCTTTCAAACAACTGTAATGTTATAATAAAAACAACTTAGGCTACGTATCAAGACTGACACTTTCCATTAATATGAACAAACGTTCCTTGAAACAAGGAGTACTTTTAGCTGCAAGTTTTTTTTAGTTTTTACGCAAACATTTTATATGTGGATAATGTCCTAATCAATCCACTTTCTGAAAAAATACATTCAAAAACATCTCCAAGACTTATGAAACTGGCTGGAAGCCGACCTACATGAGAAAATAAAAAACTACTCAAAGAAAAAGCATCATACCATCATCATCGCAAAGCCCATCGCGGCGGAGCAGCGGTCGATGATCGACTCGTTTGCGTCGTCGTCTCGAGTGCATGGCATAGTTGTCTCGTGCGCTCCACGTTGGATAACGTTTGCGATGAAGCTCCTTCTCGCGCCGAGCCATTTCATAGTACCGAGCCTGCTCGGCCTTGTCCAGTGAGTGCCACTGCAACATGCAACACAATACAGATGAACCAAATGATGAAATCAATATATCATGGACTCTCCGTCCATTATGGCAGCTCCAGCAGTTGGCTAACTCATCACTGTTGTTAAGATGTGTTATGTGTTTACACCAGACATCCATCATTTTCAGGAGATTTTTAACATCCGGTGGCCTTGACCTATAACTTTTGTTAGCTGAAAATTAGCACATCAGTTATTCATGCCCTGCAATTCTGAACTTATGTCTTTCATTTTTTATCTTAGTTGTAAGCCCATATGGTACAAACAGAGACATGGGAAAGACCGAGGCAAAACCACACAAATTTAGGTTGACTATATAACAAGCCAACGTTATGTGGATTACTTCACTATCCATCACTGCTCTGACGCTGTTGGCTGGGAAACTAAGCGAATCTGAAGTCCTGCTCTAACAACTCCAGTTCATTCTTGCAATACCTGGCTTGACCAAAAGTTACTTAATAAAATTTGCTGGGTTAGAGATTAAAAGATATAACTAGCAACAGTAACAGCAGTAAACAGGCAAAATTTCCAGTTAAACTATGAACGACTGAGAAGTCAAACTGACCTTGCGACCAAGAATCTGGTTGATTGCAGCAGATTCTTTGAGCGTACATTCCTCGATGACCTTCTGTCGCATTTCCTTCATGAACAACATGAAAGCATTGAGGGGCTTCTTGACATGGGACAGCGACATCGCACCCCGGCACGTAACCGATGACGACGTTGACTGTGATGCGGATGATGGAGACGTTGCCACGGCAACCGGTGCAGCAACCCGGCTGTGTGTCGGCTGCTGTTGACGGGACGATGCTGACTGCTGACTACAGTGACGATTGTTGTCGATGGCGGGTGACGACGAGTGATGATGATGATGATGATGATGATGATGCTTTGAAACGAACGCCGATGGCTGCCTGCAGCAACAAACATACCACTCTTCAACTAGGTACAACTATAAGTGTGTAGGTAAGAAAGTAAAAAACTTGAAAGGCAGAAACTTGACAGTTAGCCACAATATGCTGCAATCTCAACACCCGAACACAAATTTAATCAACAATCCTGGGATTGAGAATTCTATCCCGAGGTTCGGGATTGAGAAATTTGTAATCCTAGAATCCCAGGATCCTGTTTCGGGATTAGGCTTACAGAGGTCGTTATATTGGTATTTTGCGTAGACTAATTTTATGCTCAAAATGTAATGTAATGTAATGTACCAAAATGTAATGTACTCCCTGCAGTTCGGATATGCCTTTCGTCTTTACGTAAAGACGAAAGGCACATCCGAACTGCAGGGAGTGACTGTGACTATTAAAATACAACTTACAGTACACAGCAAACAGTAGAACTCTATAGCAAGCATGAAACATTTCATTTATTAAACGATTAGAATTGTCATTTTTTACGTTTAGACTCGAAAATGTACTGCTTCAACAAATTATTATAATCACGATATCCTGGGATTTGGACGCCGCTGGCGAAAACAGCCAGGATCCTGGGATCCCGAATGGGACTGCAAACACTAGCAACCACTTAACCTGTTCTAATAAGTACTACTGAAACAAACACTGTATGCCAACTCTGCATTACATGCTGCAAATACGAAATATGTGTACTCCTTTATACAGTACTGGTTACGCAACAACGACACCTGGCGAGTACAAAATCTTTCTCCTACAATTCCTAACAATTTCATTTTCATGGACCAAGCCTAACTTAGAACAACTCAGGAAAAAATGATTGGATAAAAAAATAAGATTAGTTTTAGGCAGTGTATTTAATTAAAGCATAGTAGGTATAAAAGTGTTCAGACCTGTCAAGTTCACCACTCTCAGTTGATTCTGAACCCAGTACTTCTGATTTATTTCACTCAAGAGATAGTTTTAAGAACAAACAATGCTGAAAGTTTTCTTGTTTTGTTACCACAACAAAACAAGCTGTAGTTGCTAAAACCAATTATGTAATGATACAGACAAGCAACATGCAGCCGAGAAAAAAAGCATTGGCATACCGATAACTTATTAAAACAAACTTGACTTGTAATCATATGCACAGTGGCTGTATCAAAGAAACCTTGCTACTGATACGTCACATGAGCCACTTAAAGACACGGTGAACAATTGCTGATCCATCATATTTGATGTCAGCACACAGCATAGAGCAATACATTAAATACACACGTTCAGACACAAACACTCCGCCCAAGTACTTTCACTGACTAACTAATTAATGCCTTGTACTACAGAGTATGAGTACGGGTATAATCAGGATTTATAATAACTGCAATCTTCTGCTGGTGGCATCTTAGACGTACCATGAACAAGAAGTTCACAACAGCTTATAAGTTGTAATAAATTCATCAAATTAAAGCCCTGATTAATTAAGTTTAGACATGTTGGCAATCACTGCTGCCTTCCCCAAATGATCATTCACAACTAAATGCTGCCATGGTGAACAAACTGTCACAGCTAAGGGAAAATTGCTAGACCATCTCAGTTCATCAACCTGTCTTGTTCTTTTCTGATATCTTCATCGTGGACAGGAGTCACCAACATTTAGTAGCAAATGGAAAACAAAGGTTGTAATTTGATTAATTTGTTTAGCTTATCAGTCCCTGTCGTTTCAACCGAAATTAACTCAGAGACAGTTCTCGACGACTGCCCCGCCTATTCCACACCAGTTATGTTCAATTGCTTGCTCGGCTCTGGACGTATTTTTAACTGTAATGAGACATTGCAGTTTTTCGACTTTGTCACGTCAAGGAAAATTAATTTATTATTATTACCATACCAGTATTATTTTTGTATCCTTAGTAGTAAAATAAGAACAGGCAGGATAGTTGTCAAAAGCCACCTCTGAAGAAGCTCATTTATTATTATTATTATTATAAAAATTTCTTATGTTTACCGGTCTCGGCTGCGGACGAAGACGGAAGACGACGTGCGAGGCGGAGATGGTTCTTGCGTCGATGACGTCACGAGCGTCGGATGTGAGACGCCCGGATACGGCAGTCCTGGATGCATCGATCCCAGCACTCCGGACGAGCCTAGCCGTGACAACTGGTGGTACGGAGAGTATGGCGATCCGAACGGCATGCCGTAACCGCCAGCACCCGGCCTTCGCACAACCACAACCCAAAACACTTACGCTCACTCACCAAGTACAGGTACTCTGTTTTTACCACCGAGTTATGGCAATATTCTGGCTTTCACCTCGTTCGCAGTTCACTGTCAATAGTCCATAAAAAGTGAGCCTTTCATACATTTGTGACTTCACAAAATATTAACCGATTTTCAAAATTCTGTCACCGGCCAAGTGAGCAGTAAACTTGTAAAAGTTTAACCATTGAAGATCTCATCAAATCCTAAACGTGTCGTGAGATACGGTGAAAACCGACTTGTAAGTTGTAACTGACTTATTTTAAAGCTGAGTGAGTACATTTCACAAGGTAGTGTAGCAACACGTTTGCACTGCAGTTGAAACCTATAAAATGATCATTCGATCACAAAATTTACTGCAGCACATATTGGTGAAAGAATTTATGCAATTATCAAAGCCCACTTTTCATTAGCGCTGTCTATGATATTACTACGCCTAAAACTGTAATCACTGTATGGTCATCAGGCGCCGCCTCCTAGGCGTAAAACGGAAAATATGTGGAACCGACAACAGTTACTTTACGTTGTTTGTGAGAACAAAACATAAGAGACTGACTGACCATGCTGCAGACATGTGCTGAGCCAGGTCGGCTGCGTGCGGTGGTGGTGGCGGCGGATGCGGCGGAGGAGGATGATAAAACGAGTTGGCCAGCTGATGAGCGGCGGCAGCAGCAGCAGCAGCAGCCGCAGCAGGATGAGGCGACGCCGCAGCCAACCCATACGCACCCGGCGTAGACCCGTACATGGCGGCCGCCGCGGCAGCCCCGGCTGACAGTCCTGTCACAACAGACACATCATCCGTACCCCACCACACAAGACGACTTTTTACCTTACGTTAAGACGGCGCACGCCATGGAGATTTATTAGGTGCCTGCAGGGTCAACTATGCGCCCACACGCGGCGCCTATACTATGTATCTTTGTCCGTTATGTCAGCTTCACAAATAACTTTACGTTCACTTCCGGCTTCTGTCCCAGACGCGGATACACACTGATACAGCAGACAACGCAACCAAGGTCATCCAGGAATTCGTCCAATGACTACATTCACTGCTCACTGTCATTTCTTGAACCGTCTGTTTAACGAATAAATGTGTTCATCGTCAATATAATTACTAAGGCTGTCCTATAATAGGCCGCACTGCGAGTCTTGCCCGTCTGTCTGCGAATTAGGAGCATATATGGGACAGATGGTCGGACAAACAAAAAGTGGAAAAACTGATGCACCCAAACGCAGGAGTAACCGGCGTTTCGATTTTCAGCGCAAAGGGTCGAAAGTCAGGCAATGGGACGACATATTTTTCTAGCTATATCAATATCATTACAAGAAAAGCCCAACTAACGCAAAGGGGAACGCGCAACAGCGGTGCATGTTTGAAAGCCCAGTCTTTTAGTCGCCAGAGGGCGCCAGACGACCGGCAGCTAATTATCTATAGTGTTTTACTTGTACTCACCAGAGGGCGCGACCTGTCTCGCTCAGCCAACGCCGTAACTGCTGAAAATCGCAAATTTTCCCCACCCCTTCTCATTTAGCGAGGGAGCTGGGGGTAACCCCTTTCATATTTATGAAAAAGCTTTACGGATCCTGAAACTAGAGTCTTCCAGGCAGCCGATGGTGAAAATTTGGTGATCCTAGCTTGCACCGTTTTTGACTGATCCAAACGTGTGACGGACGGACAGACAGAATTGCGATGGCTAAGGTGACTTTATGCTGTACGAGAACATAATGTAAAGACCGCTAAATCAACTGCACTGGGGGAATGTGCCTCCCCAGAAGCCTACTCAAAATAGTGCCAAAATGCACCAAAGCACTTAATTTTCACACACAAAATAATAATCGGAAAAAATTTCTGGGGACATCCGCCTCCCCAGACCCTTCATCTGGTGAGAAGAGGTGTATGAAAAGCTCACTTCTTACGGACTAACGGATATATTTACACCCACCACTCAAGTGCCCCACTGCCCCCCCCCCACATGTAGATCCTGGCTACGCCACTGATCGACTGGGTGTTGGTGGACGGAATTACACTGCAACTATCTGGGACTGCGGTCACTCATTATACAGTGGCGCACATTGGAAATCAATGTGGCGCTCGCCATGCAACGACACGATGGAGAGACTTGATGAACAAAAAAACAGGGGCGTGTGCGACAAACGGACAAATGAATAATGAAGAACGCACTTGACATATTGGAAAACACTCCACACAAGTGCTCCAGTGGACGTTCTAATAATGATTACACATAAGCCACATTATGTATGCTTTTGAAAACTTATAGAATAATACAGAAATGCAATTTACCATTCGAATCTAACACAAAATAGGCGCTTTGTTTCATCTAGAGTGTGCGCTGCAGCCGAAGATCGCAAAAATCAATAAAAACCCCTTATTTCGAAAGTTTAGCGTCTTTCAAAGTCATCGATGTTGATACGAATGAAAAACTCGTCACTAGTGCCTGTTGTGATAGGCAGCATGCGCATACTCAGGCTTATCTGCAACCGTTTTCACGAAAGACTGACGAACAACGGTAAAATAACGACTTTTATGCGGGGGGGGCTCAGGTTTTCTTGAACCTAGAAAATCGAGACTTTGACCATCGAAATTTACATTCCATGCTGAAAATTTCATATGCAGCTTCTCCATGTCTATCTCAATTGATTTCAAAACAATTCGCTCTTGAAATGTGTCTTGCAGCCTGAAATCGCCAAAAATCCATAAAAACCCCTATTTTGGCTTTCAAGGTCATCCAAGGTCATTGGATTCGGTGGAAATCGAGAGTCAGTGTACGACTTCGTATTAGTGATTAATAGTAACCTAGGCCCTATCTCGCACTGCGAGAAGACTCGCACCGTTATTGAGATACAGCGACTTATTGGCTAAAAATTGCAAATTTTTCCTACCCCCTTCTCATGCGCCCTCGTTCCGGGTGACCCCATACGAATTTATGGAAAAAGCTTTACAGTTCCTGAAACTAGAGTCTTCCAGGCAGCCGACGGTGAAGATTTGGTGATCCTAGCTTGCGCCGTTTTTGACTGATCCACCCGTGTGACGAACAGACGGACGGACGGATATTGATGGTAATAGTTGTTTGTGACGTCACAGTTTCGTCACATTTGTCCTCTTTAAACTTCATTTTTACAGTAAAAAGATAACACTGGCAACAAGAAGATTAATAAATATTGACAAATTAGCATATGATTAAGCCAATTAGCGCTTTATAACAGTTAAGTACACTGATACGACTTTAAAAACCAGAGAATGATGTCAGTTAGGTGACATATGATGGTGTAATGTCATCAGACTTACGATTGAGAAAACGTGGGTTCGACTCCCAGTGTAGTGTATAACAATGACTCCGATATAATAATGAATCCCCAGTCATTATTATACGTATAATTTACACTCCCCATGTCATTATTTACACCTATTCAGCTATGAACATATATTGAATAAGTGGCAACAACGACTTTTAAAAAACTTGTATTAGTCATCGTAATATTAGACAAGGAGCTAATATACTACAGGAGTGTAAACTATACATACAATAACGACTGGAGGAGTGGGGAGTAGAAATTATACATTATACGGGTCGAGTCGTTATCAATTTGGTTACTACACAAATGGGTGACTGTCTGCAGAAAGGTTAATCATCTCAGTAAATAAACAACACCAAGGTCAACTTAGCCTTCCATCCCTCCAGGGTAGCTAAATCGAGTACCTGCCTGTTTGGTTGGGTTAAGATGGAGCGCTTTCACCAGTGTCAGGTGGCAGCTAACACTGAATAATCCTATATGGCAGGTGATGCTCCATAGCTCTGTGGTGGGCTTCCTATTAAGAGCAATACAACACCTTCACCTTTCACCTTTAGTCTTTAATGGCCTAATCATAACAGGCAAGAAGTTTTAACACAGCCGTATGCAGGCGATTCAGGCAAGCCATAGTGTCAATTAACAAGGTGTAATGGCGCCATTGAATCGATCATAAGCCTACTCATCACTCATTGACCTTTCTCTCTCTCCGCGTCTACTTACTCTATATACTTCAGATCACATTAATGACAATCCAGCTATGCTACAGAGCCCTGGCTAGCTCAAATACTCTCCTGCGTAGTGCATATCCACGCAGTCTGCCAGTACTATACGTGTAGTCAGTTCAATATATAGGGTCCTCAATGCGACCCAACTCAGTTTATTTTCTCTCTGCAGGCCTCAAGTTCACAAATTCTTGCAGGAGTGCTGTGAACAAAAACGCACTATACACATAACTGATATACATCAGAAATCGTTTGCTTTGCTGTGTATATATTCTAAAGTTTCATCATTCTTGTTTTTTCACGATTTCTCGAGGCTTGTGTCTGCTGAAATTTTAGCATTATCAGTCACTGGTCTTAGAAAGCACCATATTTCGCTGAACATTTGCCTGCTGTATCGTAAATCTGTCATATATGCACTGGCTGAATACAAGTCGGTGGCTCACATAATTCAAACCCTGCTTCACGGGGGGACTGCAAGTGTAATGGCATACTGTATAGCCTATACACCAAGCCCAAGCCCACAGACCCGGTTGACACCCTTGTGATACCTCCTTATCTGAACAGCAACGAGACGATGACGAATCACGTTCTATTTACCCACAGGCTTGCTTGCACATCTGATGCTTTGCTGTCTTACACTGTCTATCTCCTTCACAGATGTGTCAACAGTTCTGCGAACCACCAGAGCATCATAATACATACACTAAGTAAGTAGTACACTCTGCTCTGCATCTGCATCCACAGTGTGTGTAGTTTAAACCACATGTAAGCACTTCTTCTATATATCGTCATCATCATCATCATCATTACGGGCATGCCCTGGGCTGGAGCGCAGGCAACCGTTTCCACGATATTCTTCCAACAATCCAACGCTTGTCCCTCTTGATCCTGCACGACATATCTCTACGCTGGGTTCAGTATAGTTAAACTTACTCTAAAGCTGGCTATATACATTTCACAAGGTAGTGTAGCGACACGTTCGGGGTGTGCGTGTGCATGATCATTTATCATGGCATAATGGAATCTTTAATGATCGCTTAAATGCAAATTTACTGCAGAGTACATCATCAAACACCTGGTAAGTATTCTGACAATCTGCGTCAACATTTAACGCAATTATAAAAAAACTCTGAGCCTTACTTCTTACCGGACCACTATGTATGCCAGCTATGGGCCCCATTCTGCCACACTCCATCAGAGCTATCACGTGCTCATTGCTCACAGTATCGCACAGAATCACGTGGTCCTAAATGAACCAGAGACGGACAGACCAATGAGGGACTGGCAGTGTAACGTTAAGAGGTTGAACTTGCAATCGCGAGGTCGTTGGTTCCACTCCCAGTCGCGTCGCTATCAAGTGGTTAGTACTTCGATGGGACAGGTAAATCATCTCGTTATATAATCAGCATGCACCAAGGTCAACTCAGCCTTCCATCCCTATGGGGTAGGTAAATCTAGTACCGGCCTGTCTGGCTGCAGGGGATATGGCGAGGCGCGTTCCATTCACTCGTGTCCGGTGCATGGCAGGTAACACTGTGTGATCCCATATGGCAGGTGACGCTCTGAGATGGGTTTCCCATGAAGAGCAATACCTGGATGTGCGGAGGCGGCGGCGGCGAGCTGGTGCAGAGGTCCAAGTCGCATGTGAGCGGGTGGAGGTTGATGGGCGGCTGCAGCAGCTGCACCCAGCAGGTCGGTGGTATTGTACATGAAGTACGGCGGCAGACTGCCGTAGCCATGTTGAGGTAGACCCGCCACACCAGCCTAGACAACACCACACAACACGATATGACAGAAGATATATACACTGTGTCTCGTAAAAAAAGGACCCCCTCGACATCGTGCAATAAAAATGTCAAATCTGAACAAATTTAAATAAAATTTTGTACACTTAATCCCTAATAAATTCCTTAAGTAACTGCCGAATGCTGGGTGATCTAATTTCGTCCTAGGAGAGTTGTGTCCTGGAGGGGAAGTTATGTCCGGACACCTCATGCAACAGTCACAAGTGCATCATTACAGGCGTTCTGTTTACCGCCTAAAACTACAACGTTATATCTGCAACAATTCAGAACAATAAGTGAAAGTATACTACTACTGAAATACTGAAATGCAATTGTGAATCTAATTATCGAGTTACAGAAAAAAACCTTTTAAACGCCGCTCGTATGTTACTTGGACAGCTGAAACATGAAATAAATGAACTGTGCGGTATTCAAATATGCTAAATGACGCGTGCATGCCTAAAATCTAGCTAGGAAATGAGCACACAATGATCACGGACGCATCCTCAGGGGGACCATATGTCAGACGGAGCATCATCAGTATCTGACACAATGTAGGTGATTTGTCTGTGGTAATACCTGGCACTAGGGTTGCAGCAGCTGCCGGGGACGGCCAATTAACCAATCGGCGAATTAACGACGCGTCACTAATCTACGCGCCATGCAGCCGGCAGGCCGGGCGACCGGGCGGGTCAACAACGGTCCACGCCGGACGCCCGCTAGAGGTCACCGCGGGGTCGTTATCAAAGCCCATTGACCGCCGGACCGACCGTGTGACCGGAACGGACTGGTAGTTTACGAGTGACGATGAACGAGGGACACGTTGGTAAAAAGATTTAAATCTTTAGCGGCAGCAAGACATGGAAATGTAACGTGGCCTAAATAATAACTATTTCTGTGAACAATGACAGTAAGGTGACGAACTGGTTCGGATGTGAACGACCAAAAAGGAAAGTCTTGAGACGCTGCCTGATGACCGACAGTGATTGTGCAAACAGTGGCGAATTCAGAGGGTGGGCAGAGGCAGCAGGGAGGCCCGCCCCATTAACTGGGTGCATTTTTATAACCAAGTGAAAATTGTGAACAAACAGCATCATTTCAACATAATATGTTTTTAAATTGGTGTAGTTTTTGACGAACTGACCAATAAGCAAGCCGTAATGCATTACAGCAGGCACCATCTAACAGTGTCCGTATTTACGTGACTACACGTCAACCAATGACCAATGGGCTCACCCATTAGTCAGTTCGTCAAAAACCGTGTCAGTTAAGTTCAATTCAGTTACGTCGCTCTGTACGCGCCTTAAGGTGCCATTTGTTTCTAGCCCAAATTGCACTACTTCGGTCTGTTGTGGACTTGGTGCACAACTTGTGTAACTTGCACAACACGTTGTGTGAGTCCATATGGACTTAGAAGCAATGAAAATGTCACTGACGACACGACCAGAATGCGAACCGTAGAAATAAGACCGGTTATACGGACAGCATCAGATGACTGACGTGCAAACGGTGCAACATAGCAGTAGCATCACTAATCCCCATCCCAGTGATGATGATGACAGACATTGACGGTACTGAAGCGCCTCGCCGCCTTGAGCGAGCGACCTTTCTGGGATTTTCTGACAAGTTTCTGTTATACGTTAAGTACCAAGTCGTGTCGGGCGACAGATCAAAGGCGGGCACCAGCGCACAGGGCGACACGGACAGCGCCGCGGGCCAGTATGTGGGTGGTACGGGGCAATGATACGGCCCATTGGCTACTCCGTTACACTCCCGCCCGGCCCGCCAGGACGGGAACAATGCCTGCCACTGCGACTGTAATGGCAAGGTAACGCTATCACGTTACCTTGCCATTACAAAACGAAACGACTTGACCCGCTGAACCCTCAACGACGAACCAACGACTCGACTCGACTCAAGCGAACGAAAGCACAGATGAAATTTCAAAATAACCGCCACCACATCAAACCAGTAGAAACTGCGGTAATGCTGAACGACAACCAGTTCAAATGTGATACATTATGCCGCTCGCTCGCATGCAAACGATAAGTAGCAATTTACAAATAAATGTGCACTGCAGTAAAATAACATCAAAAGGATAGCTGAAACTCCGCAGCACACGGCGAGAAGTAGACCTAATTTTAAGTAAAATCATACAAAGCACATGCGCTGATTTTCTTCTTTTCTTATCTATAGTCAAAACGCTGTTTCGACTGTGTTTCTTCTTTACAGTCAAAACAGACATACGACGCACAACGATTCATCTCGTGCAAGCTGCAAGGCAAACGAAAACTGCAGCAGTACTCGTACTATAGAAGTTAATAGTTGCAAACGTGACCATGACATTAATGACACTTGACACATTTACGCAGCAATAAAAATATCCACAACGAGTGGAACTGCAAATAAAGGGAAAATCGTTTAAGCAAAATGGCAGCAGCACCTGTATATACTAATTTTATCGATATTCGTTCAACAATCCACGTATACAGGCGGGCTGCGTATCGTCGTAGGGGCGAGGTTTAAGTGTCGTTTAACGGCTCTTCGAACGTCATTTTCGCGTCAATACCGACGACATTAAACGGCGCATTATTCGGCGCGGTGCGCGGTAGAAAATCAACGATAGATCAGACAGCGTGGCGACGTGACAGGCCGTGATACAGCAGGGTGGCTGATGGCTATGCTGCATAGCACCGTGCGGCAAGCAGCAGTGCCAGTGCTATAGCAGATCGACTAATAAAAATCAAATTACGCTGTGAAATGCGTCACAGTTCCGTGCACTGATTCAATGAGAGACCGGGTCGACCGATGCTAACAAGGCAGCCACGTTCATTCATTCATTTCACCTTTTCTTGCCAATACCCTCTTAGCTCACTGCACGGAGAGGTCCTTAAACGATGATACAGCACTACAAATAGGCCTAGCAGCCGTAACCCTTTTTCCATATCTTAAAGGTAATGGTAGCTCTATACGTTATTAAGTTTTGTGCTTGGATATATTATTGTATTACATATCTGTTTTTCTGTCTGTCTAGGCTTAGTTCTGTTCTGACCTATTGTCGAATTAAAGTGGTCATTAAGGGGTAAGTTGACGTATAGATTTAATGTAATAATTAGCGGCATCTTTCTTTTCTCCATTTTAATGTTAACGTTTTAGGTAATACCAGTTGCAATCTGTCAACGCATTACGTCGAGAGGGGGACGCCAAATTCTGCTTACCCATTTTCACTTTTTCCAGAGAAAGCAAGTGTCCCCTTCCCCATGCCTGTGCGCTCCAACGGGTGAAACTGCCGGCCCAGTGCCGACATGGCATGCGGCCGTCCGCCTAGCTAGCTATGCACATTTTCACACGTTTCTAGCCCTGAACTTGGACCTTTCGAGCTGAAAACTAACACACCAGTCAGCTATCCCACCCACGGAAAACGTTGACACCAATTCTGTTTTTCTGTGCTTTTTGTTTTCGAATATTGGCAGTGAGTCGAATCGAGTAGAGGGTTAAAGGTGAAAGAAAGCATCGACGACGAGCATTGAAGAGCGAGAAACCGGTCGCCAATACAACTGCTGAACGCTATCAACGACGCACGGCAGCGACGGTGCTGTATTGGTGTGTATTGTATATCGACGCGCGCGCACACACACACATAGAGGCACGCAGAGGGCACTGAGTACAGCTCGGAGACACGGCGACTACGAGACCATGCACCATGCAGGCCTGGTCACTCTGATGCCACCGCAATGCCTGAAACAACGCGGTCTCCAACATCATAAACATAAACATCATAAACATGCACAAGAAAATGAAATAAAATCAAACCAGAGCAAGCTGAAACAACTGCAAAGTAACTTAGTTCGTTTTGCTGCACTATGTGTGGATGATAACATAAATTCATAGAACTTATCGGCAAGTTTCTAGCGCTACGTTCAGCTGTGAGTCCACAGTCTGTTGTTTCGGATTGCATCGCCCGCGCATGTGCGAACGGAGTTAGCTGTCGGATATAGACTATTGCACGCACGGACGTCATTCAGTCATCGACCAATATCGACATGCCCGCAGCTGTATATGGAACAGCAGCAGCAGCAGCAGCAGAGCGAAATTGTGGCACCAAAACCACGAAACGAACAGCAGCAGAGATGTTGCGAATGCACGGCAGTAACAAAACTATCCATGGTATAAGCATATTTAACCACTTCTACTCCAATCTGAACACAGTATACAACAGTCATAACGTCACAGCCATTAACTCCATCATGGGATAATGCTGTGCGAGGTTATTTGATAGCATATTGTATTCGTCAAATCAAATCAAAATTAAAGTCTCAGTTATTGTGCAATGCTACATCACTTCAGCCGAAAAGCACTCAAAACAGCATTACATCATTACAACTCCGCGGAAGGAGCAAGACGGTTGATGCGCTCAAACAGGAAGCACGTGTCAAGAGACGGACATCCGGGGTCTTCCGGTCTGCAGGCTTCGTGCGCCGCTGTCCTGTGCTATACACGCAGAGATGGATCAATCTATCTGCATATAGCCTATAGACCCATAGTCAATCATCAGTGACGGCACAGCATGGCACGGCGCTATTTGTAGTGATGATAAATCACTATAGCGTGGCAAAGCAATGATCCAAGATGGCACACGCGTCCGTCCATACACACAGCCATCTCACGACCACCTACCAACACTGCAGTCTCCACTGACCCGACCCCCCAACTGCATGGTTAACCAGGGTTCAAAACCGTTTAAGAGCCCAACTTGATGCGTTTTGGGGATTTCAGGAGTTTAAAGTTATTAGAACGAGCACGAACTGACCGTTAAAAAAGTAAACGTAAAGTCTTTCCCAAGCCTTACGGCTCACAGGGCGGCGCTGATCTCCGTTTCCTAAGGCCCTCAGCCAGACACCAGTTTTTACACTGCGAGACCACGGATACGGGCCAGTGTATCGCGCGGTGTGCCTGTTTACGTCCCAGCGGTGAAACCGGTACCCAATTATACTGCTTGGTGACAGAGGCACATGTGTGTGAACAACTTGCCTAAGGTCGCTACCCGGCAGTGTCCTAGTGCAGAGTCGAACCTGCGCCTCTGAGTTACCTCAGGATTACAAGTCCGACACGTTACGGTTAGACTACCGAGCCACGAATTGACCCACAAGAAGTATAACCAAAAAAATTGCACATTCATACTTTACAGTTTTAAAAACTTAACCATAATAAAACATTTCATTATTAGTGGAAGCTGAAACTAAAACTGCATGAATTAAGCTGGAAGTAGATATTAAGTGGATCTACGCAATAGAACCAAACTGGATTTTTTTTCGGGGGGGGGGGATAATGTGATAAACAACCCGACAACCTGCAAATGTGTTTTATTGGTTACGGAAAGTTTCTATTTCCAAAATATCCAAAGACATCTTCCAGCTGCAGTAGACCAAAACAACACCGAGCACAGAGTGTTTCAACATGGTGTCTGGGCGACAAAGCCATACAAGACGACGAGCAAGCAGGGTTCAACCAAGTCCAAAGGTCCATTGGTCCAACAGAGATCTGTCAAACTATACAGTTATAGTTGACAACGATGATCACCTGTTCTCTGTGCTCTATACTTGCATGCAGTAAATCGGTAAATCGCATCAAAGCCATGCACCAGCAGCAGCAGCATTCCACGCAGAATACAACAGCGTGAAAAACTGTCACGAAATATACGTTTCCGCTGATCCCTGCAGTGTCTTGGAAGTTGGAATGCCGAATTTGCTGACTAGTGACAGGCGGGTGGGTGAAATGTGTCGGTAGGCGGACCTTAGCGACCGACAATCCGACACACGTTGTGGCGCAATTCAACGAGCGGCACAAACATATGCGGTTTAAACGTTCGAGGTTTAAACGGTATAGGTTTTCACGGGAAACCCATCTCAAACCTACGGAGCGTCACCTGCAATATGAAATCACACAGCCAACACAGGAGAACACGACCTGTCTCAACCCCAGCCATACAGGCGGGTACTCAATTTACATATGCGGCGGATGGAAAGCTGAGTTGACTTTGATGTTGGTTATATACCGAGATGATTGAGCTGTCCGCAGTCACTCATCAAAGTATCAACCACTTTATAGCCTCCCGACCGGGAGTAGAACCAATCGCAAGTCCAGCGTGCTAGCATTACACTACCAAGCCACCATACCTACAGTCCATGACAGTCCTGGGAAGTGTGAATCCGCCATCGCGAGACAATACCGTGCAGGGAGGGAGCACCTGTCCACAGCCTGCAGATATACATCTTGATGAGAAAACCTGCACGAAATGCACCCACCTAGTCCTACCCACCGGGTCCAAGCCACTAATCTAGTTACATATCACCGCAGCCAGCCAGCATAAATTACACGCCGGGGCACACAGGTACCTTAATAGACTTAACGACCGCAACAGTGGCTATACCAATCACATTACCAACTACACGCCATAGCAACTGCAGCTATGCAGCTCGTGTTTATGCACGTCAACGCACGCATTCTCTCTCATCTGAAACATATGCAGGCAGGCAGCCAGACAGACACATTGATAAATGCACTCTGCGCTACGATTACCGCGTAAAATTTGCCTAATGAGATCGACAAGAACGTTTAATTAAATGCCGGGTACCCAGCAGCCTTTGGGGTTGATGTTACTCTCAGTCAGCAATCACAACTGCTTCACACCTACGACGCCGACGCGACGCGACGCGACTCAACTAGACTGCTCAGCCAGGCCATAGTAAACAACGCGCGGTCTGTGCACAGCAGCGTGACGTCACAATGCTAATGACGTCACTGCACTGTCACCTACAATGACGACAGCTGAGTTGCGTCATAGCTGTCAATTGGCCATAAGTCCATAGCAGAGAAAACTGTACGGCACAACAGTACACGCATCTGTACATTGATACCATTCATTAGCTCAGGCCAATCAGTCGCCACGCGCTTCCAAGACTGTAAAGCGATCATGAACAGGACATGGACATGATCATAGACATGGGCATGACTGGAGTTAAGCTATTCCTCACTGCTACAGTAAATGATTCAACGTCTCTGTTTGTAACCCCTGCAACCGAGATTTTCTTTTACCTCCTACGAACTGGCAATAGCAAACACGTTAATTAAATAGCACGTACTGCTGCATACAGACAGATGGGAGCACAGATTCACCGTCATATGCAAATGGCACGTGTGGGACGGTATATGGCCGGGGTGTGGCTACACGTGTGCCACTCAGCGACTATGAGTGACAGAGAAACTAACAATTATACTCCCACAGAAGTATTCAATAGTACGCCATGGGACCAATATCTAAACGCTCGCATACGACGTATATGAATCTTATTTATGAAAGAAAACATATAGGCCTAGGCCACGTGTTTGTGAAGGCGTAGCTTGTGCGCGGTGCAGTTTGCTTTAGCCGAAATTTTGTTTAAAAAATAATGACAGTATACGAAAATCTAAAACTCAGTGAAACGGCCAAATCAGGATAGGCCGAAAAATTCAACAAAAAGCCCAGCTGTCACTGACCTTCAAAGTCATCTAAAATGAATGATTTTCATGTAATCTGAAAGGGCATATGCCGTTCTTTTAGTGATTAATAGTAACCTAGACCCTATCTCTCACCGTTTCCGACATACGGCCAATTATAGCTTAAAACTTTCCACTGGAAACTGCGGCCAAACCGCTGCAGATGGAGACATGGTTACTATGGGAAGTTGCCACCGTCTTATCCGATGGTATCATCGACGATCCTTTACGACATACCGTTTAGGCACAATACCGCACGATTGGCATGCCATCGTGCGTTATGACCCTTCAAGTTCATCCAAGGTCAATGATTTTCATGTCATCTGAAAGTCTACATGTGACTTCCTAATAAATGATCAATAGTAACCTAGGCTCTCGCACCATTTAACGTTTAGCCAGAATACATCCGTGACGGACAGACAGACAAACGGAGACGACAACCGTATACCAAATAGCTCGACTGTTAGTTGAGTACGGTCGGCTAAAAACGAGGCCGTAAACAAAATAATTTGAAAGACAGCAATGCCAAGTATACTACATCAAAAGTGAATGTCAGCACTCATGACATTCAGCAATAATATATACAACTTTATTCACCATAATACAATGGTAGCACAGTTAAACAAAAAAAATAATAAATCTTAACTAAACTTAATTAATAATAATAACAACGAAACCGTCAGTAAAACTGTCAGTACTCTGTAAGCATAACCATAGTAGGCTTCAGCAACGTCGGATAATTTCAACATTACTTTAACACTTCGTGTCGGTACAATTTCGCTGGGTAGTCTGAAATTAAAATACATTCGACATTCGTTTACAATAACACTGTTTGATGTACAGAATAATTTCATTAAAAATCGCATCACCACAAAGTCTAAACTTCGATAGTCAGTTTTAGTTAATGGACAAACCTCCAGACGATACAGCAGAGCAGGCAGACATTTGCTGTGAACTAGGTGTAGTATTACCTCCTCGGATGCAGTTCTTTACAATTTACCAAAAATCGAGTTGACTGACCGGTAAAAAGAACGTTTTGCATGGTCCAGAGAACACTTGTACATTGTACAATAAAGGAAACAAGAAATTTGAGCTAATGCTCACGAGACGCGCGAAAGCCTATGCAGTTACTGGACAAAAACAGTAAAATAACAACTTTTACGGGGATATCGCTCTTTGATGCCCTCGTGCGCAAGTTTCCTTAAACCTAGAAAATCGAGAAATGGATCATCAAAATCTACGTTTAATGCTGAAAATTTCATATGCAGCTTGTCCCTGGCTATCTCAATTGGTTTCGGCGCAATTCGCTCTTGAAATGTGTCTTGCAGCCCAAAATCACCAAAAAATCCATAAAACCCCCTATTTTGGCGTTCAAGGTCATTCAAGGTCATTGAATTCGGCGCCAATCGAAAGCCAGTGTATGACTTCCTGTTAGTGATTAATAGTAACCTAGGCCCTATCTCGCACCGTTACTGAGATACAGCGACTTATTGGCCAAAAATTGCAAATTTTACCCACGTCCCTCTCATTTAGCGCCCTCGTTCGGGGTGACCCCCTTCGAATTTATGGAAAAGCTTTACGGTTCCTGAAACTAGAGTCTTCCCGGCAGCCGACGGTTAAGATTTGGTGATCCTAGCTTGCACCGTTTTTGACTGATCCACCCGTGTGATGGACGGACGGACGGACAGAATTGCGATGGCTAAGACGCGCTGAAAGCAGTAGCTGCTTTCGCGCGTAAAAATACTGCAAATTCAATTTCAAACTCTGCTTACTGACCCTCCTATATACCGCCCGCAGTGCACGCGTTTGCATGGCCTTTTAGCTATAATAACTGCTCGCAATTTCAGATCTTCACGGCGGCCCTGTAATCTCAAAACGCAGACCGAGAACCAACAAAAAGCAAAGCACAAAAAACACCTTAGTCGTATAATACGTGCATCCAGTTTTTTAGCACCGAATACTGGACTCTAGTACACGTAGTTGTAGGCCTATTAGCATTTAGTACAACATGTGTGGGCTTCGTGCAGTCTATACACACCAAGAATCTAACGGACAGCGTGTATAATGGCACCCGTAACTCTCAAATATTGTACAGTTCTTGCTGCGGCCTGCCTGCTGCAAATTTTGGAAAAAGCGAAATTTTCTCAAACGGACGACCCCTCAGCAACATCTGACCTAGCCAATGTCCCGGCCACGTTCGATACGGGTCTAAGTGCAAAATTTTGCTGCCGTACGAAGTGCCGTTTCTGAGTGATTGGCGCCCATGAAAATTATCTTGACAAAACAAAAAGATAAAAAGTACACAGTGTATGTGACCCTATACGCACAGCAGCCAAGTACTGAACTTTCAATTTGGTTATATCAGACAGATTGAAACGAGGGCCGCTTTATTTTCTGCTGTATATTCTGCACGTATATGCCCGGCACCTATAATTAATCTGACCCTGGTGCAGCAGTGCCACAAAAGATGACTGCAGTGGATCTAAATTATTTCCCGATCTACTTCGTCTTCCTCTCTCACCACAGTGACAGCAACTGACAAAAGACGAGATCATCGTTCAGTCGTGTTTTGCGCGTGCAACGAAAAGTGAAGGGTTAAGTCTTAAAAGCTACGGAGCGCCACCTGCCACACGGGATCGCAAAGTGTTTGTTACCTGTTAGCCGACACTGCAGACAAATCTTGAAAACCAAGAACGAACTTGATGAAAAATAACTTAAGAAAACCTCAAAACTAGATCGGAAATTGGTCACATTTTTACTGAGAGTGGAACTACTGAGCTTTAGCAGTGAAAATCGACAAAAACACCTAACAGTCGAAATCACAATTTCCATGTAAAAAAATCCAAGCTGACGTTGACGAGTATATGAGCAAAATGGACAGGCATGTACAATTGTAAGTGTGGCAAAATAATAAGGAAAAGGTTTGCTATGGCGTCCCCCCACTATCAAATGTTCGACATATATCAGACGTCTATGACATCTATGACGATACAGCACGCATATATTGTGCACATCTGATTCAGTGTCTGGCTTCACTATAACTCAATCAGCAGTCATCATTCAATCGCCTGTCTCCAGCCTCCAATATCAGTGACTGTATAGCCAGATGTCGTCACTGCAATCAGTTACTAATGCACACGTCACCCAGTCATATACTTCAGCGCCGTTACAGCCATGTAAATTGACTAGACTTCGACTTCAGCACTCACGAAACCCACAAAGTTCGCAGGGGGAGATTATATTTGACGAATACACACAATCATGTTTTGTGACTGTTTTTTGAAGACCGAAAACACGGAGAACTGCAACCAGTGCAACTGTTGCATGCGATCAGCGCGATTACGTCAGGAAAAGCGTTAGGGTTAGAGTTAGGGGCGTAGGACATTCCCCTTCCCGCTTTTGCATACCGAGACATTCCCCACATACCGTTACACAGAGATCGAGCGTTAGATATCGGCATAATTTTCAATGTGAATAAGTGACGGATCGCGATTCCGTCTTTACCGAAAGGGACAAGACTTCGATCACTCATCAGCACCTATCTGTGGCGGAGGCATAAATTACGGAGGCATAAATACATATTCAGGTCAAACTAAACATCAATTTGGCCCATGAACATCTTGCCGCGGGGGTTTATCTCTGCAATCCAATGGGTTTATTAACTGCAATCGTTTTGGGTGGGGAGTGATAAAAGCACTAACCGGGTGCTCAATACCATGGCAAATGATTGACAGACACTTAGAATGATGTCATGGTCGAGTTTTGCACTGACTAAGTCGCCGGGAGCACGACTGCACTTGACACAATTTAATTACCCGTCAGCGAACACGTGCTGAAACGCCCTTTACGCAAATGTATTCAACCCAACCCTAAGCGATTACGAACTCCCGCGAGGGGAGGAGGTGTTCCCCTCTTCTCTGGTTCAAATCCGACAGCAAATAAGCTAATACGTCGGCATCTCTGAAAGTCGTAGAAATTAACTCTTTCGAAATGACACAACTACAGAGCAGAATGGCTACATAGTGAAACCAAAAAATCAAGGACTTTTCAAGGACTTTCAAGTACCTTTTCCTGACCTATCCACGCGCTACTTTTCACGTCATTTTAGACGGTCCTGGCACCATATAAAACAATTTTTACAACGCGATCTCAATGATTTCGAAAAGCTGAAACATATGGACATTCAAGACGTTCTTTCATCAAATTCCAAAACTTTCAATACTTCTATTTGGTTTTCAATGAATTTCCAGATCCCGGAAAATTGGGAAAAAATCGAGCATTTTCAAGGACCTGCAGTGACCAGCCGGGTACTGAACGAAAACAATGCATCTATAAAACTTCTTGCTGTTGCCTTCAGTAAAGGCGCATACTGCAGAGCGACGAAACTAAACTGAGCTGAGCTGATATATTTTGTTTTTTGACGAATGACCAATGGGCAAGCAGAGTAAAGGGCGTCGATGACCTATACGTGACTATGCTCACGTACGCGTCAACCAATAACCAATGGGCTCGCCCTGCTTGCCCATTGGCCAGTTCGTCAAAAACTAAACCGTGTCAGTTCAGCTCAGTTCAGCTAGGTCGCTTTGTACGCACCTTAACGATCGTTCTGTTTCGCCACACTCGGCAAACGGGCATTTCTGCTCTTCGAAGCCAACCTTCCAAGTTCCAACGCCATAACCTCTCCACCGCCACTCACTCTCGCGATCTTCAAGCAGCGCCTCAAGACTTCCTCGTATCGCGCGCTGATAACCAGACGTACATCTAACGCTTTACTAACGCCAGTGCGTTGTCCTAGAAGCACTTCGTATTTAGGTTACAGCGTTAAACATCACACCTCACACGAGTTGAGTGTTGTAAGGACGACCTTCAAAGTCTATGGGAAACGGCAAACTTTGACCCTCAGCCAACCAAAAACCCCTGAACCGATCGTCATCAAATTTGAATGGCGTGATTATGTCGTGGACCCCTACCACCAAAAAAAATTTGGGCTCAATCCGCCCAGGGGTTTTTGCTCCCCATATAGGTGAAATATACACCCCTCC
>Ga0209671_1000570_pt1 | contig 25528 bp, 13 predicted proteins | sample WorMetHERISLAND2_2_FD_187401 | JGI IMG/M metagenome (GOLD analysis project Ga0209671, IMG submission 187401) | Marine gutless worms symbiont microbial communities from Max Planck institute for Marine Microbiology, Germany - Olavius geniculatus... | ecosystem: Host-associated > Annelida >... | reverse complement strand
GTGAGGGGCCATCCCTTCCAAAAAAAATTAGGGGCCAAAAACATGCAAAATTTGGCGCGATTTCGGACGACTTCAAAATTCGACGACAAATATATACGGAAAGGATAAGCCCTAAAGATATTCCAACTCGGACAAGTACTTTATCGACCGCGATTCCTCCCGCGTTGGCAGAAAAAGTCCGGTAAACTTTGGTTCAGTAACTACGGAGATCTAACTAAAGGGTTAAATCATACTCACCCAAATCGACTATTTCGGAAGACCATATTTCAGCCCCTAAGGGGTGCTGCGCCTCCAATATTTTGCACGCGCTAAAAATTAGCCAAGTCTTGTTAGCGCATACTCTACCAGAAACGGGGGTCTCCCTACAATTTTCTTTACAACGGGGGGTAAAATGGGCTAAAATTTCAGCGAATTAGCCGCAATGACTTTGGAGCCATAAAGTGTAGCTACACGAAACTTTTCCACCTGGCGTGCCGCGGAATAGATAGGTAATAATGTGGGTACAACAATTTTTTTTGGGGGGGGAGGGCACTGCGACCTTAAAATTTGGAGAACGCAAACGTCCAAAATTTCGACGTGATTTAAGACAACTTTCGACTATGAGCGCGAATACCATTCTTTAAAACGAATGGAAATATCGACAAACGGTAAACGGCGTTATCAACTACGATCACTACCTCATTGAACACTAAAAATTTGGGAAACTTTGGTCCACTAACAATAACGGTTAGTTGGCTATTGTTTACCCACCTTAAGTCGTCACAGCGCTTTCTGCGTGTGCTAAAACATTTGAGCTCGGGCCACGTGCCTAATTTTTCCCCAATGAGACTTACGGCGCCGTGCTCTGCCCCAAATTTCTAGTAGATTCTGAAGTCAGCTGCAGCAAGCCAAGCATCTCTGTTTCCTAATTCTTATCTTATGTTCTGTGTACAAATCTACGCGTTTACAAGCTCGGTTAGTGCATGGATAGGTGACCTCCGTCAGCAGACGGCTGTCAACCACCTCGGTATGTAACCATCCACCCGGGTCAACTCAGCCTGGCCATCCGTCCACGGGTTGGCGTAACGAGTGCCAGAAAAAGCTAAAGGCGTAGGCTAAACAGGCACACCGCGCGATGCACTATAGCCCCGTAACCGTGGTCTCGAAATGCAAACTCTCGGCTGAGAGAAACGGAAACCAGCACAGCTCTATGAATGATGAATGCCGTAGCCTACGTTTTACATAACCTACTATAAAACTACGGTTGACAATTTGCACTGATTCAAATAATCGTACGACGTCTGAGCCTGAATCAAGTTTCATGCTAACGTGTGTATGATTGGTTAATTAGCCTACGTCTCGCTACATCATTAAGCACATCGGGCGTTCTGTACCAAAACTCGCATAATGAAGTGTCTGTCGTTACAATTCGATATTGCGTCAGATCGATGACGACCTGGCGTAAAACACGGTCGGACGACATCTGCAAAGTTAATCAGTCTTAAACTGCGTCTTATTACTTATTTATTGAGCGGCAGGTCGATGCAACAGCCGGTCGGTAGGCTACGTGCAATACTTGGTAAAACAAGTTTTCCTACATGCGAAGTTGCTCCTTTTTTCGCGCGACAACAAAATGCTTCGCGCGTCTTAGCTATAGCTTAGGCGTCCGTCTGTCTGTATGTCCGTCACACTTCAGCCCATACAACAAGAAATTTGAGCTAATGCTTACGAAACGCGCAAAAGTCTATAACAGTTCCAGTTCGCAAACTGTCAGTCTATCTCCAGCCATTTCGTCGCAGTTCGTGCTTGCAGTGTGCGCTGCAGCCGAACATTGCAAAATCAATAAAAACCCCTTACTTTGGAAGATTAGAGTCTTCAAACTCATCGATGTTAATACGACTAAAAAGCTCTTGTTGTGATAGGCAGCATGCTCATGCCTATCTGCAACCGTTTTCACGAAAGACTGGCCGACAGCGTTAAAATAACGACTTTTACGGGGGTACCGCTCTTTGATGCCCTCGTGCGCAGGTTTCCTTAAATCTAGAAAATCGAGACTTGGACCGTCGAAATCTACTTTCAATGTTGAAAACTTCATACGCAGTTTCTCCATGTCTACCAGGTATCTCAACTGGTTTCGACGCAAGTCGCTCTTGAAATGTGTCTAGCAGCCCGAAATCGCCAAAAAATCCACAAAAACCCCTATTTTGGCGTTCAAGGTCATCCAAGATTATTGAATTCGGTGGCAATCAAGAGCCAGTATACGACTTCCTATTAGTGATTAATAGTAACTATAGGGCCTATCTCGCTCCGTTACTGAGATACAGCGACTTATTGGCTAAAAATCGCAAATTTTTCCTACCCCCTTTCATTTAGCGCCCTCGTTCGGGGTGATCCCATACGAATTTATAGAAAAGCTTTACAAGTCCTGAAACTAGAGTCTTCCAGGCAGCCGCAGGTGAAGATCTGGTGATCCTAGCTTGCACCGTTTTTGACTGATCCACCCGGGTAACGGACAGACGGACAGAATTGGGATGGCTAAGACGCGCTAAAGCAGTAGCTGCTTTTGCGCGTAAAACGGAGCATGCTAGGATCACAAAATCTTCACTGTGGGCTGCCCAATAACAAGCACTGTGACGAGCTTCTAGCGGTATCAACATCAATGACTTTGAACGACCCTGAAGCATTAAAGTAATAAATTTTAGTGAATAGTTTGCGATTTCGAGCTGCGGCACACATTTTATAAGTGAATTGCGACGAAATGGCTGGCTATAGCCAAGACAACCTGCACAAGAAATTTTCAGCATTAAACGTAAGATTTTAGCAGTTCAAGTCTCGACCCCCTAGCCTATGTTCAACCTGCGCAGGCGGGCGTCATAGAGAGGTACCCCCTAAAAGTGGTTATGTCACCGCTATCGGTCGTCTAACGTGAAAACGATGGCAAATAGACACAAACATGTTGCTTAGCAAGTTATCATAACAAGCACTTGTGACAAGCTTTTAAGCGTTTTTTTTTTGCAATTTTCGGCTGTGGCGTACATTTCAATAGCAAATTGCGCCGAAATTACGAGAGTCAGACCAAGACAACCTACATATGATTTTTTAGCACAGAGCGTAGGACCTACATTTTAACCACCTGAGTTTCGACCTCTCACATTCAAGGAGTCTTCTGTACGAAAACCTGAAATTGGGATACTCTTTCAAGACGCATTATTATGCTATTGCACGCTGTACACCGATTGCCCATGTGGCAGCACCAATGCTGTCACACTTCACATAAGTTTAGTTCAAATTACTTGTAAAATAAACTCGTAAGCTGAAACGAAAGTAAAATAGTAACCGTTAAACTACAAGAAAATCGAAAATAAGTCTGACGTTGCGCTCAAAGTAATATTCTGCCAAACAAATCAACGAAAATACCAAAAAACACATTAAACAGGCAAATCGGAACAACATTATTACAGGATTCGTGTAGAATCTTCACATGCACAGTGCACATTCGAAACTTATTCGGTCTTTTTAAATGTGCGTGGTTAAGCCTAGGCCTATATCTAACGAATTTACATGCGGAGAAGGACATAATAATTGAAAATGTGAAAGAAAACGTACATCTTCCAAAATGTTCAAGGCACAAAACCTCCTAGATACGCCCGCCCCTGGTTCAAACACCACATTGCGTCGCAAAATACTGTGTTGACAAATCTGGCCATAATTTCCTAAAATTCCACACAAGAGGTCATAAGGAGGCAGCCCCCCCAAAAAAAATATTACCCCACACACAGATAACAACCTTGTCCATGTAAAACCTGCTGCAGGAATTCAAGATAAGCAACACCGTCTATGCAATAAGTGCAAAATTCGGCAGCAAAATGTGGAGACCCTCCATCAGAGGCGTACAAGTATAGGCGGCAGGCCTATAGTGAAGTCGGCGTACATAAGACTTACGGGTTATCTGAGAGACAGCCGCTCCCGACCACTGTGAAACCTAACAACTGCATGATGTAATAACTGACCACGGCAAAGTTTAAACAGCACCCACAAAACTGGAAACATAATGCCGGCCCATATTGCTGACATATTTCGCGATAAAAGGTCAAACGTAGTGATATAGTTTTACACCCTCTAAAACCAACACAGTGGACCACCTATGCGACCGCAATAAGAATTGCATCGATGGAGTCACAGGGCGTTATGCCAATGCTGTATATCCTCACCTAAGAATCACATCATAATTCCAACGTGGCAAAAACTCTCAATCGTGAAGTCACTAAAACATATTCAAAGAGTTTCTTAAAAATTATAACTGGTCCGAAAAGAAGCCTGGGCGTTTATAAGCATGGGCCATCGACAGCGGCTAAAACATGTCTGCAAGACCTTTATTTCGAGCCTCCATGTTGCGACGGCCACAACAAGCAACAAGCAAATACGTCGCGGCGCCGAGTGCCGTCATGTATGTGGCCTTCCGTTCATTTACCGTCAGAGGGGTGTCGTGGTTAAAAAAGTTGGCAGGGGCAGAAAGTTTCAAGTTTCCGTCATAGGATATATATGGGTGCTCAATGATTTAATTTTGCCCCTGTAATACACCAAAATGGGACAATTTTCAACTCCAAGTTTAATATTCATGGACGAAAATTTTCCAACAAAAAGAACTATTGGCGCCGACCGCAAACTAGGCATAACAAGTTTACTCGAGTCGATGCCGCGGTCAACCAGCTCGTGATCTGCCAGCCGCCAGTAAGTAAGTAAATACGTTCGCTAGACATGCTACATTTTCCCAGGGCCGGAAAAACCTAAGTTTTCTGAAAAAAACTTCATGTTGTTAAAAGTGTTAAAGTTTTTTTAGGTCTTACTGTACTCTACAAAGAATACGGACATAAATTTCAGCAAGACCAAGAAAGAACATCCTACATATAGGCTATACCACTCGCCATGTCATATCGTTTTGTTGAGTGAATGACGTGACTTTTACTCACAAATTATCATTAAAGTATGAAATTAGATTTAACTTGTATTATAAATTGTACAACAAATAAAATACCTTAATACCTCAAATTTAGACTTTTGCAGTTTTAGCTTTTGGAGCCAATTTTCCAGCCCTTTCTCTTTTCAAGTGGTATAAAAGCCCGTACCGGACGGACAGACGAGCAAGACGTGTAATGCGGCCTATTAGGGTAAACGCCGGTAAAATAGATAAGAATTTTAAAAGCACGGGTCACAGTACATAATTCACCTATGATAAAATCTCCCCCAAGCTAACCTAAAGGTTATTAATACGACGTCGGACGGCGTCGGAAACGATTTCAAGAGAATCACGTTCCAACTCTGGCAACAGATAGAGAACTGCTTGCAATATACTGGCAACCTAAAACATATATACCATCAGCAACAATATTAGCATGCAGAGGCATCAATTGATAAGTGGACGCCCGGGCCTCAATATTTGGACGATGGATATGTCCTGCGTATGCTACAACAGAGGTAACCGTGATAAATGTCCTAATCCTTCTAATCCTTTCACACTGATGACTGATAATTACATGTATATCAAAGAGAAATCATAAAAGGTTTAAAATTTTGTTGTTTGTTCGATAGCTATTGTTCCACGAAAAGTGTTCTGTGAGGCTAAAAATGTGCCAAATTTATTTTCGGCCTGGGAGGGGGGCGCTGAAAATGCAGGACCGGAAAATGCAAGGCTGATAAATGTCGGACGAAAGTGAAAGGCTGGAAAACGCAAAACTGGAAATTGTCGAACGAAAATGCAAGGCTGGTAAATGCAAGACTGAAAATGGCTAAATACTGTTTTGAAGACATAGGTATACTGCTAGAACTGTGATGCCGGTAACACGTTGGAGGGCAGAGTTTGACCCTATTGAACCGTTCTTACCTCTAGACTGTAATCAACGATGTGCAGTGTGAAATAGCATGTGATAACTGTGTGATGTAATTTGTTTTTATTTTACATGTAAGTGTGCTAGGGTGTGTTCGTTTATGTTTTACTTACGTGTAAATTTTAATAATAAATACTAGCGTATATTTTCGCTGTTTGCATTTTTACTTTGTGCTAGACTGTGTAGACCAGTGTGTAAAATGTACGTGAATTAAAGTTCATAAATGTGTGATGTAATTTTACTGTGCATCCGTGAATTGTGACACTGTTTTTATTCTACATGTGCAAGACTGTATAAGCTGTGGTATTGTGTAGTGTCTAGGTTTTAATGCAATAAACACGTTTAAATTAAAAAGCTAGGTTGCAACATGCAGTATTAAATTAATGCTTGTGACAGATACTTTCATTCATCTGTGACTGTCGAACTCTAACACGCATTGCCAGTCCGTCAAATTCCAGCCTTGCAATTTCGTCTGACATTTTCCAGTCTTGCATTTTCCACCCCCGTGATTTCTTTGGTCCGCCATTTTCCAGTCCTGCATTTTCAGGCGACCCCTGGTAGGGACTTACGACATGGGCACTTCCTAGACTCTCTAGTCCGCAGGAAAGGGCGATATCTCCTTTCTGTCCCCACCACACTCAATGCTTTTTCTATCTTGGCACCTCGACTTTCAGAGCCCCAATGTTGACGATGCATCTGAATAGCAAAGGCGTATTTAGAAATGTGAAGAGAGAAACAAGTGCACATTTTCAAAGTGTTTATTGTGCAACCTTCCCCCAACAAGAGACCCCTGGACCAAACACTATTTGTGCTTATGGCAAAAGGTGCACCAGAAAACTGCAATTTTTCAACAAAATTTAAACAAAATTTCCTAATTGTGTACACTGAACAAGCCCTGAATACGCTCAAAACAATATCATATGAATGACAGTGTGTACTTTCATGATTTGAAATACTGACGCCACTATAGACATATTATATTAATACATGTATGTATTAGCAACTAAGCTTATGATACAAACTAACTTATACAAACAAGAAATTTGAGCTAATGCTCACGAGACGCGCGAAAGCCTATAGCAGTTCCGGTTCAGTAGTTTAGCTGAAAATTGGGGTGTTCACACTAAGTTAATATACAAATACCAAATTCTCTATCTAAATCGCATAACGATAGTTCCGTGGCGCCACCTTGTGAATAATATAGACTTGTGTCGCAGCCCGAAATTAACAAAAAATCCATAAAACCCCCTATTTTGGCGTTCAAGGTCATTCAAGGTCATTGAATTTGGCGCCAATCGAGAGCCAGTGTACGACTTCCTATTAGTGATTAATAGTAACCTAGGCCCTATCTCACACCGTTACTGAGATACAGGCCAAAAATCGCAAATTTTGCCCACACCCGTCTCATTTAGCGCCCTCGTTCGGGGTGACCCCCTTTGAATTTATGGAAAATCTTTATGGTTCCTGAAACTAGAGTCTTCCGGGCAGCCGATGGTGAAAATTTGGTAATCCTAGCTTACACCACTTTTGACTGATCCACCCGTGTGACGGACAGACGGACGGATGGACAGAATTGTGATGGCTAAGACGTGCTGAAATCAGTAGCTGCTTTCGGGCGTAAAACAGGTAGGTTGTAAGCCAACTGCAACAGTTGCATGGCGATGTTCCACTGAGGTAATTATTATAACAATTATGAATGATATTATCAGTGAGCTGTTATCGTTGATTTTCACACACTGCTCATTTTGACAATGTCTATCTCATAATGACCATTTTCCGAGTAAGCGTGGGCTAGTGGATTAACCAATTTAACAAAAGAAGCTCAAAAACACCAGTGCCTATACAGCAAACGCACAGATAAACTCACACATGTTGTAGACTCAACAACAGTGTTGGATGTTTGAACAGAGTTCTCACGTAATGACCTGTAATGCAATCAACAGGTCCATTTCCAATATTATCACAATATAATCAGTATTTACAGTATCCGAGTTGATGATAGTCAAAGAAGAAAGAAAATATTTTACACTGGAGTGTGACATGCAACCTTTAACAATGATGTTTGACAACGAGAAAAAAGACAGAGTGGTGTAAAAACTGCTGCTCCAAGAATTACTACAGAGACAGTTACATGCTTCACGGCCAAAGTATGTGCCACTGGGTGGTACTGCTGTGTACAAGTTATTTTGGGGGAAGAGAGTTGTGTGGGATTGGTGATGGTACCGTTGGATACAGATAAGACAGAGTTCCCATAGGCGTAAGCTGTCTAGAGTAACCATTCTAGTGATTCCACTATCTGTAACGGTTGGTGCGGCACAAGTTTTGCCTGGGGCTGCGATCCCCCAACCCCTTCTTCCTACAGAAGACTAGAGCCCCTGTCTCATACGCTTATTTGCAGCCATACAAATGTCTTTGCCAAATGGCTTTTCATTCTGCCCAATGGCTTTAGCGGGGTGCACCAGTGTGACATTCAGCTACAGTAAAATCAGCCATAATAGCCGGCATGCGATGCTACCCATAAACAAGTTGAATCCGTGAGGATGTTTAGCCCTTCAAGCAACCGAAGCAAGTTCTCCTATTCGTTTCTCAACTCTTTCTTCTTACCCCTTTCCCAGTGTCATCAAAGATCTGGGAGGGAGTAAAAAGTTGCAATTTTCTGACAAACATCTACAAATTTGTCAGATTCAGTAAACTTTAGGCTTAACGGCAACGAAAACACTGTAGCCGGGGATGCGCGACTATACGGCGTGCTGCAGCCAGGCCAGAGCAGTCTAGAGAGAATGGCTGGCCGCCATGTGCAGACATCAACTGTGGAACTTACTACGTACTTTTTGTTTTCTAGTTTTAATTTTTGGTTTCTGATGTACAAACGTTATTCTTTTCTATTAAAAAAACCTGACAAAATTTTTGGCAAAAAAACTTAATTCAGAATTTCAATTTTCCTCCCAAATTCCTACAAAAAAAAACTCCAAGTCCCAACTTTTTCCTCCTCGAAAGAAAATTTTCCAACAAGTAACAATTTTCTGACAGGTTGAAACTTAGGAGAGGGGCCCCTGCCACGACGCCACTACCATTTTCCTGTTTGTTTTCTGGGGGGACTTTTCTCTAAATCTAGCTAAGGTGTTCAGACATCGCTGTAAGCTCCGTCATACTGTCGATTTTGCAACATTCTGGGCCTAAAAACCATAGCAAAAAAGCAGACTGGAGACATTGTTGATACAATTTAGATCTTCAATAATACCAGCTTCGTAGTAGTAGCTGTCATAGTCCTAACACAGATATGTGGAAAACTCTAACCGTTGTAAAGAGTTTGAAGTACGGCAGTTGAATGAGCATGTTTCTGACGGCGATAATCTCGATGGGATTTCAGTTTCAGTGTTAGCGAGCTCCAGGGTTTCAGACATTGTTCTCTGAGTAAAGTGCTCATCACCATCATCATCATCATCAGCAGCAGCAGCAGCATCAATTGGTGCAAACTCTTCCAACATGAGGCAGCGAGGTTCAGACGATTGTAACATACAAGTGTTACCAGTCTGAGAACAGTCATCACAGATGCTGGAGGTAAGCTTATACAGTGACGCCTCCTGCATTGCTTCTACAACCTCCTCTGCCTCGACCACTGCAACAGCATTGCATCGAGTAGTAGTAGTAGTAGTAGTAATGTAGTAGTGACAGCCATAATAGTAGAAGTATGCAGCAAAGTCTTCTGTTTAGTTAGACCGCTTTCTCCGCCAGGACTGCTACAATAGCATTATATTCATTAGGCCACTTAACAAGCAACAAAAATGAAATAATAGTAATTTTTTCATAATATCTAATACATGAACTTTCAAAATTTCATATTAAGATCAAATTCAGACACTGTGGGCAACGTGGTTAAAAGATTGAAATTATTAAAATTAAGCAAAAGTGTAATGAATGCAACAAAAACACAGAAACTACACATCAGTCTATTAATAATTCTAAAATCATACGGCAAATCCACCTACTTTTCAGCACAATAAACCCAAAGTTATAAATTAGACTAGCACAAGCAGTAGTTGTAGCAGCAATAGTGCTAGTTTGTCTACAGAGAACCTGTGTTATCAAGGCGGTGTAGTTTTGGCAGCATGCGAAGCAATGTTCTTCTGTACTCCGAATGCTTGGTGCAAGGATTGCCTTCCAGCCACAAAACACGAAGTCTACTCAGACCCTTGAGATGCCACAGTTCACTCAGATCAGAAATGGAATTGTTACGAATGTATAGAGACTCCAGGTTCAAACAGTGAGCAAAGTTGGCCAGTGTTTGTAGCTGATTTGAACTGCAATATAAACAAATGTCAATACTGAACAAAATGGCAGTCTGGGTAATTGGTAAAGTCACTGGTCACATCAGTGAAGTTACTCGATCAATGTCGGGTCCAGTTAGTACTTAGATGGGTGACTGTTGGCAGTGGGTGAACCATCTCAGGATGTAACCAGCCACCCAGGTCAACTCAGCCTGGCCATCCCTCCGTGGGTAGGCGCAATGATTACCAGCGGAAGCTGGAACGTAAGCAGGCACATCGCCTGATACACTAGCCCAGTATCTATGGCGTCGCAGTGTAAACTGGTGTCTCACTGAGGGCTAAAAACAGAGATCAGTGATGTTCTATAAGCTTTATGGCTATGGAAAGACTTTACTTTCTGCACTAAACAAACTTGAAAATATGTGCTGGAATAACCTAAACATCTGTCAAGAATGCTGCACGGTCTACACAACAAACTTGACTGGGCCATGCCCAACCGAAACAAAAAATTTACCATGATCTTTTTAGTTATCTTGCTCACAAGTGGACTTACCCAAAAACATGACCTCATTAGCAGGCCTTTAGTTCTCTCTAACAGCCCACACAAATGCCTTATATTGAACCACTGGTTAATACTGCACAATATAAAGAATTATAGTATTACCTCACGTTTAGTCATGAAAAATTTTACGCTGAAAACAGCATAGCATTTAACAAAGTTGGATTGTCATTTGGAACTATAGGGGATTTGGTAATTGTTCCCCATCATGTAGTTATCAACTTATCATGATAATATAATACACATACCTGAAGCAAGCTATACCGAGGTTTGGCATCTTTGTCACTATGCTGATGTCTGTAAGTCCACAACCCCTACATAATCATCACGAAAGAACACAGTATTTGAAGCAGCAACAAAAGTTTTAGTAGCTGCAGTGGTAACCACAAGCAGTATAGTAGCAGCTGCACTGGCAGTTGAAGCAATAGTAGTATTAGTACTAGAAGTAACCTAGTTGCTGTTGTCACAGAGATTGCTTTTTACGCGCGAAAGCAGCTACTGCTTTCAGCGCATCTTAGCCATCGCAATTCTGTCTGTCGGTCCGTCCGTCCGTCTGTCACACGGGTGGATCAGGCAAAACAGTCTAAGCTAGGATCACCAAATCTTTACCGTGGGCTGCCTGAAAGACTCTAGTTTCAGGAACCACAAAGCTTTTTCATAAATTTGAAGAGGTTCACCCCGAACGACGGCACTAAATGAGAAGGGGGTAGGCAAAATTTGCAATTTTTGGCCAATAAGTCACTGTATCTCAGTAATGGTGCGAGATAAAGTCTAGGTTACTATTAATCACTAATAGGAAGTCGTACACTGGCTCTCGATTGGCACCAAATTCAATGACCTTGAATGACTTGAACGCCAAAATAGGGGGTTTTATGGATTTTTTGGCGATTTTGGGCTGCGAGACACATTGCAAGAGCAAATTGCGCCGAAACCAATTGAGATAGACATGGACAAGCTGCATATGAAATTTTCAGCATTGAACTTAGATTTTGACGGTCCAAGTCTCGATTTTCTAGGTTCAAGGAAACCTGTGTACCAGGGCATCAAATAGTGGTACCCCCATAAAAGTCGCGACGAAATGGCTGGAGATAGACTAACATTTTGCGAACAGCAACTGCTATAGGCTTTCGTGCGTCCGTGAGCATTAGCTCAAATTTCTTGTTTGCACTGCAATCTTTTTCACTTTTTCAGATTTTATAAAATGATAATAATAAATACCACTACAGCAATTCTGCTTTTATTTACCCCAGCCATCTAATTAGGCTCTGCAGTGTAGAGGGGTCTTGCCTTACTTTGCCTTTACTCATCCTCTTTCTGTGAGTTGTTGCTCATGGCCATGACATAGTAAAAGAAACAAAACAGTAAACTCTCAAGTTCTTGCAGTAAAGAAGACTATTATATCAGTTGAATTGATGTTGCTTCTAAAGTTACCATCGAGCCACGAAACCAGTTTAACTGCTAACTCGGACACCAGTCTCCACTGCATTAGTAGGCCTACCAGCAAAGGGAAAGTGGTAAGCATCCCCAACTTTTTCCAGGGAAAAATACACTCTCCACTGGTTGCATCTAGCATTTAGTTGGACTATTACGAACAGTATGTGCTTTGCAAATGTACTTCTTCTGTACTTATTTTTATTAAAAACTATGCAAAAAGCTCACATTTTTATCTGCTTACTTACATAAATGCATTAAAATAATTTTATTTTCTCCTTGAGTCTTTTGTAGATATATCATTCAAACACTACGCTAACAGATTTGTCACATTCCATGCATATGGGAAGTCAATACAGGAAGTGTCAATAAAATGACTTGGGTGTTGTTTTCTCCAAGGACCTCAAAGTTGCTCCTCATTGCAAGGAATGTTACAGTAAAGCAAACAAAATGCTGAGAGATGATTAGTAGAACGATCAAGTACAAGCATCACTCAGTTTTACTCAATCTGTACAAGTCTCTCATCAGGCCAGACTTAGATTATTGCTCATCTGTATGAAATCCTTACTTCAGCAAGGACAAAGAGCTGCTTGATAGGGTTCAGCACCATTTCACTCCATTGTTTCCGAAATTGTGAAGACTGCCATACATGATAAAAGGCTTTGGGTCTATGGTCTCTAAAGGAATGACACAATAGAGTGGATCTGATTAAAATGTTCATAAACGTTCAAGGGTTTCACAGCTGTTCCTTGGACGAATTTCTTTCGTAAAAGTGAAGACAGCAGGACTAGAGGTCACAGTTTGAAACTTGTCAAGAACCACTACCATTGCAATGCACGTCTTCAGTTCTTCTCACAGAGTGATATTAACCAATGGAACACTTTATCACAAAATGAAGTAGACGTTTCTTCGACAAATTCATTCAAGAGCCACTTGGAAAAAAACATAATCATCAGACAGACTTTTTAAAGACTTATAACAAGTCTACAAGTCCTATAAGCTGTACAATTCGAAACAGTCACATGCATGGAGTTCTGACGACATGCGTCTGCAACAGATGCAGCTGCATCTGCCGAGTTACCTGGTAAGTTAACGTTTTATGCAAATGTGACCAACTGTGTCCAGTGCTTATGTCTTCGCGCTGAAAAATATGAGACTCATCAATTTATACGCGCGATAGCAGAATGCTTCACGCGTCTTAGCCATGGCCTTGGCATCCGTCCATCTGTCTGTGTGTCTGTCACACTCTGCAGCCCTATCAGAATGGTGCAAGCTAGGATCACGAAATCTTCACTCTGGGCTGACCCAAAACTCTAGTTTATTGTGACAAAATTTTATGCCCCTGGGTGAGGTAGTTCCCCTTGAACAAGGGCGCCAAAGAAGGATACCCCTTTAAAAAGACATTATGTTGCCGCTAATGGCTCGTATAGTGTGAAAACGGTTGCAGATAGGTACAGACATGCTGCTCATCATAATAAGCACTGGTGACAAGCATTTCAGATTTAGCAACATTGATGACCTTGAATGACCTTAAACTCCCAAAATTGGGGTTTTCAGTGAATTTTTTCGCAATTTTTGGCTGTAGCGCACATTTCAAAAGTAAACTGTAACAAAATCGCTGGAGACGGACCAAGACAACCTGCATAAAAAATTTTCAGCATTAAATGCAGATTTTAGCAGTTCAAGTTTTGACCCTCTAGGTTCAAGAAGGTCTGCGCAGACAGGCATCAAAGAGGGATACCCCCTACAAGAAGTAGTTATTTACCGATATTGGCTCGTCTGGCCTGATAAAAGTTGCAAATAGGCACAGACATACTGTTTATCATAACAAGCACTAGTGATGAGCTTTTAATGGTGTCAACATTGATGACCTTAAACCCCCAAAATAGAGGGTAATAATGTTTTTTCAACTTTCGGCTGTGGCAAACATTTTAAAAGTGAATTGCACCGAAATGGCTGGAGATAGACCTCGACAACCTGTGTATGAATTTTTTTACATAAAACGTACATTTTCAACAATCTAAGTTTCGATCCCTCTTAAATTCAAAGAGTCTTCCAAACGGAGGGCTCAAATTTGGGTGCACCTTCAATACGTATCATTATTTTACGAGTAGCACTAATTGCCGAATCAGCTGAATCGGCATGAATCGGCGCCGATGGATGTAACTGAATAAGCGATAGTTTTAAGTAATAAATCTAAACTTTAAACCTAAACCCAAAACAAACCAAAACCTGAACCAGCAGTGGGCCAATTCAGCAATTAGTGCAACCGTTATTTTATTGCATGCTGTAAACTGATTGCTAAGGTGGCAGAACCGCTGCTATCGCGCGTCACGTGAGCCTTGCTCAAGTCACTTGTCATCAATACTGCACCAATAGAACTGAGTTAGCGTCCTAAGCAACGAGCACAAAACGAAAAAATAAAAGCCATTAGCACCACAAATTAAGTTTCCGAACATTCAGCAAGTCCGACGCATTGGCCCTCGACAGTGCAAACCTTTCCGTTAATCTTGACATTGTAATGTAATGCTAATTTAATTCATATTATATAAAACTGTACTAAAACAACCGTTACGGACACGCCCACAGGCAAAGACTATTTAACATAAAGTAACATAACGTAGTTGGTAGCTTAAAGGCAACAAAAATGCAAAATAAAATGTCAAAAAACCTTATTAGTACGGTTTCCAGATTGCATTTAAAGGGTTTGATAAAAATTTTGATTAACTGATTATTTTGCGTTTCGTTTTCGTTGCAGGTTGCAGCTCATATCATGACAGCATTAATATTCTTTGAAGTGTTACAGGTCGTTTAGATGTGAAAGTTTTTTTCCTTATTATTATGAACATGTAAGGGAAAAATCTGTTGTTGGCACGGAACTTAGCATGTAGATACATGCAAAGCATTAAACACCCGAAGCGTCTAACCGTGAGTCAATTTGTGTCACCTCATTTGAGGAACTATTATTCAGCTATAGCAGGGTTTCCTGTGTGTAAGCAAATTATTTTAGCACTGAACTTATGTGATTGGCTAAACCTTGTTTGCAAGCTTGATTGTTGATTTTAAACTTCAGTTTTTGCAGTTACTGGATACATACAGATAGGTTGCATGACTGTTTCATCTATAACGTACTTTTCACTTTTACAAACAGAAATCTGTGATTTATAAGAACTGTGATGTTTGCTGCAACATTGATGTACAATTGATGCTGTGCTTTTAGAAACGTGGTTTGAAGAATATATGGCATGGATGAAAGTACCGGTAATGCACACAAGGGCTGGCATTTTGTTATCTGTGAAATTATGTCAGCAGCCATGTTTCACGTTTGACAATCGGACACAGCAACGAGGGCTTGCTCACTATGCTCAGTCTGCTGTGAACCATTACGATGTCCTGGGCCTGAAGCCAACAGCTTCACCATCGCAGATCAAGTCGGCATATTACAAGCTGTCAAAAAAGTACCACCCAGATGTCGCTGATGTGAATGTCGTCAACGCTCGGGAGAAGTTTGCACGAGTGTCTTCAGCGTACGAAATCCTTGGTAATCCTGATAAACGTGCGGAGTATGATCGTACTCTGCAGCCCAGCATTTGTCGACCCGAAACCTCTCGTAGCAGTAATATTGATGTTGAATATAGAGAATTCATGCGGAGAAGGGGGTCGTTTCAGTCAAGGACCGGAGGACAGGCGAGAAGCTCTGCAAGCAGGACTGCTGGACAAGCGTATCCAAGACCGAGAAGTTCTGCCAATAGGATCAGATACGATTACGCGGAGTTCTGTCGACAGCAGCACTTTGGAAGAACAATGAATGAGTACTGGGAAGCCAGGAGGCAGTTTGAGCAGAGACTAAGACAGCAGCATGCAGCTAATATGCCAGCACTGTGGATATTTCTAATGTTTGCAATCGGTCTGTCTCTTGGTGCAAATAATTCTTGATTTCACAGGCTTCCCACTCATACTGAAAGCTGTTTATCCGTAAATGGCCAGAAGTGGGGGAATTTCTGCTGAAAGTGCAGAAAATGTAGCGAAATAAAAGATTTTACCAGTAGAAATGATGACAGGTGTGATGTTCTGGTATCCCAACAGATTTGTGACATTTTTAGACCCTATTTGTTACTCATAACTTAAACCTGGAAGCTGTCGTTGTCTCCAGTTAAAGAAATGTAATTTTGTATTTTTTTATCATTTCACATTTTTGACAACTCAATAGTGAATCGACTAGAAAATTTTGTGGATTTTCAGTTTTTGAGGTTTTGATCGAGAACATTTTACAGAGTGGAAGGCCTGCATCCAGTATCATTTACTATTAATACACCACTGTTCGTATGTTCACTATGGTAGTTGTTTGATTTTTGTGGCATAGTTAGATAAGTTTTCTGGGTGGAACAAAATTGCAAGTGAAGACACCAATAGGGAGATATTAACAAGGATGCCAAAAGGGTTAGGTATTCACCTCTTCCCTTGATTTTGGGTACCGGTAGAATTTTAAACACCCATAATCTTGTCTGTTAGCAATTTGCAGCTGTATGTTGGAAAAGTGCAGCTTCCTGCCCTCCTCCCCCACTTTCTTGACCCACGATGCAGTGCCACGAGCATCTGACATGAGAAGAAACCAAAACAGTTGGGTCAACTCAATACCGGGTACTCAGTACATTGATTAATGGCTCACCGCCATTTACCTCCCTGGAAATATATTTCATTCACTCACTGAAGGTTAATAAAAACTGATACACCGCTGTTATACGATGAAATTAACGGGCAATGAGACGAATAAGAAAATTGTTATTGGTAACATTATTGAAGACTGTCAAGTGTACAAGATTCTCGTGACAATTTTTTTTGTCTGGTGACTGATGTGCGATCAGGAAGTTGGAAGTTATGGCGTCGTTTGCGAAGACTGTAGTGCTGCTCACTCTTTAAAGTATGTAGATGAGTAATTTATTTGCATGGAGTGGACTAGTGACTGACTATACAGCTAGTCTTAGCCACTTTTGTTAAGCGTATGTTAAACCAGTCTGTTATGGTATAAGAGAGTGTTAACAAATGTCTACACTTCATACAGTGGTTTAATGGACACTGGTTAACTGCGACGGACACTTATTCTACGTCTGTCATCAGTTGGTAGTGTAATCCTACGTTGTCATTCGTTTGAACATGCTTGGGAGTAAACCACTGCTGTCACTGCTATCTATGAGCAAATTGTTGAGTAGTAGGTGTATTGTTTGAGTTGTGGTTAGTTAGCGAATTAATTAATATTGTTTACTACTAGTACTGCATTGCATGTTATTGTACATTAGAGTCTTATCATCTTTGTGTGGTTTGTTATTGAGGTGTTGTTGACGCTTGCTTCCTTTCATGTTGGTTGCATCACTTGGCTCAGTTTGAGTAAGCAAGGTGGATTTGCCGTTGCTGAACGTTTCAACTGAGATGACTACTAGTCATGTTTCCCATCCTACTGAGGGTAGGAGGCTGAGTTGACCTGAGAATGTTTCACTGTACTGACTGATGGAAAAAAATTGTCGCACGACATGATTACTGTAAAACACTGTCTTAGGTGCATCTGAATTTTGTGATTTTGAAGTAGGAAATTTTATGATATTTTCAATGTTAGCATTTTCCCATCAGTGCACTTTACTAGGCAAAGTTTACTGACTAAATAAAATCGTGCATTATGGTATGTATTCATTATTCAGTGAGATAGATTCACAGGTTAGTGGTAAGCTTAAATTTTGTACAGATTAAATTTTGCAATTTTTTTTGGTTTGCGTGAAAAAAAATACATGGTTTGCAGTATAGTCACAGTATTTAATGCCTTACTAGGCCTATTAGACAGCACTCTTTTCGTCTGTACGCCACTGTGTCTGTATTTAGTGCTTAAGTGCTCTAGATGATTTACATCCTAGTTCGAGAATTGGTGACTTTCGGTTTTAAAATTTATTAAAATTCATGAATTTTATGTTGGGACAGTAAACCTACTGTTGGGCGCGATGTTAAACCCTACTCACTCGCTCATACCTACTTTGACCGATGATAACATAACACACCTTTATTGTTCTTGCAGCCACAATGGCTGTATTAAGAGTACAAAATGCATACATTAAAACATCATAAACATAATAAACCATAAATGTTCACCATTGACACTGTACACAGAAGTACAAAAACATAAAATACTATGCCTACATAAATTAGTTACTGAATGATGATGCCTGAAATTCGAAATTTTTTTATGTAAATATTCATAATTTTGTAAAATGTGAATTCTTGAATTATGATTTACATCACAGTAAGCTTCCGTAATTTACGCTTAGTGGTTTAGCTGGGAACTACATGTATGCACATTCAGTTCCCACCAATGTTTTTTCTAAAGTTAACATTTTTTGGTAACACACGACAGATTATGATTTTACCACTTATTCAGATAAAAACTGATACCTAAGACATGCTTGTGCCGTAATGTAGTAGCATATTTAGTTTCACTGCCCGATTGTCCCATGCCTGTCAATAATAGTTCCAGTGCAATATGTCACACTAGGCCTGCTGCAGCTGCAAATTTTTCACCTTTGTCTTAAGCTTTAGTATCAAGTAAGCAAGTTATAACTGACGTAATCACCACACAGTCAATGACTTAGAAAAACCTACCAAAAGTAACATTGTTTATCCACAGGAGTTACCAGTACACTGCAGATCACATTGACACGCAAAGATATACAGGCAACTGAATTAAGAAGTAGGGAATTCTGCTACACCACATGCAGCATAGAAAAAGTGCTCAAGACTCAAGTGTTTCGGCACAAAACTAGGGCCTCCAATACCGGTATACTGAATACCGGGATACCGGTCTAAATGGCATCGGTATTGACACGTATCAGTACCGTAGTTTTCAGTATTGGCAATGCTAGAAGTCATCAGCGTGATGCACTGTGCAATCTGTGACCATCTGTTTAGCTGGTGACTGTAGGCGCTGCCACTGTACGACGAAGGCCTACGTGTCGCTGTCGGCGGCTGTCCGTGCATCATGTAGGCTGTACACAGAGCGCAGACTGCATTGCACGCTGCTAAAGACACGTGGGCGGTTGGGAACTTGGGTGCTGGATGAAGTTGCAGTGTCGCCCAACTAACCGACGTCCGCCTAGCGAGAGGCTGCGGACAGCAAGGGTCACTGAGTCACAGTCACTTTGCGCCAGTCTTAAGCTTATGCCTGACTACTTAATGACCCTCCCAGCAACATCCATTAATGCAGAAAGAACATTTGCAGCTGAGGGATTTTGTGCTCTAAGCTACACTCGTCGCTGGGAGATAATACTCTCAACACATTAGGCTTATGTTTTCTTACGTTAGTCACTAAATTCTTCTACGAACACTTAACGTCAACGTCAGATAAATCGTTAAGTGACTTCGTATAGGCCTAATAAAATATACACCACGGAGTTATTATTTACAACTGCTTATTTCCTGTCTTCTGCTAGTCAGATTAAAATTTTCTCACTAACAGCGTCATTGATCGAGGTACTGGTATCTACCGGTATTGCCTTTCTTGAATACCGAAATACCAGTATTGCCAAGCAGCGTCGGTATTGGAGGCCCTACACAAAACTAATTAGCATAACACACAAACTTGAAAGGGGATGGCACATGATCAGTAAAATTGGCTAACGTTTGCGGGCATGGTTAAGTTGCGCGATAAAATTGGCTGATAAAATTGTTGAATCACTGCACGCAACCGACTTTGCAGCCAACTTTATCATTCATAACTTCATATGACATCAGCTTCAGTGGTGCCAATGATACCCGGCATTTTACCCGCATTATATTTTCTGCATCTGATGAACGAAAATAAATATTACTGAATAACTAACAAAATAAATACCTAACAAGATTATTTCTCACATTTATGAACAAACAACATGCATGACACGACAGACTTTTGTCTGCCGATTTTATTGATCAATTTTATCGATCATATGTCATCTCGAGCAGCAGAAACAGTTCAAACGAGACTGAATGCCACTGGAACCGATCTCGATGTTACGCTGTCGCTACACTAGCAGCATCATCCTCATCAGCCGGCTCCGCAGATTCAATACATTTTTGTATCAGATCCTTCAGCCGTCTCAGCAACTGAAAACAACCAAAAACACGTTCCTATGCCTACTGGAAAGTCCTACATTTGGGCCTGGAAAATAAGTTTGGTCCTGGAAAATTCTGGAAATTAAAACTTGAGACGCTGGAAGGTCCTGGAAAATGAAAATCTTGGATAGTTGATGAATTCACTGGGGATTCAAAATAAACAACGTGTAGCACTAGCATAGCACTTATTTACTAAAATACAATGATGAAAATTTTTTTCAAATTATTCGGTGCTCCATACACTTGAAGTAGAACTTGGTGCATTTGATTACACTGTATGCACAACTTCAAGTAACTGCTGTTTGTCTAACACTACTTAAACGTCGGTGGACTCCAAAAAGGTCTGGAAAACATTTTGATGGTCCTGGTGAGTCCTGAAATGGAACAGAAAATGCATCTATTTCATGAAGACGTGGTTTGGTGTCCATTTCTTTTACGGTGCACAGTGTAAAACTTTGCTACTGGTGCCAGATTTCATGTCAATCTGCTGTTGTCTTGGTGCATATGTGACAGCTGTTAGCTGAATAAGCTGACAAAAAATGCACTTTTCTTGCACTATAACCACTGTTAGTTTTGATAAAATTACTGGTAACAATTAATTACTAAACTGATTAATTACTAATCAGAAAAATTAACAAGTAAAATTTTTGACCAAAACAGCTCTGCTAGTACACTACACTAAGTCTTAAGTAGTCTTATTACACTAAGTCTTATTACTGAATTAATTAAAATCGTCATTTTTAAAAGTAAGAAAACTGCATGCGGAAGGCACAGAACTGGCGTACCCTCTGAACCCAGACGCGATGCTGCAGACAGTCACCCAGAACCTCAAAGTCCGACTGCTCATCAGCCGACTGCCTCGCAAATGCCACCTGCAACATTAAAGGTGTGTACAAGGCGACAGAAATGCACCGAAATCTCAGCTCAGTTAACTGAAATGCCAGTTCGGTTGTGTTGCATGTACTGTACAAAGTGAACTACAGGGTAGGCCAAAAAATGGCGCCATTTTTTTGTACACCTTATAACTTCACCAAATATTAACTGATTTTCAAAATTCTTTTACTTTCAGAATTAGGAGACAATTTGTAATAAATCTATGACTATAGATACCACCACACCTCAAATGTGTCGCTACACTACCTTGTGAAATGTCAGTGTCTTAAGAGTAACAACTGAAAACAAGACAACTTCTGCAACAGTATATTTTTAAAAAATTAACAAAGAAACGACGTGTTTTTTGTTTCAGTTATTGTCTAAAAGTCACATCTCACAGTTTTACATCAAATGTTCAATGTGTCCGCCTTGCTGCTGGACGACGCACCTATGCCGGCGATGCCACTAACCAATAGCGCAATTTACCAAATGCTGCAGTTTGCCCCACTCAGTGACGGATCGCCTGCTTCAGCTGGCTGACTGTTGTGAATCATCAACATTGATAGGCCATCTGTTGAAGAACATCCCAAACAGCATAAATGACCAGATTTAAGTCCGGGCTGTTTGGGGGCCACATACCAGGCTCGATCAATGTTGATCAGTGGCATCGCCGGCTTGAGTGCACGGTCTGACATTTCACAAGGTAGTGTAGCGACACACTTAAGGTGTGGTGGGTGTGACAGTTTTATTACAAATTGTCTCCTGATTCTGACAGTGCAAGAATTTTGAAAATCGGTCAATATTTGGTGAAATTATAAGGTGTACAAAAAATGGTGCCATTTTTTTGGCCCACCCTGTACCTGGAAGGATGCCTGACTGTCTGTGGACAGGTAAACCATCTCATTATACCAATCACCCAGCTCAACCTCAGCCTTTATCTCTCTGGGATTGATAAATCGAGTACTGGCCTATCTGGCTGGGGTTAAGGTAGGGTGCAATGGTGCATTCACCTATGTCAGGTGGCAGGTAACACTGTGATCCCACATTTATTTATTTCAGCACTGACATTGACAACACCAGCAACACAAATAAAACAACAAAATGCCAGCCAAGGATAGAAAGGCTCCAGAAGGAACACTAACATCTACCCTAATCAACACAATATAGCAGAAAATTAGACAGATCAGTACGATTAAGAAAAGCCTTGAACCTAACGAGAGAGGAAAAATCAACATGGGCCGTGAGTCTATTCCAGGGGCCAACAACACGCCTAGCAAAAGAATGATAGCGTACATTATGGGTAGACTGCTCGGCAAACAATTTATAACCATGGCCACGAGTATTGCAAGAGGGTGCAAAACGAAAAAATGCACAGAAGTCCACATTAATTAATCTAAAGACTATTTAACATGGCAGGTGATGCTCCATAGCTTTGAGGGTTTTCATTAAGAGCTGAATAGATAAGTTTTAGCCCAATCTCCCCCCCTAACCTTTAATGAAAAAGCGGTCTACAATTACAGAAGCGGCACAGTTGCGAGGAAATGCAGTTTAACGTACCAGTACAATTTTCTTGACAGCTGTTTCATACAACGAAGCTGCTAACTAAAGCCGCAATGTTATCATCACTTTTACAACTAACAATACGCTACTTAATATATACGTTGGCTGAAATTTGAATTAATCAACAAATATTTCCAGAATGACAATCTCTGACTTATGCACGACTACCAGAATATCCCCCCTGACAGTTGTTCAATTCCCCGACATTTCCACACTTAACTAAAAGGTAAATTAATCGTTAAAATGCACAGGCCAATGCCAGAAAATTGAGGAAATACAGCACGTATCTACTACAACATGTTATTACTGCTGTCGCGGCTACTAGTACCTGTTCAAGGCACTGTCTGTACAGCAGATATTTGTAGTGATGAAGGGCATGGTAGGTTGTGAACAGAGCAAAGGAACGAGCACATATGGCCACACACTGCAACATCAACAGAACACAACCACTGCATACAACACTACAGTGACCGTACCAACTAAGAAGCAAATATCTCAGCCCAATGTCGACACGAGATGCAGCCATCCTCTTGGCTATGCACACACGGCACTGAATTTCAACTGAAAGTCCACTTTTACTTTGACTGGTGTAGCAAAAAATCAAGTCTTCGTCATTTTCTTCAGTTTCTCCGTGACTGGTAAGCTCGATCTTTGCGCTTTTTAGCTGAAAACTGGCGCACCAGTCACTCCTGCCGAGAAAACGTTCATGCCAATTTTGGTTTCTCTATGTGTTTTTGTTTTCAAGTTAGGAGCGAGTGTGAGACAGGCATATGGGGTGAAAACGATATACACAGTGTTTCATAAAATAAGGACCCCTTTTTGTTTTTTCATAATTCACTCAAATGATGATCAATTTACAAAAAAAATTTAAAATTTGTATCAGTTGCAGCTGAAGAAATACTAAGTCAAAATATTGCAACAAAAATATGGCAGTTAATTAAATATTATTTGATAACTGTGACAATGCTGACGTCATAATGTGTCAAAAATACAAGCTTGATAGGCTCAACTGGTGCTGTCAGTTGCTACCCTGCTTCGATGATGAACTTAATCTGGTTTGCAAATGAAAAACGTTCATTGTGTCAGCACTAAGCAACATGGGGTTATGAAATGAGGCATCTTGCGATCCAAAAATGCAACCATTTTGCAAGCTCGGTATGCTAGTGCACTGTCTTGCTCGAACATGTGAAAATCCAACTATCCCCACAGACACATAAATGTGATCACTTTGCATGTTTTCGTGGCTGCAACTGTAAAACTTCAAAAATTTGTTATCAGTTTACCAAATTTTTCACAATTGAAGCACGGTAGCAACTGACAGCACCAGTTGAGACTAACAAGCTTGTACCCGTGACGCATTATGATGTCAGTATTACGTCACAACTAGCAAAGAATATTTAACCAACTGCCACATTATGTTGCAATAACTTGAATTACTATTTCTTCAGCTACAACTGGTACAAATTTTGTGTAAATTGATTATCATTTGAGTGAATTATGAAAAAAACAAAAGGGGGTTCTTTTTTATGAAACACCGTGTTGTGCACAACAACAGCATAAATAAAGATAGACACTTAATAATATAATGTCATTAAGCATTAGGCTCTCTCTCTCTCATTCCTGAGCGAAAGGGGAAGGGTGCAGGGTCAACCCACAAGCATGTTGGATAAGCTATTCCTCTTAGGTTTGGCCACGTCATCCTCCGAGCCTGGTCATGTGCTTGGTACTGGAAGACAAATCTGTTTGGCCAGTGGCATTAGGCTTGTTGACCTACTCTGCGTGAAACAGTAGGAACAACAACTAATGCAATTACTACTACAAATACAACGACAACAACAACTACTACTTACCACTACTACTACATACCTTGGCATCAGCCTTGTCAACCTGCTCTGAATGGGAGAGTAGCTGACGGTTATAGCGATGACCAAACAATTGCAATGCCTTAGTAGCAGAATGGTCTCCATACTTGCACGCCTTGGAACAACAACAACTACTATTTCTACTACTAATGCTACTACTACTACTACTACTACTAATACTACTACAATAGTACAACTACCCTTCCTGTTGTCCAACAAATAGTGTCAAAATATTGAAAAGCTTATCTAATTTCATATATGCAATTCTTCTCGAGATAAGGCCCAAAGGGAAGAGCTTATCTCTGTTTCCTAAAAGTCAACTTGCATTAGGGTGTCTAGTCACTGACCTGGTCGACGAACTGCATATCAGGTTCATGGCTGGATTCGCTGATCAGCTGTGAATCTGCTGCCAATCAGCTACAGACTTGTTAGTCCGCCAAGAAGCGATAGCTTTCAGAACGGGCTTATGTTCTACTGCAAATGTTTTTATTTTTTTATTCCAAGCGTGAGATCTCCAAGATGCGTCAGCTGATCGACGTGAAATTTTGCACGGTGATCAGTACTAGGCTAGGGTTTGTAATGCTGGTCCAAAATTTTGGGGGCTCTCCCCCAAAAAATTTTAGGAACCAAAAACATGCAAAATTTGGCCTGATTTCAGACGACTTCAAAGTTGGGTGGCGAATATCTCCGGAATGGATGAAGATATTCAAAATCAAACAAGTATTTGATCTACCGCGATCCTTCCCGCATTAGGCGAAACAAGTCCGGTGAACTTTAGTCCAGTAACCTTTGAGACCTGCAGATGAAATTGCACCCACCTAAAGCACCTTTTTTTCGGAAGACCATATTTCGGCCGGTAAAGGGTGCTAAGCCCCAAATTTTTACATGTGCTAGAGAATGACCAAGTCTTACTAGCACACCCCCTACCAGGACAGGGGTCCCCCTTACAATTTTTTTACAAAAAGGGGGTCAAAAATTGGC
>Ga0209671_1000567_pt1 | contig 25584 bp, 18 predicted proteins | sample WorMetHERISLAND2_2_FD_187401 | JGI IMG/M metagenome (GOLD analysis project Ga0209671, IMG submission 187401) | Marine gutless worms symbiont microbial communities from Max Planck institute for Marine Microbiology, Germany - Olavius geniculatus... | ecosystem: Host-associated > Annelida >... | reverse complement strand
CTTCTGTAGCCTGTAGGTTTACTATATAATTGATCGCATCATTAGTAAGCGGCCATGGCTTTTCAGCTGATGTATTTCTTAAATGTATAAACTATACGCAATGAGTCAAAACACGGCACTAAACTCTTGTCTATATTTTCACCCGGACATTGGCAGTGAAAGAATTTTGCAACTTGTGACCATGGCAGACAATTTCCATTGAAATTTTTCTCTTGCCTAAAGTAACTACCAGATACCTCGCATAAAACTGGCAGAAACTGTGGAGAAAGAAACAAGTTAAGCTTCCTCAACATGCAAATTTGTCACTATACCAAATTGTTATTATTAGGCCCTAACCGTGTGATTATTCGCTTATTTATCAGCTTCAATATATACGTTTCCGTACACCAATTTTCACGGCATATATCCAAAAGTAAAAAATGCTTCCGTGAAAATAGGTAGTAAATTATGGCTATCTGCCATGAATTTTCACGGCAGATATAATCTTCGGTAAATTACGTTGTGTCTGGGGTTGTGGATAGTTATGGAATTAGGAACTTAGGGCTAGAATTAGGTTAGGGTCAGGGTTGGGGTTATGGTAAATGTTAGTGTTAGGGTTAGGTTTAGATTTAGGGTTATTGTTGCGGACAGAAAATAGCAGTTTGGTGGTCTTATCTTCCGTCCATACGGACGGAGGATAACACTAAGCTTTTTCACCTGACAGACTCAATGCTTTGAACGTCAGAACTGATAAACTGTTCTGCCATATTCTCTTACACTCCAACTGCGCAAAAGTACAAAATTATCAATGAACGGTTTGATAAATAAGCACAACAAGCAGCTGTGCTAAAAAATACCTGAGACAAGTAATTGTGAATAATCTGCTTGAGCTCTGCAACTTTATCCGACGACAACGCCATAACCAAAAAATAACGCTGCAAACATTAGCAAAAATGTCAACAAATACTAAATGTAAAACATCAACAAGACAGAACAGTATATTATTACAATCGTCACCCCAAAGCAATTTCAAACTTGTTCAATCGCGATGTAAACATAAACAAACACGACAACTTCCGTTCAGTAAGTAAGCAACTAGAGCAGTTCAAGAATCACGTAAGTCAAGTAACCGACCCGTAATAAACCCCCACTAATCACACGTACAGTATTTTACGGGTAAAATGCAAATAAAATCTAACGACAATAACAAGGCAATAACAACAAATATACAACACAAGTCAGTCGCTATCCACTGGACAGGATATCTCGGTATAATCATGCAACATCAGGGTCAACTCAGCCTTCCATCCCTCTGGGACAGGTTAATCGAGTACTGACAGGCTGGGGTTGAAATAGCCATGACACACAGCCTTACTATTCAGAACTACGACTGTTTATAATTTTCGCACAGACATTGAATAACAAAAAAACTAAAAATTTTGTTGCAAGTTTTTTAAGTGTCCTCAAAACCTAAAAAAACTTCTTTACAAACCAATTTTCCAGGACTGTTGGCTCACAGATTAAAGTTCTGTGAGGTGACGTATTCCTCGAGACTGGTCTTGGTGTCAAAGACACTCAAGGACAAAAAATTATGTTTTGTTTACATCATGCTGTTATCATACTGGACAGCAGCTTTAGCCATAACTGAAACTCTCTACCAGAAAGACTTTGTGCTTTAAAACCAAAATTTCTGGTGAAAAACTGAACTCCAGGCAACCTGTTCTTCTACATCTTCTACATCTGAATGTTGACTGCTTATGCAAGAATGCAAAATAAGTAACAAAAAAAACATATTCAAGTCACATTGCATCCGAAAATGTTATCTTGTTTTACTAGTTGCAAGCGTAGTACACATAAGAGTCAATCGAACTGGCAGTACTAACCGCATAAAGAAGTTCAAAGTCACAGACATGTAACAAAATAAGAAGTTCAGCTGTTGCTATAAAAGGCTGACCATAGGGCATTTTAAACAGGGCTTCTGCAAATGTCTGTAGCCTGTTAATAGTAACCATTGCACTTATTTTTGGTCATAATTCACCATGCAAATTTTGGGGGTCGGGACCCTTATTTCGGGTGTACAGGTGTCTCTAAGGGGTCAGCGATGGTACCAAGAGATGAGGCATTGGTAAGTTACAGTCAACCAAAACTGAAATTCTAATGTAAAATGGACCACAATGGGCAGCACCCAGACTTAAAAAGTGGCAAATGGTCTGTGGACATGCTGGAATTAAAACACACACAAACACATAATACTGTGCAGCATTGCATTTAAATACAAATGATCAGCATGATAATTAAAAAACTATATAATAAATAATGAAGCATGTGGTGATATCGATCACAATATCGGTGAACTATGTGTGAATTCATAAAGCCCACCCACCATGATGGCAAACAGGCAATTGGGGCATGATATCATGTAACCTCTGCCTGTCGGTAATGTCTTATATCTTACAAAAGCTGCAAATTTTAAGGCATCATTGCCAACGGGGGCCTTAAAAACCCGTGTTTCGAGTTTACATCCATCTTTAAAAAACCCACATCGCTAAAATTTTTATTAGACCTTCAATAATATCAGTGCAGTTTTTAGTGTGCTTTTGAAGTTTTATTGAAAAATACTGTTTGTATCTAGTCTGAAATGTTGCCATAACTTTCCTTAATTTCTCATGAGTACTATTTAGTATGTCAATCTGTTTTTAAAAAGATGTTGGGTAACACTACATGGCACCTAATAATATAAAAATAAATAATTTAAAAAATCCCCCCTCCATCACTATTTTTCTGGCTGCAACTGGAAGCACAGGCTTTTTTAGGCCTGGACGTGCTGCAACAGTACATCTCAATCAAACAAGTGTAATATCCAGGGCAAGTTCACGGACCATCCGGGCCATGAGGCTTGAAAGCAACTGTGGACCCCTCGTACACATATTTGCAATACTGACTTTATTTTAGGTCTATTTGTACTGTTATCTTCTTTGCTTAAACATAAAAAGGCAAACAAGGGCGGTGAAACAAACACAAACGTGGGGTACAAATAATCTGTAAGCTAAGCGAGCAGAAAAAAATTTTGAACTGTTGTACACAGATTTGGCAGAAGTTTTAGTCTAGAAGACCGCAAATTTTCTCTCTAGAAATTTCGGGGCCCATGGTCTGAGCCCCCATCAGGGCCTGGGCCCTAAGGCTTCAGCCTCACCAGCCACATAGATAATCTGGCCCTGGTAATATCCTAACATAATTGTCAGCATGGCACATCAGCGCTTGTCCACTCGAAAACACATCAGCTGAAAGTGCATCTGTTTGGAGAAGTTCTCGAGATGTTCGTCAACTTTCCTGCAATACATAATGACACAACATTCATTTGACTAACAAAACAAGAAGCCCAGCAGTCGCTAGAAAAAGCTGACCATACGCTAGTGTCCATAGGCCAGCAATCAGTTCATTACTCCTGTTTGGAGGAAAGAGGATGGTTAAATATGGCATTTGGAAATGACTGTAGCCTGTTAATAGTAACCGTTGCACTGACACAGTTTGGCCGTAATGCATCATGCAAATTTTGGGGGCTGGGACCCCTATTTTTGGAGAACAGATGTCTATAGGGGGTCGACGATGGCAACGTTGGATAGGGCACTGATAAATTCCTATAGACTGTCAATAGTAAGCATACAGCTACTGAAGCGGTTTGGGCACAATCTGCAATGCATGTATATGAAGTGCAGTCTTAACATCATTTAGTATTACATTGCGAACATGCCTTAAAGTCAGATAGCCATTCTGAAATGCCTGATCCAACTTAACATACAAAATAACAGATAATAAGTAATGATTTTTGATAACGACTTGTTCAAATGCTTACCTGTTATCAGCCGATGAGCACTGCGGTGATATGCTGTTTAAAGCTTCTTTGATTGCCAATCTAACAATCAAAAATATTGTGAAATAAGATTCTCAACATAATATCTGCTAGTCATGATAGAAAACTAGAAATGAGTTGCACAAATAGCACCAACCTGTACCTGTACCTGTCGGCAAATGGTGTTGGTCTATGATATCAAACTATGAACCAAACCCCCAGTGAACATCACCTCTATATTGTCACTATCAACATTCAGGCAGCATCTCAAGACTTTCCTCTTCCCTCAGTCACACATAAGACGTGTTTCTAACTTTTTGCTAGTGTAGAATTTGCATTTCGCACTTTCTTTTCTATGAGATTCTCGTAAAAATCACAAGCAAGATTGTCCTTTGCTACGTTTTGCTAGCTCCACCCACATGCTTGCGTGTTATTGCATCATCCAGAGACTAAGCAACAGAGATGTGTGGATCCTGAAATTTTTGAGTTCGCGTCAGTCCACAGATTTTGACCAAGAATCCGCTGTCAGTCTGTGTCCACAACAACACAGAAATACTGGATCCACGTCCATCCGCATCTACACTGAATAGGCCTGCCTCTAGTCATTAATACGTAAGGTAGGCCACTATGCGTCTAGGCCTATAGCAAATTACAAAATTATTTATAATTTACTGGTACCAGTGCTACTGTGCTAAACGTCTCAACACACACCACTTATATCCGTTATTAAATTTTATCAGGAAAAAATACACTCGTCACAAAACACGATCCGTGTCAGTGCACGTAGGCAAATTTCGTCACGGAGCAAGATCCGCGTCCGTCTGCGTCCGCAAAAAAATCTTGCAAATCTGGATCCGCGGACTGACGTGTCCGCAGTCCGCACATCTCTGCTAAGCAAGTATAAGCTAGGAAATTCCAGCATCAAATAACCCAAAGTAGAATTCTTGTAGAATTCTTACTTGTGCGTTTTGCACTTCTCGTGAAAACTAGCAAGACGTAGAAGTGGGATTCTTAGAGAAAAAAGTGCAAAAGGCACCTCTGGACATACCGTCATCTGACACTACTCTGTAGCCCTAGAAATTAAGGTTATCATTTTAGACATGTTAAATGGTATACAATGACAACAATGATGTTAGCGATGATGAAACTCGTCAAATAAGTAAGTCAACAGATATATAGAGCATGACTATAATCTCCACAGAACAAATTAACGAATAAAAATCATTGTCCTGCAAATTTGTTTCTGTATTGCTGCTGAACAATCATGAGTCTTTTCGTACAAACAAATGACAACGTTGATTACAATGGAAACAAACAGTTGCTGAAAGAACCTGGTCTTTGGCGTTTTGTATGCACCAGCTGCTCTGTCAAATGCACTGATGTCCACTTTAGCCTAAAATGCAATAAAGACTAACAATACATTGACATTACAATAAACAGCACATAAATATAACGCACAGACTATTCTTTGAACAGCGGCATGTTGATATTCAATTAACAGTAAAAAAAATAATAAAAATTTGTAAAACACAAATGAATGACTGTATGCAAGTATGCACTGAATATTCATTAACGTTCTTAAAGATATAATGAACATTATACGGAAGTTTGGACATAACACTCATCATATTGATATTTACTATTTCTGTACAGTGTCAAATTAAATATAAATTGTTTCTGGCAAATACGGCGCAGCAAAATTTTCGGACATCAGTTACTTTGCCAAGGTTTACATTTGGTCATTACCAACAACAGCAAAAAGAATGCTAGCAGCATGTGCAACTAAAACTGTAAGCAATAAATTCTACACAAAGCCATAAATTTTACGAATTAACTTATAAAATTCCTAAAACAAAATTAAATACCTGAATAGCTGAGCTAGCACTGAACTTAGTCACACACTGAAACAGCCGGCAGACTTCCTCGGCTACTTGTTCAACAATCTGGCACATAACACGCTCGACAAACGTTGGACCGATGGAATAGACCTGAACAAATACGACAAAAATGTCTACAGTATTGAAACAATGATAGCACACAGCATTGGAAATGCATGCTGAATATGAGACAGTAGAAAAATCGTGGCAAGAAATGGCAAAAGCATGGCTAATTTCTGTGACAATTGCAAAAATCTCGGCAAATACACAGCGTCAAATCGCAGGCCCAATAAAACAGCCTATAAAATGCAACATCTAGCATTTACAACCATGTCTACATGCAGTGCAAATTTTTCGTCTGTAAAATTCTGTCAAAAAAGTTCAGTTTATGGCTAAAACTTGCAGTTTCCAGCTCAAGAAAAATTTAAAGTTTTAGATAAAATACAAATTTTCTATACATCACAGTCACATATTCAGCCAGTGATTAACAACACACAAACTTTGATAGCAGAGGCAAATGTGAATATTTTTATGTTAGAATCACACAATAAACTTCAACTCATGCTGACTGGAAACAAAATATTCTTGTAAAAACACAAAAAATCACAGTAAGTTGGCAAAAACATGGCATTTTGGCAAAAATCACAACATTTGATGAAAATCACGGTTTCCGTGATTTCCGTGATTTTCTACTGTTTCTAGATATGTTACAAAATTCATGTAAAGTAAAAAGAGACAAACAGAGTGAGTGTTCATCTGCCAAACACTTTAACAATGATAGTGCGCTATATAAATGTTCACTTATTATTATTATTATTATTATTATTAACAATAGTAAATTAAAATGATATACACTGAAGGCACGCTGCCAAAAAAGCAAACGCTTATCAACACTGGCATAAGTTATGCACAGCAAAATACAAAAGTTCCGTTTTAAGTGTTAAATGAACAATCATTAAAAACACTAACAAAATAACATCCAATGCTGAAATAATGACAGTTTCAGCATAACATGCTTCTTTTTAGACATTATCCACTCACACATTATATACTTACTCCTCCGAAAATATTTCATCAAAATTGACTCATAACTTTTTCAGCTACAAATGAACAAACCCAGAAATAGCCTTGTCAACATTTGCATGTATTCATCACAAACTACCTTTGTTATCACAACTGGCGCTAGTCGCATGGTGCACATACATAGCGCCTAGTGACTTCTGCTTTTAGGCGCCATGTATAAATCCGCTTTATTGTTATTATTATTATTATTATATACCTCGGCATGCACTTCAAGTAGACTCATGATTGACTCTTTAATGTAACTCCGTACACCTACAGCGAATACAGCATCGTACCAGTCAAATCAACTATAACACTCAGCTTTCAAACTGCCGTAAAAACCTGCAGAAAGAACCTCTTTCTGCAACAGATGTGGTAAAAATTAAAATAGTTTGAAAAAGTCACTTAGCCACAAACCAAAATTATCATGGACAGGAAGATAAAAGAACAAAAAAGCTGAATATGATTAGTCAACTATAACACAGTACATATACTGCTGACTGACAAGATGTAACAGTCAGTGTTCGATTCCACATTAATGCTTACAGACAAGCAATCAGCTGCAAGTGGTCTAATGGCACAGCATCGATGTCATTACATTTATGGTGTGTTTACACGATCCAGCAAACGTCCAGCAAACTTCCAGCAAATGTATTCAAAATACACGTGCTAATGCTGGACGTTTGCTGGACATTTGCTGGAAGTTTGCTGGACGTTTGCTGCTATATGTTATAATGGCAGAGCCAGCTAGATGTTTGCTAGACGTTTGCTGGAAGTTTGCTGGACGTTTGCTGGATGATGTAAACACCCTATTAGACAACAGTATCAATCTCGCTTTGGTCACTTGTGAACAAGCAACCTTGAGCAAGTTGCTAACGCACTGCAAGCCCAGGCCAACTCAGCCTCTTACCCTCAGTGGGTTGAGAAATGAGTAGATTATCAGCTATGGGATGAAGGCGTAGGGCGTGTTGCACCAACGTCATTCAACTTTGAACCCGGGTCAAATCTGAATTTGAACCTAGTTCAGCCGTAAATTGCGTTGCACCAAAGCGGTTCAAGCAAAGATCTCCATTCAATTCTGAACTGCCATCTGACCACCGATCAAATTTTGATCTCGGTTCAACTCGCAGTTACGCATGCACACTAGGCAATAAATTTTCTCTGGGATAATATTGCTGCAAAAAATTGTCCGATTTGAATCTTATCCTGTCCAAAAAACTTCCTCGTATCGAATTATAAGACATTTAACGCAATTATACTGATGACCTAGATATGGTAGATTTCTACTAAGGTATATTCATTTTATGTTCTCTTTGTGGTCGATAAATTAACAAATAAATGAAAAAATAACATTCTTTGTTTCAATGTCTTGTTGCTACATTAACCAAACAATTGAACCCTAACCACAGTAACAAAAACTCATTCGTATTGATTTATAAGGCATTAAATTCAATTATACTCGTGACCTAGATATGTTACATTAGTGCTATATCTGTTTTCTGTGGTCTTTTTGCTCGATAAATTAATGAATGGAGAAACAAACAGAATTCTAGAGTGCCGATATGCCGTTGCCATGCTGTAGCTACAATACAGTAGAATAATTAACAAATATCTATTGGAACACAAAATGTGTAATGTGTATCTTCGCAACTTTATCAATGCAACGTTAATGCGAAAATTGGGTAGTAACTTCAAGGAAACTTAAAATTTGAACAAATTATGGCCAATCTGTACTGGACTGTTTCGTAAACATTGCCTGTGACTGTGATGTCACTGTAGTTGGCCCGTAGGCTGAGTGTGGTTGACCAATCAGAGTCGTCCACGGTATAACCACGGCCGTTCAACTGAACGGGATCAGCTGATCTGAGATAAACTTGGTGCAACGTAATTCACCGTGAACTTGGTTCAACTTTTGATCTAGGTTCAGCTGAACCAAGATCATGAACGACGTTGGTGCAACGCGCCCTTAGTGAGTGAGTGAGTAGGGTTTAACGTCCTGCTCAACATAGCATAGTTCACTTCAATGACAGCCTTTCCAGGCAGCGCACAAATGCACAATAATGGAACAGTAAGTTTAATCTTTAGAGAGAAACCTAATAGGATGGCAAGTCTGCATGCTGCACTGCTGGTTCTAGCCCAAAACGTATAACAACATGGCTCATATCGATCAACTGCCACTTCTGACATTGCAAAGTGCTTCTGGATATGTGCCTTAACTCCTGTTAAATTCAGTGCTACAGAAGTACCCAAACCTTTATCTTCCAAAAGTTAAACATTAAAGGATGTATATAACTCTTCACGGGAATTTGCCTTGAAGTTATGGAGCATCACCTGCCATATGAAATCACATAGTATTATATAACACGGGTGAATGCACCCACCTTAACCCTGGAAAAGCAGGCCAACACCTGATACACCAACCTCTTGATGATGAGTCCAGCATCTTAACCATAACGCCGTCAAGCCATTATAGTATATTTGCAATACTCAAAACATTTAAATGTACACTAGTAGTAGTATACAATACAGTGACAACTGGTACCTTTATGCAGCGAGCTACATGTAGCTGGTAGAGTTAATGAAAGACAATTTGTCCAAATCCAAATACAGCTGCAACACGCTAGGGTAAAAGATTCAGGCATCAAAACATCGAAAATGGTTTAACGACAATGTCCAACAGTGGCAATTATACAGCAGAGCTGACAAGTCAACAATTAAATGAAATATAATAAAAGATACAATAAAATAACTACATGTACAGGTAGTTTCAAGAAAGCCGCTATACCTGTGACATGGTAGGTGGCAGACCAATCAAACATGCCGACATACATGTTCTGTTCAAGTGCACCAATCACAGGCCCTGCTTTCTCTTCAACGTATTTGTCAAAGAGTCTCGCATCAACGTCTCGATAAGCATTCCTGGCCAGCTGACAACCACATACACACAATGCACACTTCATTTCTGTATATATTAACCAAAATGCCAATTTTTGCATTATCTCGAATGTCAGGAATACCAATTTATTGCCATTGTTTTCAAAGCATATATTATTTAGAGTAATAAAAGAAAGAATTTGGTCAAACTCTAAATATGACGTACATTTCTAACTGTAAAATTGTAAACTTAAGGCACTCATGATTAAAACATTTGTCAGCAGCTATTTTGATTATAATTAATTATCTTCACGTTTTTATCTATTGGATTGTAATTAACTATCTTTGTTACCTATTAGTTACTGAGTTCTGCAAGCAGCAAATAGACTTTGAATAGCCTCTCGGCTTGCATTTCAAAATGTACAGCAAGACTTATATGCCCCACAGTCGCTAGATAAAATGGCCAAGATAAAGTTTACACCTATAGAAAAAGCTCCTACTCTAGCTATTGAATGATCACTGTTTTCATTTCCTTTGCAAACCCAGCCTAAGCAGAGTATTAACTCCAAACAAGCTGTGATCACAGTTCTCAAACCTCGACCAAATACGGTGCTGCCACCTAGCAAATACATAAAACTTGACACCGCTGCTATCTCCTAATGGTAATAAATGGCAAACAATAACTCAGAATCTAGAAAGAAATACAAATTGCCTCAAAAATAGATTGCTTCCTTACCCAGCCACTGAAATCTGTTTGCCACTTTTTGAGTAACCTAATCCACCCAACAAAAACTGACTGGCCCCAGAATAAAACCTCCCTCAATTCATCCCTTCGATAGAGGTAAACCAGTTGAACAAAAAACAAGTATGCAAGTGTGTCATAGAAGCGAGAGAGACAACAAGAAAGCCAACAGACCATCTGAACCCTGTTGATGTCCGGGTATCCATGTTTGTCAAAGCTATCAATGAGACGAGGCAGAACGTGATCAACAGTCAATGCACAGTTGTTGAGCACGATTATCAGCCGTTTGTCCTGTGATTTACACAAATACATTCACAATTGCATACTGTGTTTACACACTTGGATTCAAGTGATCAATTATCCGTCAATCAACAAAGCAATCATAATTGACAACCTGATGTTTGCACTGCATTGAAGCAACTAAATCTTATAAACAGTGAAAACCTAACACGTAGAAAATGTAGCATACTCCGCAAACACTGAATTACCAGTGTGCAGTAGCCTAATTCTTATGCAGATCTGACAATAAATAAAAGGTATAAAAATGGTGCAAGTTAGTGACATAATTGTTCGTCACTATCAAGCACTGACAGCAAATTACACATTCTTGGTCTTCTTGCCTGTAATAAATGGTCAAAATAAATGAGAAATCAAATGAAAAATTTACGAGCATTTGTGTCAACGTAATAACTTTTGCTGACCGAGAGCAAATTACAAAAAGAAACAGTCACACTGTGACAGACAGCAACATTTATAGTAAAGACCTGCTTGTTTTGCACCAAAAAAGTCAACTGAGTATTTAGCTACACAAGAGCAGCAGTAAAGTAAGTTTAAACTATAAAGAATGGGACGAAAAACTGACCAAAAGGGGAACGCCTTCGGTGTGGGTCTGTGAGAACAGATCGCGTGCCACTGACAACTTCTTGCTAACTCACACACGCACAGTCATACATCAAACTATGCTATCAACTCACATATTTACAGATAATTCAATACAACAACAGCCATCATGGGTAGCTCTCACTGACCATGCTCTACAAGAAAACCACACGATAAATCAAGCAGATGCGTCAGTGATCGACACGAAACCTGACAGAGCTACCAGACGGATCAAGGAAGCAATTCACATCCGGAAGGAGGGACCACAAGCCATGAACCGCGAAGAAAGCAGCTACCAACTCAGCCACACATACGACCGCTTTCTTGGCACAGGACTTACTTACTGTGCCAAGAACCGTAAGAATAAGTGATTGTTTTCATTCTCCAGACAAATACTTCCGATGGAAGTCGAAACGTTAAGCTATATATAATTTCTTATCGTATTTGATAAATTTTAATCATAAAGTACAATCAACCAAATGAATCAATTCGTCAGCTTTTAACTATGCAAGGCATTCATCCCGTTCCATTTCTATGCTAAGAAGAACAATCTTACACTATCAGCACTGCAAAAGACTAGAATGCACTGCATCTGTCTTTGCATTCATTATATGAGAAATCCTGAACTTTGTGTGGAGATTTAAAAACCCATTCTAAAACCTGCTTTTGTACAGTACTACGAATGACAATAGAAACGTCACGGTGTGTGACTGTGAGAGTTAGCTACATGTATATCAATCAAGTGCCATGGAGCAACCTTCTAACGCACTGCCACTCTCGATCTTCAGACAGCATCTGAAAACTTCTCTGTTTCATCAATCATACCCGTACACTGTACTGACGTTGTCGTAAAATAATCCATATTATTTAGGCCGCAGTTAGCCCTTATGTGACGATGACATTACAGAACTTGAACACAAGAAAAAGAAACAGGAGCATCATTTAGGAGGAGGAGGTTTGGGGTCTTCGGACCCCTAAGGATCTCTGATTTTAATTTTTCCATGTAAATCGTACTTTTGAAACAGTGTTACTGCTGCAAGAACAATATGTTACGTAGACTGAGACCCCCCAATAATTACTGAGACCCCCCAGTGATTTACTGAAATGATGCCACTGAAAAAAAACACTGAATGCTGAAAGATTGAATGAAGACCTTGGTCTGTCAGTAATGAGTGCTAACTGTTCCAGCGTAGAGGCAAAGGTCTTCAGCAGCTCAACGCATAACTCACTCGTCACCTTCTGATTCTTGGCTTCAGCAAATAGCTGCAAGTACAAAGTTGTACAACTGCCATTTACATTTCCACTGATTTCTGATGCATCAAGTGCCTTCCATCCTCCCAACTCTGGAGTCAAAATCGGGCGCAAACCCCCCCACTTTCAAACTTAAGCCCCCTCCTTTTTCGAATTCCTTGTTAAGGGTGTTGAATGCCCAGTGAGAAAGGGAAAGTTTTGTTAAGGGTGCAGATTGCTCAGTTAAAAGTAAGGGGAAGATTCTGATCTACACCCCTTAACAAAACTCCCCCTATTTTTCACTAGGTGCAAACTGTGCCCACCAGGCATAGAGATAGAAGCCACTGTACGCATCACAATTTAGAAGCTACATCCACGTATGTACAACAGACAAATACCTAAAAACTCTAACTACACCTCTGAGTGCAACTTTACAAAGTCCTCTTCAAAAACCATTAACTAATGTTTGTTATTCAAAACTCTGTCTGACAACTCAAAATTTGCACACTATAGCATTTTGTAAACAGTTAAAACTCATTGCATTTCACTCTACCTGACTTTACCAATATATGTGTGCACTGCGCATCTATTTGACCTCTTGGCAAAATTCACTAATGACAAGAATTTGTGCTGCACTGAAGTATTATAGGCTGAATGCATTTGAGATGCCAGAAATGAGACACACCCAGATGAAGATGCAAATCTATTGGTGAAAGTTCACCAACAAGCCATGAATACTCCACATACTGTTGAATTAACAGATAACAGTTGTAGGAGATTAAATTACCGTATAATACGTGGGTTGAAAATAATGATAAGTAAGTCCCACATTTTTTATACGGGCTGCGGAATTTCAAACCGAGCCACGAAATTTGCCCTTTTCTGCGGAATTTTGACATATCCGCGGAATTTCGCAAAAGTTGAAAAATGACCGGCGATTAGTATAATTGTTAGCTTGATGACGCAATTCTGTCATGGAACGTGACAAAAAAATTCAAAAATAGCTATCACAATATAGCAAAATCAACGAAACTTGACAGACTGCACTTCTGAAAGGAAAAAATGATTGATAATTTTCTTTGTATGTTGCTAGCATAACTGAGCACAATGAAAGCCACCAATAACAAAATATACCTCAGTTTACTCACAAACGGAAGGCCGCAGTAAGCCGCGGAATTCTGCAAACTGGTCCATGGAATTTGACAAAATTTTCCGTGGAAAACTGTGGGCCCTTATGATAATATTTCTTTCTGAGATATAATATCATACAGATCATATGTTACCAGTCTTTCTCCCTGGCGGGCAGTGACCACCTCTTGCAAAGCGTGCACCATTTCAGACACAATGTTCTCAAACAGCGTCGGCTATATGCAAGCACATAACAGTAACAGTCTCGGACATCTTACTATAACGCCTAGATAGTCTGTCTGTCTGTCAGTCTGTCCTACCCCTCTAGTGCCTTCTGTGTTGCACAGTTGCTGACCCTGACCATGGCATTTGAGTCCTTGGGTCTTAGGTACGTGAGCCCCCACCTTCCCTCTCACCTCCCCCCAATGGCAGCCTGAGGGGAAGTTGAGTTGCCAGCCGGCCATCAGTATAGTGCTTAGTGCAGCGTGTAGTGCTTCGTGGCACCATCTGGTGAATAATGGTAACTTAACAGTCCTCCCGTCCTTGGGGCAAACACTTTGCCAGTGTATGTAACGGAAATACATTAAGCTACAGACAGTTGCATGACATTTGTTGCTGTTGTATTATGATCTATAGATGTACAGAGTGGTCCAAAAAAATGGCAAAAAGTTTATGGCACCATAATTTGGCAACCGTACATCACAGAGTCGTGCGATTTTCAGCAAAATTTTCCAAAAGAAATTCTCTACATGACAAAAGTCAGTGTTTAAATACAGTAATTAAATGGCTCAGAAATTATTAACTGAATAGTGACAAACACAATTAGCAATTATTATCACTCAAAAAGTCACATGTGTCACATCACATTATCTTCATTTCAGCATGTGCTCAAAATGTCCTCCTGCAGCACAAACGCAAGCTGTAGACGTCGACACAATTTGCCAACAGCACATTCAGTAACTGCATGACTCAAGCAGCCCACTTGCTGTTGATGTATCATTTCAGTTTGTCGACTTAGAATTTTAAAATAAAGACGAAGCAACAGATTTTCAATAATTTTGTGGTCTCAGCAATTTTCTGACCTGACGCATGCACTGCCCAGTATGAATTCATCGTTGTCAATAGGCAAACTACGACTTCTGCATTTCACAAGGTAGTGTAGCAACAACCTTAAAGCTAGGTGGCCAAAACTATAGACATTCGCGGCAAGTTTCTTTATAATGTCGCATTCCAAAAATTATTAAAATTGGCCAATGTTTCATGGAGCTATTGAAAAAAATAAAAGTGGCTCGTTTTTACGGACCGCGGTGTCGAGGGTAATACTTTTTTGCATTGTTTAATTGCCAGCGGCAATAACAAAGAATATTTAACTGCTGTATTCAAATACTGACATAAGTCATGTAAAGAATTTCTTTCGGAACATTTTGCTGAAAACCACATGACTCTATAACGCACGGTTGCAAAATTATGGTGTCATTAACTTTGTGCTGTTTTTTTTGGACCACCCTGTATATTACTGTTACGGGACATAATGGCAGTGAGGATCTTCTGTTAGCTCAAACAAATTTGAAAAACTGCCACCAAAATAGGTAAATACTATTAGTAATTTGCACAACATCATAAATGATAACAGTTCAATTAGTAATCAAACAAAAGTTGCAAATTGTAGACAAATGTTGCGCACTGGTTATCAACATGAAAGTGTGGCTATAAACACAAATACTTGAAAACAGTGGATCAACAAAGCTAGAAGTCAAAAAAAGAAAACCATAACAAATTCGAAGAAGCAGACTGAAAATATGTGGTGTGATAAAATAGCATGTGTTCAGAAAGAAAACTGTTGGGCTGTGGAAAAGACAGGAAAAACATTTACACATTGCATTACACTACATTACAGTCTGAGTAAAAGAAATGAACTAGCAATACAGACACTATGCCGTCAGCTATGGGAAAGAGGCATAAGACAGATCTGGCTTGGGTTCAGTCTCGAATGATCGCAGGCATTTTGAGATGTCACTTCTGATGCAGCGATAAAACAGAACCAGTGGGAAAGGATCTTAAGTTGCACACAGGGCGATGTAACTAAACTAAACTGACATAGTTTGGTTTTTGACAAACTAAATAATTGGTCGGCAAGCAGTAATGCATTACAGTAGGCACCGTCTAATGGCGTCAGTGCCCTATGTGACTAGGCGCACGTACGCCTCAGCCAATGACCAATAAGCTCACCCTGCTTGCCCACTGGTCAGTTCGTCAAAAACTAAATCGTGTCAGTTAAGTTCAGTTACGTCACTCTGCGCATGCCTTTACACCTACCGCAAGACAGAAAAGTTGAAAAACAAAAATCACTAAAACCAGCATAGAGTTTACCAGTGTTGTTGTCCCTCCTCGCTCGTCGTCCGTATCTATGTTCCAAGTCTCACGCTCTTGGAGATTCTTTGTATCTGAAACATGCACAGTATTATCACATACGACATTTTGCAAAATAACCTGCTGATAGAACACTGACAACAGAAAACATGCTTTGAACAGATCAAATAACAATTGAGAATGTTTATGTTACAGCAAAACTGCTGTACATTGTGATTTTATTGTTTCATCACCTAGTGGCATATTTAAAGGGCAACCTTCCATGCTCCCCTTTAGCGCTAAAAATTTACACAGTTACGCTTCCCAAAACATCAACATTTACATATCAGCTAACAAAATTCAATTGCTGGAAACTTGTTCTCCATACACCATGCGTCCCCTCTTCCATAAATTCTTAATACATCACCGTGATCATGGTTACTAATACAGTTATTTACTTACTTAGTAACTTACAGTACTCAGGAGGTGTGGGAACCATAATGGTAAGTTCACTGTTGCAGAATGGACAACCTAACGAACCTTGTGTGGCCTGTTTGAGCAGAGTTGTTAAACTGCTCCAGCGCAGGTCAAACGCGAGTGTCTGCAGCACATCGACCGACTCGCCAGGCAGTTCCAAAGACACCATCAGAGCTATGCAACTCCTGCACAGCAGTTACATGTAACAACACAACTTGACAAACAGTCCTAACTAAAAATGAGCGAATGAGCGAGTGGGTGGGGTTCAACATCCCATCCAACACACTATAAGTCATATCCAAAATGGCAGTGCACATACACATAATAACAAAACAGAAAGTTTAACTGAACACCGGCAGCCATAAAATCCATAAAATAACAACAAGACAGTCTGTCAAAAGGTGGTATCACACCTAACCTGCTCAAGGAGCAATCTCCCGAGTTTTCCGGGTTCAGAAAATTCACTGAGTATTCCAAGTTTTCCAGGTTTGTAGTCATCCTGTCAAGTAAGATGTGTGCAGCCTTGTTTGAATAATTAAGTTAATAAGTAAGTAAGTTTTGTTGTTCCCATAGCAGGAAAACACCACTAAATTCCGCTATAGATAATACAAAATAAACAAGTAAACACTTATGAAAACCTAATGGTACTAAACCAAAGCAGAAAATGTAACAACAAAATCTCTCACAAGATGAATATTAATTGCCTATAAGACTGCACTATCCACCGTTGCTGGAACTCAGAGACAAAGAGCTAAATAAAGTTGTTTCAATAACTTGTATACTAATAGCACAAGAATAATGCAATACAACAGTAACTTTCTAAACTTCGAAACACAGAACAGAATTACACGCAGTAATCTGGCGCTGACAATGGCCGATTCCCATTTAGCATTAACGTAGTTATACTGTATTCTTACTGTTTCTGTATTCTGCGTATACATGGACCCAAATGGTCCGAGTCAAATTAATGACTGAATTGCAGGCAATCAGTGAGGTCGCCGGTATAAAAACAGCCACTGGCGTCGAGGTCATCATTGAAAATCTTTGACCCAAAGTTTGTAAAATGTTGTCCGAGACTGAGGGCGACATTTTACAAACTAAGGAGAGAAAAAATTATCAATGACGATCGACATGCCAGTCACTATTTGTTTTGTTATACCTCAAAACCAAAGAAGTTGAAGTTGTCACACCTTTTTTGTAATTGTTTACTTGTTGACTTGTAGACTTGTAGTGTGACTTCAACAAGTCAACAAGTAAACAATTACAAAAAAGGTGTGACAACTTCAATGTTGATCGAGCAGCAGTGGGCGGGCAACGGTGCGTATTTGTTAACATCACGTGACATAACATAAACCAATCGCATGCAAGTGTTCTGCGCTGAGGTATAGGAATGTAAAATGAGGTACTATACAAACCGAACTTGTCGTACGCAGAGTGGCAGCCACATGAGATGTGCGTCCTGTTTCTGGTCCTTCCATGCGGAGTGCGGGGACTCGGTGTGTCCGATGTGACGAGGTTCCTGCTGAGCCAAAAAACTCGGCAGAAATGCTCCACGCATTAAGCAGGTGTACAGTACGATCACGTCATGCAGCATTTGCTGCCAAACAACATCAAAAACCATCGAGTAAATCAAGAAATTCAGGGCAAAGCCCAATGTTAGTCCACCCAGCACCCTAAGTCCGATTGGGAGGAAAATTCAAGGGGGTGAAATTCCCCCGGAAGCAAAGTCACGTGGCCCAAACTCAAATGCATTAGTATACACAGAACACCCAATGTCAACTTAGGGTAGGGCAACATGCGCACCTAAAAACTTTTTTGTTAGTGGACCAAAGTTTGCCAATTTTTTTTCAACAGATGAATCGCCGTTCACAACAGCGTTTACATCCATGTGTATGTTTATTGTTTAAGCAGCTTTCTTTTTAGTCCAAATTAGCAGGGTTTCTCTTTTTGCCATAAAGGAGCATAATTTTTACACACTAAAGGCCCTTCTTTCCACTCAACTACCAGCGTTTCATCAAGGATAAACTTGAATGCACTAACACCCGTGCAGTTTTGTTTAATCAACCTGTTTTTTTCTACAGTTATTCCAAGTTAAGCCAGTACAGAAAAGTAAGATGATTTAACTGTCACCATAGCAACTGTGTCAAATCACAGATAACCTCATCATTGTTTTCATTTCGATCTTTGTTCTGCAAATGAAACGCAAAATGCTGATGCAAAACCACAGTGGTGTGAGATAACCAGAGAGAAATTTGCCTTAAACTCACCTTAAACAATGCTTGTTTTGATGCATCTGCTTTTGTTGTTTTCTTCATCTGTTATGATCAACAAACTAACACTGCAATGATGAAATTAAATTAAATGATACACCAACAACAACAGTAAACAAAAATTACAACAATAACAATTTCAAGTTATGCAACATGTATTAAGCACTAGCAGTTTTCTGCAACATTCTGGAAACCAAAGGTTGGTTGAACACTAACATCCAACGATAAAGTATTAGCAAAACAAAAACAATTTCTATGCCATCAACTGACACATACCTCTTTCAGTAGTTTGCCACTGAGGTATGATTGGCCGAGACGCCAGAAATCTGGCAGATTATCGCAAAGAATCTTTGTTAACGTCTCCACAAAGCTGATTCGCTGAGGGGGCTTTGCACCTGAAACATCAGCGAAAACAGAATATTCGACACCACAATCTTTAACTGCTGCTGCTAGTACACTACCACCAAATACCATTTTTGCCATCGGCCAATTTTCCATAACAGTAAGCAACGAAATGATTTATCAAAAAAGTTTACCAAAGCTTCTAAGAGACTGCAGTTGGCCATAGCCCCAGTAATTAGTTTCTTTTATAAAATTCATGTCATTCAAATACTAAACAGGTTATAAACTAAAAACAGAAACATGTTACCATAGACAACATCAATATATGACGCTATCTTATTGCAGCTTAATAGTGCTGGACTCATACTCGTGATTATGTGAATGCAGCCTTAAGCCTACAGTAGGCATAGTGGCCTACCTTACGTGCTACTGACTAGAGGCCTAGGCCTATTCAGTGCGGATGTGGACTGACGCGAATCCAATATTTCTCTTTTGTTGAGGACGCAGACTGACAGCGGATCTTTGGTCAAAATCTGCGGACTGATGCGGACTCGAAAATATCACGGTCCGCACACCTCTGCTTTGTACCCACTTTTACATAAACTGACCTGAGTTGAAGCCCAGTGTCTATATAGCAGTATAAATTATACTGCCACATTACATGAGCTGACCTGATTTGAAGCCCGGCGTCTGTAGCAGATTCTTGCTGGGACTCATCATACTTAGCTTCATCTGTTCCTTCTCCTCCTCATCTTCTGTTACGCACAAAAACACAACAGTTCTGCTGTCTTCACTAATACACTCTCTGTTACATCAAAAACAAAGATAAACCAGGCCGTGCCCCATCTGGAATATAGGCAAACTGCTTATCTCCCTTTCTGTGGCCATTGAGCCTGTAGGTGGATAGACCACTGAGTCCGTGACGCATGGCCAGTGCGACGCCAGACCTATGGTTACCTTCCCAGCTGCAGAGCGTCACCATCCTTTGGCTGGTACCAAATTATACTGCTTGGTGAACAGAGGCACGTGTGTGAACAACTTGCCCAAGGTTGATACCTAGCAGTGCAGTGGGCGGGAGTCGAACCTGCAACATCAGTCTTACCAGTTCGGCACGTTACTCTTACACCACCGAACGACTCTAACATAACAGCTCTGCTCTTTTCATTAATACACACACCCTATACATACACACACCTGTTATACATAAACAAATGCTCATAACAAGTGAAGATGACGGTCCAGTGCCACACAAACTAATGTAATGTGTCAGTGTTTACTGTTACAGATGCCTGGATTCAACCATCCAACTAGCTAAATGGCACCTAATTGGCATTAGCTAAAAGTAACGGTACTGCAGGGCATTATAATGCAGCCATCTTCTTCCAGTACATCTAACAGCATTTAGTCCATACCATAACTTGCTATTCATTTCCTGTCTCCATCAACTCAGTGACGTCAGCATGCAGTAATTTAGCACACACACAACACCCAAATTGAAGTACCGGTGTCCCGATGTACCTCATAGAGCATCTGGTTCTGCATATAAATATGATCAGTATAGTATAGTATAGTATAGTATAAGTACGACCTCCTAAACTCTGGATGTAAAAGCAAAAGAAATAACTGAGACACACAGAAGATAATGCTCTGACCTTTGTCGATGTGTTCAGTCTGACATCGATGCATCAGCCTCAGCAGCCATTTCTGCATGTTGACTAAACACTCCCAGGCCGGATCACCTTGTACCTCCAAGTGCACCAGATATCTGAACATACATAACGCATTAACATGGCCTATATGCAAAACTCAATCTTACAAAATATCTAACTGATAAGTTTTTAGTTTCGGTTTTACTAGCCTGAACACTGTCATGGAGTTTTGCTCCAAATCAAGCCAAGTCTCGAAACGAAACACTTTGTATGATTGTTATAGTGAGCTTTTTTGAAGACTGGATGCCCTTTGAGTAACTCAGTGGGACAATGACAGAATAATAAAAGGATATAAATTTTTGCCCAATCCCGATTATACAAATAAAGAAAAATTCCTGCAACAAACAGCAAATTCAATTATTTGCGTGTCGAGTGTATACATTCTGTAAAAGTACACAACAGACTTTCCACAAAAAAACCCACAAAATATCAGTACACTGCACAGCATAACGGCCAACCTAGGTATTGAATTTGGGCAAATCCAAACTCCGCTCCAATGTTCAGCCATCGGTAGACCACAGTTTACCAAATTAGCCCTAAGTCATTGTACATGGCGGGAAAGATTGTAGTCTGCAATGCCATTTCCCGATCGTCAAAATCTTGCTCTGTTACGAAGACATTTACAATTGGTGTAAAACTTTTCAAAACCATGCTGAATTTTGGAAATTTTTGCCCCAAAAGTTATGACGCAGTGCCCCAACTTCGAGACCTAATTTTTTAAAGAGTGACCCATTCTAACAAAATTTTGGGGCAATCTGACAAGGGACCTTGGAGACCAAACATCAAAAAATAATAAAGAAATAAACAGAACGATTCGTCCTTGTTACTATAACAGCGGCCGTAACCAAACAATCTGAGTAAAGTCTCTAATACAAATAATATTCTTACTGTAATGCATGAAAAGTTTGTTTGTCTGTTTGCCTGTCTGTCCCTCATGCCCCTCTGGCGACTTCTGTGTTGCACAGTCCCAGACCCCGACCACAGCATTCGAGTCCTTGGGCTTTAGATACTGTTCCCCCACCTCACCCATGGGCAGCCTGAAGGGGTTGAGTTGCCAGCCGGCCATCAGTATAGTGCTTAGTGCAGCGTGTACTGCTTCACGGCACCATCTGGCGAATGATGGTAACTTAATGGTACTTTGCTAGTAATAATACTAATAGTAGTAGTAGTAGTGATAGTGCAGTCCAGGATAGACCAGAAAGGCCTGTAGACTGATCGTTAAAACTTGAAATCTTCCCAGTTATAACTGTATCCGAGATGGACAGAGGGCCGAACAAATCTATTCTTCATATCTATATAGCGTCAGTATGCAGAGCGGAAATGAACCGAATAAGCTTCTTCTGTTCGTCCGGCGAAGAAGGCATAACCATCAGCTTGTCGTAGAGCATCTTACGGAATGCAGCAATTCGATTCTCAACCTCACTGTACACTAACAATACACGCCCACTCAACTGCTAGTTTCAGTTTCACTTTCCATACTAACATACGGGGAAAACCAGTACTGCTATTATTCATTTTTTTACCACTTAGTCGTCCTACTGACAAAGTTAAGAAACAACACTGATATGATTAAGTAGACACATTTTTATTTAACTAAACCTATCTTATCCATATAATTCCAAGCAAAGCCAGACCCTAAAAGTAAACTTATGCAAAATATTAAAGCAGGTTATTCTCACAGTGTGAATGCTCTTATTGTTAGTGCCATGACAACTTATAATATCTGATTCGCTGACAACTGGCAATCAGATCTAAGGATCATATATCAGCAGCTATAACTAGGTGGGATGATTGTGATGGTGAACTGACAGCCAAATGACCAAACCTTGATCGCATTTATAATTACATCGTAGCTTTAAATAAAATCCACCACTCGAAAAATGCAACTTGTTGACAAACAAAAATTTTCGGTGCCAAAATTTCAAAATAAAAGATTTTTTAGCAGTCCTCCAAATTAAACCAAAGTATTTTTCATTGCTTCAGAAGTATAGTTTTTACAGTATGTATACATCAGTGTATCTAAAATAGCACATTTTGTCTGAACATTCTGTATTCAGCCATTATATATATAAGCCACTTATAATGTCAGAATAAGCAAATGGCAAAAACTGTACCACAGCTCTAGAAAAAACATACATTTAACATTCATTCATTCATTCAAAGTTTAATAAAAACAGACAAAACGCTGGTACACAATAAAAATGAGTGAAGCTCAATGAAACGATACAAACAAATAGCCCAAGCTAATGCAGATTGTCATTGCAGAGCATTCTTGTAATAAAGTTTTTGCGATTGGTGACTGACGTATGATCAGGAAGCTGAAAATTGTGGCCTTTTTTCTCTCAGTCTGTAGTGCTGCTCACATTCAGGAAGAAGGAACGGATGCAGCAGGTGCCGACTGTTGCCTATCACTGTTGTTATCACCACTTCAACACATGCTGCTGATAACTAATCTGATGTCTAATAAACACTAGCACTGACGACGGAAACATGTGGAAAATAATAAAAAATACCTTTTTTGAACGCCTGCACTTCTGTCACCCAAAACAATGACTTGGCACGAGTGTAGTCTGTGATGACCAAATCATAGTCACCCTGTTCACAGCACACACGAAGAGCTTTTATTCACCGGTGATAATTTCACTGATACAAATATGATTTTTCATTTTTTCTTCCTGCAGTGTATCAGCAAATGCAGTAACTATTTACAGTCAATAACTGATTTACAGTCAACAACTTAACATCTTCAAAGCTAAATAATTTTCTCCATCAGCCTTCAAGACGAAGTACTTTCCAGGTCAACGATATGATGTTGTGGACGTCTGTCGACACATCGGCTACAGTCGGCCTCCTACTTCCCAATGTCGACTTCTGTCAACATTCGCCTTCTGCCTAGCAGTCAACTTTTGCCAACATCAGCCTTGAAAGAGTTAATAGCTACAAAATCATTGTTTAGTAGAGCAGACACATTTAACACAATGTAGGAATTAAAAAACAAAAAAACATCTAAGTTTCAGTACCAGAGCAAAAGTAAAAAATGCTAGAATTTAAGTAAATAATCCCAGCAATAAAAAATAACGACAAACACAAAAGACCGATCATGAAGTTTGTGTTTGTATTCCAAGAAATGTAAGATAACCTTTTCGATATTTCTCTCAATGGTGCTTGGGAGATAAAAGAGAAGTTTGAATCTGTTGAGGACGGAGAGAGCATTGCGAGTAGCATCGGCTCGGTCTTTGCGCCCGAGTACATCTTCAAACACATTCTCTGCAGCCTTGTTTGCCTCTGACCAGCACAACACAGTGCCATTCAAATAGCTCTTGTAGAACTGTCAGCCCAGTCTACTATAAACTGCTTTTTCGCCAACCATACTTCCATAACGGTCGAGCTTATGGTATGAGTTATTGCTGACTGTTTGTAACGGATATATTGTAGCTAAGCATTCAGTTGTAAGAAAAACCTTTTACAGAAATAATTATTAGCCCTTTGTCAAGGCTCTTGAGGTTGAATGAAGAAGGTAGGAAAAATGGGCGTTTTCAACAGGAAACTGGCCATATCTCGGAAATGGTGAGAGATACGGCCAAGGGTACGATTAATCACTAATAGAAAGTTGCATACGCCCTGTCAGAAAATCATTAAAAATCATTGACCTTGGATGACCTTGAAGGTCACTAACAACCAGTATGGTTGGCTATTCTAGTGACAGCTGGGCTTCTTGTCTATAAGAAGATGTACAATAATGATAATTTCATACTGTACACTTTGTCACGTTTGGTACTTGGACGCTTTGCTGCTGTTGCATGTAAATATGGAACAATGTCTATTAGAGGGTCCGCCGGAGCTATAAAAATTACCATCTGAAATTCGTTCGTTGCTGAGATCAAGCTTCAGTTTTTGAATCGCATTTTGTGATTTTATGATTTTTTGTGTATTTTATATGTATGTGCTGTGCCACCTTTGGCATAATGATAAATAACTGATAAAAAATGTGATATTTTTTCCAAGCCACAAGACCCATGGGGCAGCACTGACTTCTGCCTCCTCAGTCTTCAACCAAACAGCAGTTTGCACTGAAGGACCATAGATAAGGGCTAGTGCATTAAGTAGTATGCTTGCTAGTGATAACTCGATATATCAAAAATATCAATATATCGTTTTCAATACCGATATATCGTATCATATTGTATCATCAAAAAAATATCGAATTTTTCGATATATCGCGATATCTTTTATATATCACGACATTTTCGATATATCGCGATACTTTACACCAGAAGTTTATATTTTTATTACTGCATTATCAAAATAACAAGAATAAACGTAGAAAATGACAAACTAACCAAAGCAAACTAACTACAGTCGTAATTTAACGACACTTACGACACTCTATAGGCCTAGTTAATTTCTAAGTACACTGACACATTTTAGTATCTACATAAAGCAAACTGCCTTGTTAAACGTTCACATCTGTTCTTGTGCTTGTATAAGATTTACATACTTATCATTTTTAAAAGATCGATATCGATATCACAATATTTTCAAAAAATTGTATCGATATCGTATCAAAATTGAAATCCTGATATCGAATCATCACTAATGCCTGCTTATGCCCCAGCTGTCCACAGTTATGCCAAGTTAAACCAAGCTAAATTAAATTGAATGGCAGCTAATATTATACCAAAATGGTCTACCGGTCTACCAAAGGTCACCTATCCGAATACTAGCCAGACAGAATCAATTAACTTCACTGATCAAGACCAATGCAAGCCACCAGCTAGCATGGATACAAAAACTGTAAAACCAACATATCATAAAC
>Ga0209671_1000564_pt1 | contig 25661 bp, 17 predicted proteins | sample WorMetHERISLAND2_2_FD_187401 | JGI IMG/M metagenome (GOLD analysis project Ga0209671, IMG submission 187401) | Marine gutless worms symbiont microbial communities from Max Planck institute for Marine Microbiology, Germany - Olavius geniculatus... | ecosystem: Host-associated > Annelida >... | reverse complement strand
GGCGGAGGCTGGTGATTCGACGAAGAAGGCCGTATCATCAGCGTATACTAAATCGGTGAAGATATCACGCCCAATCGTGATTCCAGGTCTAGATTTCATGTGTCGCAGTATCCAGTTGATAGCCACACAGAAGAGTGCTGGGGCTAGAACACACCCTGTCTTACGCCAGAGGTTGTTAAGAGTGGGTCCGACAGCTGCTTTACGAGGCGGACACGAACAGAGGTCTTTTCGTGAAGCGCGGTGATGAGGTCCAGTAGGACGTCCGGAATTCCCCGACCTCGCAGAGCCTTCCAGAGAGCAAGTCTATCGACGGAGTCGAAGGCGGCTTTGATATCGAGATACACGACGTTCAGGGGCCGATTAAACTCACGATGTATCTCCGACAGCAATCGTAATGCTAGGATGGCATCTATAGTGGATCGGCCTGCTACGAATCCGGATTGTTCTGGGCGCCGTGTAATGTCGAGGAGAGGCTGAATGCGAGCTAGGAGGACGTGTGCAAAAACTTTTCCCGGTACGGACAACAAAATGATTGGCCTGTAGCTGCCACACTCTGCTTTCGGTCCCTTTCCCTTGTATAGTGCTGTCAGGACGCCATCCTTCCAGTCGGCGGGAATGTGGCCGGTCCTCCAAACATTTGTGAAAATTGCATGCAAGGCTGTTGATATGGGACCAATTGCGCATTTGAGCTCTGGTGGAATACCGTCGGGTCCTGCGGCTCGACCGTTACGAAGCTTGCGGATTGCAGAGATGGTTTCGTCGAGAGATTGCGCGTCTACGGGGGTGTCAGTGTCCCTCGTAGTGGTGTCCGCTTCCGTATCCAAGTCGTCGCTCCGAGCACTCGGCGGGTGGTTGAGTGCGGCTGTGAAGTGTTCTCGCCAACGGTGCAAGGTCTCCTCTGGGGAGGTACACGGAGATCCATCAGCTTTGTTGACGAATGACATGGCTTGTGCGAGTGCCGAGTGCCGACATATTATGCGACCGTCCAGCTGCGCAGCTCTAACCTTACCCCCATAACCCTTGACGTTATGAACCAATAATTCATAAGGGAACATTAACGCCAATGTTAGATTTTCTAGGTCTTTTATATTACGACCCGGGAGTACGTACGGGACAGACGTTCAGGGAGAAATATGGATGGGCATTGGGCAGACCTAAGAAGACAAATTGGAGGGTCGATAAAGATATTTGCGACAGCACTGCTTACAAGTTACACCAGTCAGACTCGTGACCCTGCAGTAGGGCTTTACAATCTCAGAAGTGGCAGCTGATTGACGTGAGATAATGATACCGCAGCGCACTATGCGGCCATCCACTGCCCGCGCTACCGAACAACTGAATTTGCGGTGCAGCCACCGGACACAGCACCGCCCCAATCAGCTATATCTAATGACTTAATGACTTTACTTACATGGTGTCTTCCCACGGCAGTTGTAGCCATTTGTTCTCGTCGACGAGATAGTCGTGTATATCGTCCGTGTCCAAGAGGACGTACTCGTAATCGCTGAACATAGCGCCTAGGCTATAGTCCGGCAGCGCTACCATATGTCAGACTACTGATACTCAATCATCACAGCACACTATACCGGTATCCAGCGTGTAGGCTAACTAACGGGATCACACCGCTCGCCCGCCGAGGCAATCGGCGATAACATCTGCTGCCTATGTTTGCCGCGTGTACAATACACAGCCAGCGACGGACGGGTGTTAACAGATTCTCACTAAAGAGGAGGGGGGAAAGGGTGAAATGTCCTCAAAATGTTACCAATAAATGTATGCCTGTTTTAAAGCATAGTATGTGGTTAACAGCTACTACAAGTAAGGTAAAAAGGTAAAGGTCGGAATATAGCTCTTTAGAAGACTGAAACCCTCACACAGCTACGGAGCGTCACCTGCCATATGGGATCACACAGTGTTACCTGCCACCCGACAGAGGTGAACGTGCCCCGCCTTAACTCCAGCCAGATACACTCGATTTACCCACCCTGGAAGGATGGAAGGCTGAGTTAACCTAGGCGGCTGGTTACATACCGAGATGGTTTACCTGCCCGCAGGCAGTCACAATAGCAGTACTAACCCGGCGGGGCGTACAGTAACATCGTTGATCGAATGAAACGCGTTACCGCTACGCCAGAAGTGTGCTTGACACGGTCAGTAATCTAGCGTTCCTTGCTCTGCAGTGACGGTGAAAATTACAAAGACCAAAGCAATTTGGCAAAAAACAGAATCGCTGTCTCAAATCCGTGCAACTCATCATTTGCATTCGCCAAATGGCAGCATAGAAGTGACTGTTTGGCTGCAATTTCCAATTCGCTGGTCCAAGTACAACTCAAAATCCGGGACCTCAAGTCATACAATGTGTCAGTGGACCCCGGAATTGTACCTGTCAAATGGCACCAATCGAATGGTTTCAGCAGAAATAGACGGAATCGCTTATGCTGCAAAAGCGATACCACCCCAAAAACATCTTAAGATTTCCTAAGTATTAGATGATGTGCAGTCCGTGAAAAAATTAACACTGTTAACACTTCAGACTGAACGCTGTCATTCACTAAGCTAACTTATGACGTGCCACATCTGTTTACAATTCTTTGACTTCAGACCCAACAATGTCATCGATAGATAACTGCGTTAACTACTACGGTATATCAGACGTCACGAAACTGCTGAAATGTTGACACCTTTTTACTGACAAAAAAATTCCGCGGCTCTGGTTTTGACCAGAAAATCTATCACAATATCAAGGGGCAAATAAATATGCACGGCAAATTCTGAAGAACTGTGAACCTCTCCCCCAGTGATGGTGCATCTATTCAGGGGAAGGAAGCACGATGGGGACAGGAAGTTGCAATTTCTCGACAGACAGACCATGGGTGCTAAAATAATTTCAATGTTGCCCCTAAATTCCCACAAAGTGGAAGATTTCCAGCCAAAAAAGTTTTGTATTTTTGACAGAATTTTTTCTGACATGCTACACTTTAGGGGGAGGGCTGCCCCTTCTCCTGCCTGCTACGACCCCATTCACCCATTGCATCTACGGGTATTTATCAAAACGACGACGTGGCGCCATACGCGCCGTTGCTCCCGTGTGCTGTGCACAGCAGGCGTGCTGCAGCATGGCCGGTATATGGCAGGCCTATAGCCCACAGCAACCATTATTGCTCTGCCTATATAGATCAATGGTAGGCATACAACAGCTACGCTGACAGTATACAGATTGCCAGTCCTCATCTCAACAATGTCTTCATTTCATGCACTACTGCAGGGATCTATAAACATAGGCTTTTAGATCTTTAAAAACCTTAAATCTAAAAAATTGCAACCCAAATTTAGCTTTAATTAATTGATTTTAAAATTCTTTTTGCGTCATGTGATGAAGACCAATAGGCCATATTCAATTTCAAATCCAAATTTAAATATGTGACTTACCGTAATACTTAATGTGACTAACTTTGCACATTGAAAAAAAACCCAAAACTTTAAAAACCTTAAAACTTTAAAGACTGAAAACCAGCTTTTTCAAAACCTTCTTTCACAGCATCCTATTTTCAAAGCTGCCAACCTGATCATGCAAAAGATGCCAGATTCTGATGATAATTACACTAGTGATTTGCAGCATTAGCCGTTTTAGAACCGGATACCGGGTTGCAATTGCCCGGGTACCCCGACCCAGTTTCAACTTTTGAGCAAGTACAAAGGAAAATGACAATAATGTGATAATATACATATCCAATTAGCAATATATTTTCCCCCACAAATTTAAGTTTTTCATATAAAATTGATACCCATTTTTGCACCGATTAATGATGAAACAGACGGAATTTGCACCTCTTGCAACCTTTGTTGCAAAGTTCTGTACTGGAAGAAAGTTTTAACTTCAGCCATTTTCACTGACAGGAAACAACACATATCTTACACAAAACGCTGGAATGATACGATAATAAATGTAGATGACAAAGAACACAATTACAGACTGACAGATACAGTTTATGTAATACCACCCTGGTATTGCTTACTGCAAAAAAACTTCTGATCAATACATACTCACACATTCAAACCGGTCTCGCAATGTCAGCCTCTGCAATTTTGCTGGTAACACCATGTCAGGTCTCATGTTTTTAGTCACCCCTCAACACACGTGCCTTAACCCCAGCCAGGCAAGCCATTACTTGATTTATCTACCCTGAAGGGATGGATGGCTGAGTTCAACTTGGAGGTTATTTATACACTGAGATGGTTTACTGGTCCACAGTGTCACCCATATATCTGACAGTGACCCATCCGAGAACTGAAATGTCACCTTGACAATGTTGTAGAGACAAACAAATGTGCTAAGTGACAGGGTCATCGATCGGAGACCTGCCATAGCACCAGCACCCCTGATATTTGGAGATGTCCTGTTGCATAGCCAAAGTAGCCAGGATAAATTCCCAAATATTTTCACTGAAAATCATGTCAGAAAAATAGCAGAAAAAGCTACAAAATGTTCTCGCTTGCTTGCTGTGCTATCGTTTCACAAAGTCTTCCACGATACACAAAATTTATTTTTCGGCTTATGAAGCTGCCCAAGACCTAGTTGGCTGGCTCAGGGATATCTGCTAGCCATCCCCACCCCACCTGACGCTTGTGGCATTTCGTCCTCAGCATCACAGTGCCTCGATCTTCACCTTCCCAATAATGCTAAATGCAATTATGTTGATGCACACAGACTTACACAAGAGTTATAGACAACACACGAAAAATATGTCAAATATACTGCTTTTTGTTTGTACTGATTTTAGACAACAAGCGACTGAAAAAATATTAAGCAATGAACAATAATGATGCAAAAATCGGCATTGTCGCAAAGCTCTCCACCAGGAAGTTTAAAACGACCACGATGCGTACTACTGTCTTCACCAATAATGACACTGAAAGTAAGGTCACAAGGGGGGTAACTTTTCGGACAGACAACAGAAATCCACTGCAGTAAGACACTACTGTACACAAGTTTAAAACAACTGTGGCAGTTGACTGAAACACAAGCTGCAAATTAAATACTTACATTTTATCTTCTTCCAAATAGTATTCATCCATGGGGTCGTACATTTTGATTTCTGCTAAGAAATTACAAGAATATTACTGTTTACTTCTACTTAACAATTACATAAAATATGTAATATCTCATTTACATAAATAAGTAACGAGCTAGTAGCACGATAAACGTTTTTTGGTTTTGTTCAAGTTCTAACCTTTCCAGATATTTTTGCCACAAGCAAACATAACAACTTGGCAGTAAGTATTTAACGACTGTGTCTTATTGTATAATTTTTTTTTACAAAAATTAAATCTTTGGCCGAAGCATCGGTGTACCGAATTTGTAGAAGAAAATGTTGAACTTTTTATAAATATTTTATGTTTGTTTACAAACATAACGAAGAGTGACGTCGTTATTTTATTTATTATGCTACTAACGTATTTGTAGTGTGTAGAATTGCATGTCGACATAATTGTTAGTGTTTGTATAAGTTGAAAATAATGTCGGTTTTGGAAACAGTTGAGTTGTACGACCCTCCGGCGCCAGCGAATACATTGCAGCCAGGCGTGACAACTTCGCTGCTGTACAGTGGCTCCAAGTTCACCGGACATCAGAAGAGCAAAGGAAACAGCTACGACGTCGTTGTCAATCTTCAGGTACGAGGACGACTGGCTACGATTTAGATCAGTGAAACTATGCTTTTATGCTAACTCCGTATACGCTGTTAGGGATAGGGTTAGTCTAAGAGAATCTTATAGACAGTGCAGTTATGAGTTGATGAGCAGTATGATGATCCCATAGCTGTGTGTTTAGCTGTGTTGTGTTTAACAGGCTAAACTGCAGGCTTACAAAAAGAATATAAAAGTTATTAACGATAAAAATTAGTAATGAAATTAATATTAATGAGCATATTTTATTTTAAAGTTTATCAAATGCACTGTTAGCAATGAAGAGCTGCACAGATGATATTTAGCAAATATTGTTTGTATAAATGATTTTATTATTATTATTATTATTATTATTACATTGTATACTGTATTATTTATTGTACTATAGCATAATATGTAGTTTGTATTATTTATTTTTGCAGTATTCAATGTTTCATTTACATTATTTATTAACACGTTCTGTGTTTATTTTTAATGCTGCAGCATGTTGACATGAATAATTCGTACTTATGTGGATATCTCAAAATAAAAGGTCTCACAGAAGAATTTCCGACACTGACAACTTTTTTTGATGGAGAGATTATCAGTGCAAGGTTTCCATTTCTGACAAGAAAATGGGATGCAGATGAAGACGTGGATCGTAAGCATTGGGTCAGTTAAAGTTAATTTTTAGCTAAACAAAACAAAACTTTAGCTGGGCTCATTGAATGTAGAGCTGCAGAAATTAATAGTAAATCATGCAATTGGTAGTTAAAAATTTTTCAGCGATTCATAATATTTTACTTTTTAAAGTTTTCGATTAAAGTCGCATCACTTCACTAACAGTGCATTATGACGTGGATACATTAACAAGCAGTTGATAATTATTGATAATTAATTTGTCCAGACAGCATGATTGGGTGAAGCAAGCACTTTGCCCCATAGTCAAGATAAATTATAATATAGACCAGTTGTTCTTTCACTGGATTTGTGACAGCTGCCAGCTGAATAAAAACATAAAGTTGATAAAAAAACATGCATTTTTCTTGCACCATAACTAATTAATATTAGTTTTAGTAAAATTAATGCTTAGTTAATCTTTTAATTTTTGAAAAGTTAACCATTAAAAATAGCTGTTACCACCTGAAATTGAATATACATATTATACAACTATGTGTGATGTTGTGACAGAGTAAGTTTGGGTCGTTCAACCAGTTCTCAAAGACATTCAATACTGATGAGTTCTGCTATGATGATCTGAAGAACACAGACTTTGTCTTCATGAGATGGAAGGTAGATGTTTTTGTACATGCACTTCTTTCTATGAATACCTGTACTTTGACTGGTCGTTATTACAGCACATCAGTTATTTTTCCACCATTATGTCAGCAACACAGATGTAAACATACTATTGTCCAGTGTCCATGCATCCATTTTTTGTTTGTAGATGCATATTTCTCGATGCAAATGATTTTGTATCACTTCTGCATTGAATAGGCTAAATGCCGTAAATTGTGCATTTGAATATTCATTGTTTCATGAGGCAGTATGCAGCATATTTGAGGCGATGTGGCACTTCTTATGCCACCTTGAAAGAACTATTAGAATTTGTCCGCAAGATTTTTTTTATTTACCAACATTATTGTCAGATTATGTGTTGCATATTTGTTTGTGATATGCTAGGAGCACTTCCTTGTGCCTGATCACACTATTAAGGACATCACAGGTGCATCGTTCGCTGGCTTCTACTACATTTGCTTTCAGAAATCTCTCGGCTCCATTGAGGGTTACTATTACCACCGTAGCTCAGAATGGTAACTGGCATCACTTTATATTCATGACTAGACCGCTATTTAAAGACTGTTATTAACTATTACAATCTGTTTGCATTTTTTTAACTTTTATCACTTTTTCTCATTTCCTGTGTTGTCATTTTCACTATTTTGTGTAATCTAGTACTTTTTATACAATGTGAACTCGGGCTGTATCAGAAATTGGCTCAGGCCTGGCTGATATTGTGCTTTTTACAAATCCAGCCAAAATCTAGCTTTGGCAATATTTTGGCCAGATTTGCAGATGTGTGTCGGACTTAGAAAAAGTTCAGTTTTGGCGTGACATAGCCTTTGGATTTCTTGAATGTCTGCAGCCAGATTTAGAAAATACATGTACATATTATCCAGTACAGCCTTAAAACAAATACGAGTGAATGAGAGAATGAATCGCAAATCAATATAGTATTTACAAAAAAAAATCACAAACAGACAAACAAACTACACTGTGGGCCATAAAAATATGCCACTTTACTTTTGTAATTTTTTGTAATTACTTTTGTAATTTTTTGTAATTACTTTGTGTAATAATCACATTATTGCAAATTGTCCATAGTGTGCCTGTGAAAGAATTTTGAAAATCGGTTAATAATTGTCAAAGATGTTGACAAGTAAAGTGGCACGTTTTTTTATTGGCCCACCCTGTAGTTTGTTTGTCTGTTTGTGATTTTTTTTTGTAAATACTATATTGATTGTTATCAACAGAATAAACTTTTGTTAAACACTGCTTTTACTGGTTGTCTACTGGTAGGTGATAATATTGCTGTTTATGCAAAATTCAAAATTTGATGTTTCTTTTCTGTTTTTTGCTTTAACGAGCCATAGTCATTATGTTGTAGATGGCTGTCCGTGCTGTTATGTTCCTGTGTAGGTACCAGTCACTGACGTTAACCCATGTTCCCAAGTACAGCTCTTGTATCTACGAGTTCCGGTAGCTGTCATCTCTTGTGTTGCCACCATACCTCGTGACACTATCGTGATGCTACATGCCGAAGACTGTGACTCGCAGTGCAGTAATTGCTGTGCGGATATACTACCCTTCACGAGTGAGTGCAGTGAAGGTCCACCGGCACCTTCAGAACAAAGCTCCAAGGTACCTGGTCGATTACGGCATCCCAGTCTCTGACGTCATCAGTCAACAGCATCTGTGATCCGCCAGTCGATAGTTCCTTACTGTTCCACGGTTTCAATGAAATACATTCAGTTGTCTGGCCTTTGCTGTTGGGGGTCTGATGGCTTGATAACTGATTATTGGATTATGTCCGTGATCTATCGCTCTGCAGCAGCAAACTACAAGAACTGCACGTTTTGCAAGACGAGGTTAGTTGTGGTCTGCTAATCAACAATGAAGTGATGCATAAAGCTCAAATTTGTATATGGATTGTGCATAGACTTTATTTATTTATTATGACGTCGTAAACGCAGTACACATAAACATGTGAAAATACACATAAAAAGTAGCAAGCTAAAAGGAGGTATATGAACATTGAACATTGGAGGAAATGTGAATATGGTTTTTATGCACGAAAGTAGGAACTGCTATAGCGTGTTCTAGCCATCAAATTCTGTCCGTCTGTCTGTCACACGGGTGGATAAGTCATAAACGGTGCAAGCTAGGATCACCAAATCTTCACAGTCAACTGCCTGGAAGACTCTAGTTTCAGGATCGGTAAAGCTTTTCCATAAATTCGAAAGGGGTCACGCCAAGCAAGGGCACTAAATGAGGGGGGTAGGGAAAAATTGCAGTTTTTGGCCATTAAGTCGCTGTATCTCAGAAATGGTGCGAGATAGGGCCTAGGTTACGATTAATCACTAATAGAAGTTGTACATGGGCTTTTGATTGCCACCGAGAGCAATGACGTGGATGACCTTGAAAATTAAAATAGCAGTTTTTATGGATTTTTTGGCAATTTTGGGCTGCGAGACGCATTCCAAGAGTGACTGGCGCCAAATTTACTAGAGATAGACCAAGACAAGCTGCGTATGAAATTGTCAGCATTGAACGCAGATTTCAACGGTCCAAGTCTCGACCTTCTACATTCAAGGAAACCTGCGCACAAGGGCATCAAAAAGCAGACCCCTGTAAAGTCGTTATTTGACTATTGTTGGCAGTCTACCATGAAAACGGTTGCAGATAGGCATGGATATGCTGCCTGTCACAACAAACACTAGTGATGAGCTTTTTGGTCGTATCAACATTGATAACTTTGAAAGACCCTGAACTCCAGAAATAAGGGGCTTCATTGGTTTTTTTGCAATCTTCGGCTGCGCTGTGCACTTCAAGAGTGAATTTTGATGAAATGGCTGGATATAGACAAAGGCAGTTTGCGAACAGGAACTGCTATAGGCTTTCATGTGTCTCGTGAGCATTAGCTCAAATTTCTTGTTCTATCTGATATTTTTTGGTTGTAGTAAGTCATATTTGACTGATGCCTGATTTTACGTTCAGAAGATCATGAATCAAGGTCATTGTACTGTATCGAAAAAGTTTTTCTTCATAATGCCAAATTCCAAAATACTAATACCAATGTGCACAGATGTTCAATCTGTGCATGGTAGTTAAAAAGCTGGTTTGTGTGCTTTGTGTTATTTTTGTTGAATGATTTACTGTGCTTAATTTTCACACGAACGTCATTGTTACTGGTTTTAGTCCATGTTGCTGCTGTTTATGATATAAGATCGTGATAATGTAAAATGAACTTAATTGTTGTCGAAAGTTTATTTTCAAACTAGAAGTCGCTCGTAAAAGTGCATATCTCCGCCAAGCATACACGGCACACAGAACGACCAATCTCATAATCTCCTCCAATGTTCACTTCGTTCCATTGGCGGAGATAATTAAAAAACAGGCACCGTAAACTGTCAGACATTAAAGTGGCTAGATTTTCACCTATGCTGGTGGAATATAGGCCACACACCACTTCTTTCCACCCAGTTCTGTCCTGTGCTGCCACTTCCATCTTGCTCCCGCTATCTACATATCTCAATTTCAAATCTCTTTCCATAGTTCTGAAATTGCCATCTTTCTCTGTGGCCTCATGATGTACTGCTTGTATGACAATGCTGTCATCATCTCTTTTTCAGTGTGTGTCCAAGCCAGTTCCATTTTTCTCTTAGCTGATCCAACACAGGCTCATGGTTGAGTTTCGGTGGCCGGTCGTTTCATCACCGGTCGATTCAACACGGTCGGTTCATCACGTTGACAGTTCATCACTAGGTAAATTAAATTCATCACCGTTCGACTCATCACAGAACAGTTATATACAGTTGTAATCATCTTCAATTTATTGTTCAGTATAATACGACACGTTTTTATCATCAGTAAAATGTACGTGTGATTTTTGTCTGGAAAATATCTAAGCTAAACTTTAAAATTAAAATTATCGTTAAATCAGATACGCAAATAAAATCGCGCAAGCAATTAGGCAACAACAACGCAACAAGTGACGCAACAGCAAAATTAAAAATGCACAAAATTTAAATTATCACGTGATTGCCAGCTGTCTTAATCATTGCAGGACACTTCATTGCTTGATGGCAACATCTCCAACACCAACTTCAAACTTTCGTACAGTGTTCACATGTTGTGTATCATTGTTATTTTCCATTGCACAAATGCATAAATTAGGCCTGCTACAGTCGACTGGAACCACATCAACCGCAAATTGTTTTTTTTGCATTTTGTGATTATCAGCCTGCGATGAATCAACTGGTGATGAAAGAAACGACTGAGAATCTGAGTTTCCACAAATCTGCTGACTATTCTGTGTGGCCAGTGTATATTGACAACACTGTGCAAGTGTTTCTGATCAAAAGCCTATACACCAAGTTTGGCTTATGATTACATGTATTTGCACTGGCAAGTGTAACTTAGTGTACAGGGTGCAGCCAAAAAAGTAGCCGCCAAAAGTTTTTTTGCTGTTTTCCCAGCAACCGTGTGGAATTTTAATTTGAAATTTTACGTATTTATTTTATAAATAACGTGCTACATTTAACTGCTAAGCAAAATGTGATTTTGTTGAAAAACGATGAAGTTATAGACTTTTTAATATGACCGCCTACCGATTTTTCAGCATTAAAAATGTTCAAGCTAAAATGCTATTTAATTTTCAAAAACCAGTTACCACATTACTGCCGATGAGTCACATTGACATTTTGATAAACAGTAATTTGTTATGTTTATAAATTATCTTTAAATTATCGTTCTTTTAAAGCAATCACCGACTGAAAATCAGGTTCATTTTCCAGCAGAACGGCACGCCAGCGTTACATAGCGCACAGCGCACAGAACTGGCTGCGGACCAACTGTCCAGATTTTATCACAAAAGACCAATGGCCTATTACATGTGATGTGCAATGTTGGAGGCTTACCGCAAGCTTAAAACAAAGCCGAAAACAATTGCTAATTCAAGGAATCGCTTAAGGTTATCTGGGGCAACCTAACACAAGGACCGATCGACAAGGCTGTGAAAGACTTATCAAACTAAGTGACTGAAGGCTTATTTTGGAGCTTGGAGCTGGAGATGGACACTTCAAACATCCACTATGACAATGAAATTCTAACATCTGATCATTAATTAACTGTGTTGTTTCAACAATGTTACCGAGTTGTTGTTGTAGCTTGAACATTTTTAATGCTGAAAAATTGGTATGCGGTCACGTTAAAAAATCTATAACTTTGTCGTTTTTCAACACAATCATATTTTACTAGGCAGTTAAATGTAAAAGGTTTTAATATATATCATTATTTCGTCATACAGACAGCAGCAACACAATGTACAGATAAAAAAAGAATAGATGAATAAAACTGAAATTTCAAATTAAAATTACAAACGGTTGCTGAGAAAACAGTGGTAAACTTTAGGGGCTACTTTTTTGCCGCACCCTGTATTTACCGACCAGGTGCCGCTGAAGTTCTGAAAAAGTGGAATGGTGGATGTGAGCAGTGGTCCAAAAAGGTCTTGTTTCTTCCCAGTTAGGGTGTCCAGCATCCAGGGTGAAACCGCTAGAAAATTCATGAAAATAAGTGGAATTGAAGGGTGAAATACAGTGATACAAAATTACGGGGATCCACAGGTATCACGCTAGGAAGAATTAGTAAAATGCAGGTGGAAGAAAAGTGATGCTTTTCCAAGCCACTTTTAAAAGTGGATTGAGATTTATCATTTTTTACCATCCCTGCCATACAGCTTTCACACCCCCCTGTAACTGACACGTGGAGTGCAGCTATGCACTGGAAGCCTGCTGACATAGTAGACAACTCTAGTCATTTATTGGCTTCAAAACACTGGTTTATACTGAACGTTCAACAACTCATGGCTACGGCTAAGCACGCGACAAAATCTACGAATTACGCATACATATGATAACGTTATCCACACAAAATTAAGCAATGCCTCGTCGTGAGATGACATATGAAACTGCCTCCTGCTCCAGCACAAATTCTCTGTATGCAAAAAAATACACATGAAGACGTTGTCATCATCGTCATAACGTAACGTAGCAGTAATAAATAACGGTCAACACTGTAACAATATCGCGCTAGCTCGGTCGGTGGTAAGAACAACGGCAACAACGAAGTAACAAAACAACGACAAATGTAAAAATAACACCATGCACTGAGTCGTTGAGAATGAATGCAAGCAGTGAAAAGTCATTCAACAAGGAGCAGCATCCTGGCTTGAAAAAGTAGGGGGGGAAGTTGCAATTTTTTGTCAGCTGCAAATTTCTGATGGAAAAGATTATGGGCACTTAAAAGTTTCACTTTTGCCCCAAAGTCCCCAAAATGGGGGGTTTGCCGCAAAATTTGGTACTTTTGGATGAGAACTTTATGACGGAACATTTTCCGACAGGCTAAAATTTAGGGGAAGGTGGCAATTCTCCCCATCTCCCCTACCACGACACCACTGTCAACGAGATTCGGAGGCAGATTTGGCATCAAGATGCAGGAAGGGATACCTCGCAAGATGCAACAACTTTGATATCAGAACTTGGCTGTCCCAAATGGAAAATAAGCCGTTTAAGTTTATGTCAAAAGTGCATCAAATATTGGACAGTTTCAAAATTCTTTCACCAACTGCGAATAAGTGGTCATTAGAAATTCCACCACATCCCAAACACGTGTCACTACGATACCTTGTGAAATGCAGTCGCTTTTATAGTCACCAATGAATGAAAGTACTTTCAGTATTCTAAATATGAGCACATTTCACACAACATGGTTAGAATGTGATAGGATCTCTTACTAATAGGATCTCTTACTACTAGTATTTTCAAGTCTACAGCTGATTTGACTAGTAAAAGAATTGTTTTCCGAAAATCGATTAATATTTGATAAGTTATAAATGAATGAAAGTTATATGCTTACTTTTCCACGGACCACCGGATGGTATGTTAACAACAAACGTCACTATTTCATCAACTCAACTAAAGCACAATCTATGCACGCCTAGCCATATCAGTCACAACATACCAACAATGACAAAGTGGAGCATGGCATGACACAGAATAGTCCTATGACCTACGAGACGCTGGTACCAGTAGTTAGCAAATCGTGGCGGTTACAATTTGGCACACAACGACGAAGAAAAAAGTCACCATCTCTCTGAGGACAATGCAAGAAAATGATGCAAAATATTTAGCAACAAATACGAACACCAGAAAAGTGAATAAACGAAACTGTGCTTAGTCGATGAAAGCTGAACAGAACCGACACGTTACTGTAGTGGAAACTATAGGGGAATATCCTAACCAGTTATCATCTGAGTACAGGACGGCTTTTAGCCTTCACCAACAGGCGAACATGCTTAACATGTAGCAAAAAACATTCAATTCAATGCAATGACTACCAACTGCACCAAACCCAAAATTCAAAATAAAATCACACACTCGTGCAAACAGTTTACTTTCAGGGGACTGGCCTAGCAAGTGGAAAAATTGGCAGGATAAACGAAAAAAACAAGCTCAGCATATGTGACAAAAGTGTGAATACACTAACATAAATGCACAACTGCCATACGCTTGCATGCAAGAAAATCCCAAAAAACAACTGTCACGGCTCATCTCTAAAACAACGAAAATTAAAAACGTTTGACATTGTCGACTTGCAGAGATGACAGTAACAAAATTACAAAACGAAAATCAGCCGATTAATCAAATAACACAGAACAATTATGACTTCAAGAATGACTAGACATAAGACAACTCAATATGAACAGTGAACAATGAGTAACTTAACTGAGAGCACAAAGCTGTGGTAGACGAATAAATTGTCCTCAAATCAAATGCACTCGCCAATATAATACGTCCACAAGGATTCAGTGACTAGTATTGCTATCATCAGCAGCAGCAGCAACAGCAGAAATGTCCAATCAAATACCACACAATGAAAAATGCAATGATATACTCCAGACAAAAAGCCTTTGTTCTGCCATTCCTTCTTCAATATCCATGTCAGTGCATGGATGCTTACCGGCAACTGCTTAGCAATGGGGTTGACTACGAGGACACACTTAGAGGTAGTAAAGGTAAAGGTCAGTGAACCACTCTCAAAGCTACAGAGCATCACTTGTCATTATGGGATCACACAGTGTTACCTGCCACCCGACCTCAGAGGTGAACGCGCCCCGCCTTAACCCCAGCCAGATAGGCCGGTACACGATTTACCTACCCCGGAGGCATGAAAGGCTGAGTTGACCTAGGTTACATACCAAGATGGTTAACATGCCCACAGGCAGTCACCCATCGCAGTACTAACCAGGCCTGACATACAGTAACTTCACTGATGCGTTACCACTACACCACGCCACCAACCCTACCAACCTAGTGCCTTAGCTTGGCGGCAACATCGTTGGTTGCATCAACGAAGTTACTCGACGATGATCCAAATTAGTGCTAAGATGGGTGACCATTCACCTTCATATCTGACCAAGCCTGGCTATGCTTCTGTTTAAGGTATAAGCAATATGGTTACGATGACAATGGTTACGGCCACTGCTAGTGAAGAAATGGCGAATTCTGATACAAGGACTACTGGCACACTGACCAAGTTGGTTAAAGGCGCTGGCTGTAAACAGAGCTGACCACATCAGCAACTCAGGCTGTATGCTAGCTAACTTGGGTTTAACCTTCACCGGCTCAAAGCGCTGAAAAGGAAGGACCTAACTGCCCATGCAAAAATCTTCTTCTTCCATCAAAATACAAAGCACTGAAAAAGAACTGAGCATGGTTAGCAGATATGTTCATTGGCAACCGTAAATGACAAATGTTTTGAGGCAAGACATCAGCTGCAGCAGCGGCAAATAAGCACGACATCACAAAAATGCAGACAAACCAACAAACAGCAACTGCAGGATCAACAGAGAGAAAGAACATCCACATTGCAACATATACAGGGTGTGAAAAAAATAAGTAAATATGTGTGTAAGATCAGCACTGTTATTTCATGCCAAAACAGCAGTTTATTCACTTGAAAAAATGTAGTTCAAAGTTTGAAGATATAGTTATAATTTTTGAATTAAGGAGCAAAGTGCAACGAAATTTAATAGACAATTATCCTGCATGTACATGTAAATTTGGTGCTATAGTTCCAGAGATATAACATTTTTCTTTCTAGGGGATTGTTTTCTGGTGCACCCTGTACAAGTCTATGCATTTTCATCGTAACAGCAGCAACAACATCACACACGAAGCATTTCAAGTTTTAACTAACTTCAGCACTCATCGATCATCAAACATACGTACTAAAGCCAGACTAGAAATTGTTTTTACAAGGTCAAAATACTCAACATTTTGAGCCAAGACGTGGAGGGTGCCTATTGCCATGAAATTTTGCAGTGATAAAATTTTATACTTCCTTATTAAAATCAAGCTTTCGGACAAAAACGTGAATCTTTTTAAATCGACTAACTACTTCACCAATCAGCAAAACTCCACTGCAAAGCAAAAATATTCCAATGATGAGGCATAATCAACATCCCCATTGACCATTTGATACACAGAGTAACTGACATTTTCACACTTTAAGTAATCTAAAAAGTATCTTAATTTACGAAGAATTAGGGAAATTTGCCACGGTCAACTGCCAAATTTGGCAAACTGGCCTACAAAATTTGGAAAAATTTACCGCGAACAACTACACTAGAGAGCCAGACTTTGCAAGGCCTGCAAACATGCCACAATTCAAGGAGAGCAGAACATGATGCCACAAATACACTTGAACCATCTGACCGAATAAAGTTAACCATTCCTTGCTTTTTGTGCTAAATAAAAACTCAACCACATTAACAACAAGACACTGGCAACAGATGCCTTTACTGTCTTTTTTACATGCGAGAGCTAGCTAATTCTGTCTTGGTGTCTGTCACAACCCGGTACCGATTGGAGACCAGGTGAGATAGAGACTTCTGGTTTTCACCATATGATAGCTTAAGAGTGTCTAATATTATGTGACAAAACTTCATGCTACTGGGTGAAGAGGGTCCCTACGAACGAGGGGGAGAAAGAGGGACCCTGAACCCTCAAATAAAGGGTTTTAGTGAATTTTTCGTGATTTTGGGCTGCGACATACATTTCGAGAGTGAACTGCACCGAAATGTATGGAGATAGACCAAGACAACCTGCATACAAAATTTTCAGCATTGAATGTTGATTTCAGCAGTCCAAGTCCGGACCCTTTAGATTCAAAGAGGCCTGCGCACACAGGTGCCAAAGAGGAGTACCGTTCTAAAAAGTGGTTATTTATCTGCTGTTGTCTTGTCTAGCGTGAAAATGGTTGCAGATAGGCACAGACATGCTGCTTATCATAACAAGCACTGGCGACGAGCTTCTTAGGAATGTCAACATCGATGAACATGAATGACCATGAACCCTAAAAATATTGATTTTAAGAGATTTTTTTGGCGATTTTTAGTTGCAAAAGCATGAATTGCAATGAAATGGATGGAGATAGACCAAGATTACCTGCGAACAGAAACTGCCATAGGCTCTCGCGTGTCTCATGAGCATTAGCTCAGATTTCTTGTAAAAACAAAAGATGCCTGGATATACACTGTGTCCCAAAAAAACATCCCAGACATTTTCTACTGTAACTAGAAAACCTCTAATCAGATTTTGATATTTTTTGGTACAAATATTCCTGACACAACTTGCCATCAAATGACTGATCAGTTTCCCACCTCACCCAATGTATGCTTCTTCACTACCTAGGGAAAGCAGATCAAGCGAAATATGTGTCAAAATAAACAGAAAACCTGAAAAAACATCCCCAACATTATAAATCATAACTCAAATAAAGATTAGCAGATTTTAATAATATTTGGCAGAGATATTTATGACTCAACTGGCTATTAAATAAGTGTTTTAGTTTCCACCTTACACAACGTCTGCTTTTGCACTACCTGGGGAAAGTGTTGAAATAAACGAAAAAATGTCACTAAATTCTATCTATCTTAATCTGTGGGCCCCAACAGCAGGTCCATTATAAGGTTTGACTGTCATGCAGCAGTGTCTACAAGATGAATGTTTGTGAAGTCAAGAAGCGACCGGTCCAGCCTGGATTGGTCTGGAGCAGAACATTATCGATACTGCTGTCAAAGAATGGAGAAAGCGTCTCCTTGCCTGTGTTCGCGTAGTGGGCCAACACTTCAAGCATTTTTACTGCAGGCAGTTGAAAAATAGACAACTGGATGAAATGTCAGCCAAAGTGTCAGAAATGTAGACAAAATGTGTTTTTACGCGTTAGGATAATTGAGCAATCACATCACATTGGATAAAAAAAATTACATTTCGCTGGTTGCATTTTCCTCAGGTAGTGTAGAAACAAACGTTGGGTGAGGTGGGAAACCAAATGGTCATTTGGTGGTAAGTTGTGTCAGAAATATTCGTAGCAAAAATTATCAAAATCTGTTAATTGGTTTTTAAGTTACAGTCAAAAATGTCCAGGATGTTTTTTGTAGAATACAGCATAATCATAAAAATGAAAACAAAGATGCCGACCACTGTGAAAGCAAGCAACAATATAAGAGTAAGAAAAACAATGCTGCATTCTAACAAGATATGCATCATATATTTTTGATCTTTGACCTGCAAAGCCTGATCAGAAACTACTGATAGAAAGCATATAATTTAACAATATAGAAACTTATATCGAGAACATCAATAACACGTGTAATACACCTCTATGAAGTATATAATTCACCAGTTAATCAAAGACGGCAAGCTTAAAGTACTACATATGCATTCGATATTGTTTGCCAGTACTCAACTGAACTCACTGTGGTTGACGTAGCTGACTGGACAACAAAATCTACCAGTGACTGTTCTATCATTCTAAACAACTGCTTCAACATTCGTTCTTGAGCAACCAAGAAGTTTTACATTCCATTCAACAAACCTTAAGCTGTATACAAAGCGACAGAGTGGACTAAACTGAACTGAACTTGCTTAGTACACTCCCGTGAAAAAAAAAAAAAAAAATGAAACAACCTGAACTGCCAGTTTGTTCGGACTGTACAGTCAGTAGGCAATGTAACTGAACTGAACTGAACGGACATATTTCAGTTCAGTTTTGTTCACTTCTGTTGCTTTCTACACCTTTAGATATTCTGAAGACAAGCCGACAGACCGACAACCTTATTTCTTTCCATCAGCAGCGATAATGAAATAACATGCACAACCACAAATGCTATCATTACGGAGGCCAGTCATCACAGAACTTCCTGTTCAGTGATGACCGACCAACATGATCAGAAGCAGATGGCATGTACGTGAGAAACATTTTGTGTGTAAGTTCACAATAAGTTAACAAGTTGTGTGTAAGCTAACAATAAGGAATATAAATTCCCAAAATCACAACCTTTATTATCGTAGTTCAGCTGCTGACGTTTCCACAAAACTGTAACAACTTAACTAATAAAAGATATAATTTTGTAAACTCGTAATAGGGGTAGGCAGAATATTTTTTTTTAAAGTTTGGCTTGGCTTCAGTTCCGCTTTCAAAACAACTACGGATTTCAGTCGGCAAGAGTCATGGGGTTTTTACGATGTTGCAGAAAAAAGACCAAACATAACTGATAATTCCGGAGTCTTCGGTTTTTAAAAAAGACGAAACCAAACCGACTCCTGGTGATTTACACAGCTCACTAGTCAGCGTTTAAATGGAAAAGGTTTACAAGTTGCCTGTCGAAGCGCCCCAGACGCCGGCCATGCTGTGCCACACAGAATGCTGCTGGGTGGTCGGGTTGTTGTCAATGCTCGGGGGAAGTGACGCCCAGATGTTGCTCAGCGATGCGGCAAGCTCGGTCGGCGCCGATGACGACAACTGCGTGTTGACGTCTGCTGCTGCGTCTGGAATGAAATCAACCGACAGTGTCGAGCCGGCAAGTACGTAGGAGTCAAGAGATTGCTGGGCGGCGGCCGCCTCGTCCAGAGTGGAGAAAGTGACGACGGCTTGACCGGCTGAGCCGTGGACGTGGAAGTACTGGAGTGTGCCGTGCTGCTGACATAAACCCCTCACCACTGAACCATCAACCTAACAGTACACCAATGCATACCGTTGTACGATAAAAGCAACAAACAAGAGATGTATAAATTCATGAATTGTCAAGTTTCACCACAGTATCACTCATAACTACTGAAGGTGTTTCTGTTCTTTTGAGGCCGTGGTGCATTGCTACCTTTCTGCTCCAACTTGGCCAGCCGTATGAACTCGACATCACTCACTCACACTCGCATGGACTACAAAAAGTAACTTACTTTTCAGCAGCTACAATTAACATATTTGATCAGAGCATGAAATTATATTTTAAGCCATCTAAGAGACATCTAAAGAACGTGCCAACAGTCAATATCTCTTGACCTTGAAATGACCTTCACATTCATCCAGCCAACATCTGCCAGTATGCAAACACGTTTCATTAACAAGCAAAGTTCCTGTGCTTCCCTGGTCCTAAGCACAGCTGAAAAAAAATGGTGCTTCATTTGCACTGCCAAATGCTGATGCCGTACCTACATCAACTGTACCTACTGTCAACAGGACCTATGGGCATAAGCTTCCCACCAAACTTTACCTACATGCAAAGTGTCAACTAAATTTTTTAGTATTTAAAATATCACTTAATGAAAGTCAGTCAGTTCATCTGATAAATGCAACACGAGCATCAGATGGCCACCAACCTTTGGATCAAACCAGTCAGCCTGAGCCTCAGATCCACCTAAACTGGCAGCTACAGTACTAGTGTACCACACCATTTATTACTACTCAGCCTAAAAGCTGATGCTCATTTTACCACCATACCATGCAGGGTAGAAGGCTGAGTCAATACAGGTGTCTGGTTACATACCGAGATGGTTTACCTGCCCAAAGACAATTACTCAACCAAGAGATAACCAGGCCTGGCATTGAGAAACTTTGTTGATCCGACAATGTGTTACCACTAAGCCATGACAACGTTAGCATAGAACAACATTACAGCTAAAGAGCAGATGCTGATAATGAACCTGTGCTGGAAGATTCTTCACAATGACTGAGCTGGTGGGCCTTGTTCCTGCCAAACACACCAATCTGTCAACTAATCAGCATTATTTTTGAGAAGTCTAGAGAGTGCACCTGCAGTGTAACAAACCCCAGGGCATGAAATGACCTGCCATTACATGTGCGCCATCAATAATGCCATTAATACAATAAAGCACAGACTGAAAACTGATCTGTTCTATATATTTTGACCAAGTATCCAAGCAATTTTATGTTGGCCTATATAGTTTTTCTTTAATTGTTGGATTGGTCAGGTCCACTGTAAGTCATCCTTGTCTAGCATCATCATCATCATTGTTATATGCACACAAATTTGATCATGATACTTCAAGCTCTACATTAGTTATTATGCCTAGCCTTGTACCAACTTTGACTTTGACTTTGACCCCTGATCTTCAAAATCTTATCGTTCATGAATCACCAAAACTAAATGAGTAGTAAAAAGCAGCAGTGGGTAACTCACCAAAGCTGGATTGCGGGGTCCACGACGTGCTTCGGTTGAATGCCGGTGGTTGCTGCAGCCAAGGACTGGATGGTACAAGTCCCGGTGGAGCTCGAGCCGTGAGTGAAGCACTCTGATCCATTGATTCAATGCTAGTAGTATCGCTCTGTGCTGCTACTGCTGCTGCTGGCCAGCTATTATTGCTAGTGACGTTGTTCTGCTGCGAGTTTGTTGCTGCCATGTTCTGAAGAGATGAAGTCTTGATGGAGCGCAGTTGGTCGTCAACGGAAGCACCGCCGGGCGTGATAAACGGATCGTCATCGGCACTGCGGATCATCGGACCTTGCCACGGCTTGCCTGGAATGAACTCCTCAATGTCAAGACCAACATCTGCTGCCATCGCTGCTGGCATCTCTGAGCCGTCAGTGGGACCAATGTCAGGTGGCGGTGGACTGGTGAGCAGAGATGGGGGCCAGCCTGGCCACGTGTCGAGAGACTGAGATATGGAATGTGGAAGGTTGACAGTGCCGGTGCTGCTACTGTGCATGGAGTCTGGAACGGCGGCAGACTTCCAGGCGGCGGCGAGGTCGTCGCGGATCATCATGGATCCAGCGGGAAAGTCTCTGATAGCAAGGTCATGCGCCGGGTCGAACGCCGGTACATCTTGAGGTGCTGGTAAGTGAGTTGTCGCTGCTGTAGCACCACCACCGGCACCACTTAGCACCTGCTGCTGCTGCTGCTGCTGCTGCTGACGACATGCCTGTTTGATCTGCAGGTGAAGTGCCACGATCTGCTGTCGGATCTTGGCAATCTTGATGGCTAGAGGGTCCGGCCGGAGAGTCGGGAGGCGTGGCAGCCGAGCCTGCTGTTGGGCAGCGTATGCCGATGCCTGCTGCAGCTGCAGTCTCTGTAAGATCTGCTGCAGCTGGACCAGGTGATGCAACTGGATGAAGAGGGATGGGGTTGGAAGTACAGAGCCGCCAACGGCCGGAGGAACCTGACCGGTGGCCTGGACTGCCGACTGTAGCTGTTGTAGCATCTGAGCCTGAACTAACTGTTGAGCCTGTTGTGGTGAAATTGACGCCAACGACTTACCCCCGGACTGCTGCACAACACAACAAAAAAACGAAAATAATTTGGCAAAAAATTAAATCACTTTTCATTCATATTTGCCAGGTGGGAGCAGCAATTTCAAACTGTACGTATGACTGGGGGTTCAACCCCCAATTTCTACTTCCCCTGGCAGTCGGGGACCACATCTGACACAATGTGTCATTGTACATGCCAAATTTCTGTAGAAAACGTACACTTCACTGACAATTACATACAGATTGTAAAAAAAACTCTACTCTAATACAATGATTCTCAGTAACATTAAACAACCCTCGCTCGCAGATCTGCTACCCTCGATCACCAGTTAAAACGTGCGCTGCAAGCAACTAGTGTACCTGAGCAGGAGGAGGAAACGGTGGAAGAGAGGGCGGAGGTTGATGGATGTTAGGAGCAATGATTCCAGCAGCTGGCGGAGGGGGCGGAGGCTTCACAGCAGCTGCTGCCATCGTGGCAGCCGGAGAACCAGCTGCAGCGGCTGCAGATGGTGCCAGACTCACAGCGGATGACGACTGAGTGCCACCGGCTGCCACGTACAACTGCCGATATTTCTGCTGAATGTCAAGTGAGCTGTCTGACGCATACACTGCACTCCCTGCTGCTGCTATCGGCATTGCTTCACCTACATATTCATATTCACTTGTATATACATCTGACATTCGATTTATGCAAGACATTTGCAATCTGACATATACTGCTTGTAACTTTTATACTTTATAAAAGTTCTATAATTTATATACCGGTAATATATAATTCATGCACATAAAAATACTGTTTGTATAATATTACCGATGTATATGTACAATTGTAAATGTACATTTTTCCCACTTCTGTCTAGAATTTTATGTTATAATCCAGCTACTAGCTGTAACACACATTCATTCATTCATTCATTCAAAATCACAAATCCCATAACCCTTTGCAAAACATAAAGTCTTGTTTCTAGATATAGTAACTAACATATGAAATTATATAATATGAAAAGCATTCAGTAAGTTTTGCAACTTGACAGACATAAAAGTTTTACTTAAATGGCATAAACAGTTCAGAAAAAAAGTAAATACCACAAATGCAATACCGCAAATTACCAAATCACATGTTAATCATTTCTCCAATACCGTACTTGGACAAATTGCAGCTTGAAGCACACATCAATGAATACTACTAACAATCAAACTGCTCAAAAATTCTTGTCATTTGCACGGTGTGGGGAAACAGCTTTGTGCATAAACATTAAAGTTCAGCACTGGTTTGAGTAAAGCAGAAGAGTCATCACTCACCCTGTAGATGTTCTGTTATAACTACATCAGTCACCTGCATCCAGACAACAGAGCAACAACAACTCTATCAGTCTGTAAAATGTTAATTACAAAATTATCACATCAGCTCTGACCATCATTAACAAGAAATTTGAGCTAATGCTCACGAGACACGCGAAAGCCTATAGCAGTTCCAGTTCAGTAGTTTAGCTAAAAATTCGGGGTGTTCACAACTTCACGCTAAGTTAATATACAAATACTAAATTCTCTATCTGGATCGCATAATGATAGTTCCATGGCACCACCTTGTGAATGATATAGACTTGTCTCGCAGCCCGAAATCATAAAAAAATCCACAAAACCACCTATTTTGGCGTTCAAGGTCATTGAATTCGGCGCCAATCGAGAGCCAGTGTACGACTTCCTACTAGTGATTAATAGTAACCTAAGCCCTATCTCGTACCATTACTGAGATACAGTGACTTATTGGCCAAAAATCGTAAATTTTGCCCACCCCCTCTCATTTAGCGCCCTCATTCGGGGTGACCCCCTTCGAATTTATGGAAAAGCTTTACGGTTCCTGAAACTAGAGTCTTCCGAACAGCCGATGGTGAAAATTTGGTAATCCTAGCTTGCACCGTTTTTGACTGATCCACCCGTGTGATGGATAAACAGACGAACAGACGGACGGACAGAACTGCGATGGCTAAGACGCGCTGAAAGTAGTAGCTGCTTTCGCCCGTAAAAATTAAAAGTTGTCTATAGCTCTTAATCATAACCAATCTCAGAACTACAGAAAAAGAGAAATTCACCATGGCATATGGGACCACACAGTGTTACCTGCCACACAACACAGCTAAATGCACATCACCTTAACTCCAGTCAAGCAGGTCGGTACTCAATTTGGAGAAATGAAAAGCTGAGTAGACCTAGGTGGTTGGTTATATACCGAGATGGTTTACATGCCGGCACACAGTCATGTAGTACCCACTTGAATAGTAACTCAAGCGAAAGTCAAACTCACAAGATTGTGATCGTAAGTCCACCAATGTCTTAACCATCCATTATGCCAGCAAACCACCATTAGAATCGTCATTCATCACGCTAAGTATGACAGTGAACATTAGCCAGTAATGATCAAGAAAACCAAAATACCAAGATCAAGACAAAGACCTAGACCACACAGCTCAAGACCAAGACTGTACTGCACTTAAACTGTACTTGAACTGTACGTCTACGTCATGACCAAAATTAAGAATTAGCAATTCCAGATCTTAAGTACAGTAATTAATTCAAGCAAATGCAGCTGTGTATTCATTTAAGATTCCTTGCAACCTTTGACAAAAGACAAAGACCTAGACCACACAGCTCAAGACCAAGACTGTACTGCACTTAAACTGTACTTGAACTGTACGTCTACGTCATGACCAAAATTGAGAATTAGCAATTCCAGATCTTAAGTACAGTAATTAATTCAAGCAAATGCAGCTGTGTATTCATTTAAGATTCCTTGCAACCTTGCTTTAAATTTCTTGCATCATTACAGAGATTAACTTGTGACAATGAAGCTAAAGTTCACAACTAAAACTATAAGTAATTTGAGCAAAGCTCATGAGACGCGCGACAGCCTTAGCAGTTCTTATTCGCAGGTTGTCTTGATTTAACTCTATCCATTTTGACGCAATTCACTCTTGAAATCTACGTCGCAGCCACAAATTGCAAAAAAAACACTAAAACCCCTATTTTAGAAATTCAAGGTCATTCAAGGTCATCGATGTTTACACCAATAAAAAGCTTGTCACTATATTGCTTGTTATGATAAGCAG
>Ga0209671_1000562_pt1 | contig 25678 bp, 20 predicted proteins | sample WorMetHERISLAND2_2_FD_187401 | JGI IMG/M metagenome (GOLD analysis project Ga0209671, IMG submission 187401) | Marine gutless worms symbiont microbial communities from Max Planck institute for Marine Microbiology, Germany - Olavius geniculatus... | ecosystem: Host-associated > Annelida >... | reverse complement strand
CCCCGAGGCTGGGAAGGTAACTGTAGGTCTGGCATCGCACTGGCCATGCGTCACGGACTCAAGTGGTTTATCCACCTAGGGGCTCAACGGCCGCGAGTGGGAGATGAGCACCCCGCCTACGCCCCAGCTGGGGCATGGCTCCCTTTACCCTTTTTTTACCTTGGTTAGCACAAAACTGAATGTCTACCGTGGTACATGCAGTACCACTAATGCGCTGCCTCGCCTCGAGGCTGCCTCGAGGTGGATTATTTCTGCCTTGGTCCTGGTCTTGGACTATAGTGCTGTGGCCTTGGCCGAGGTCCTGAGAGTTAGTGTGTTGGCCTTGAGTTGATGTCTTGATACGCATTCACGGTACAGCAGTTAACGCCAGATACCTTAGCCGCAGCATGCGGGTTCGCCTTGTTCTCAGTCAACAGCTGCGCCACTTCCACGCTGTTGTAATGCGTTGCTACGTGCAGCGGTGTCAGACCGTTCTTGCCCTCGGCATTCGGATTCGCACCCTTCGACAACAGGATCTTGGAGACTGGCACGTTGCCGTACTTGGCCGCAATGTGAAGAGGCGTAAAGCCTTTCTGTTGTTCGCATACAACACACAGAAGACCATTACTAACAAACACACAGTCACACACGCATACACACCACACACTCCCAGTGCTAGCATATACCAGGTGGCACATTAAAAAGTGGCGCATACACAATTTATGTACAAGGGTGTGCCAAAATTTCTGTCACTATTAAATCTACATAAATACAGGGTGAACTGCTGAACACTGCATTCGGGTGTTTATTACGACCACCTATCACTGCAATGATCAAGTATAATTTGCATCCGAAACTGTGATCTATGCATATTAACTCTTCTGAGTGTAAAGCAGGGCTGAAAAAACATAAGTTTTTGAAAAAAATTTATAGGTTTTAAGTTTCTCAGGTTTCTTAGGATTTTGTAGGTTTTTCTGCAAATACTGTTCAAATAATTACAACCTAGAAAAAACACGTTATACACAGTCTTATTAGTGAACAGCATAATGACATGATTGAAATGATAGCTCAAAAATCACGATTAAAGTATAAAGTAAAATATGACATGTAATAACTTACACAACATACAAAAAACTTTTAAAAAGCTAAAAACTGGACTTTTAAGGCTGAAAACCTCGGTTTTTCCCAACCAATTTTCCAGCCCTGGTGTAAAGCCAGACCGACACACACACACACATAGCATACCCGTGTGATGGTGTTGTGCTTAGCTCCACTGTCCAGCAGAATCTCCACCACGTCTTCATGTCCTTCCTTGACGGCAATGTGCAGCGGAGTGTACAAGTCCTTGGTGGCAGCATCGCGTGTTGCGCCGTGGTGTAGTAGCAGCTGCACAGCCTCAACACTGCCAAGACGTGCCGATATATGCAGCGGGGTCTGCTGCTCCTGTGTGTCCACACAACGGTACCAGCCCGCTATTCCAAAGGTCCACTATTCCAAAGGTCCATTGTGCAGATACGCACCACAGTGCTAAGGTTAGGGCTAAGGTTAAAATTAGGATTAGGATTAGGGTCAGCCTTAGAGTTAGTGGAAATAGTAAACTTTCGGAATAGCAAACCGTCGGAATAGCAAAGCCAAATCCACACAACATATATGGTGTATTGTACATTTTGTTCCACCGAAACATACTTATAAATTCTCTCATTTTGCACCATCATCATGAAGTGACAGCTTAACATCCTTTCTACCATATTTGTCTGACTAATTCAACCAGGTTTTCTTTCACTTTTAGCCTATTATTTTATGCCTGTAATTCATCAACTGGCTGCAACAGTAAGTAAGTAAGTCAGTCAGTCAGTCAGTATATACTTACTTACTTGTAACAGTACACTGAATAAAGATGTTTCATTCACTCATTCACTTATATAAAAAAACAAATAATGCTGACGTTTTCATTACTACTAAAGCATTATGATGCTATCATAAAGCAGCTAACCTATACTGATAATGGTAGTAAGTTTTAAATGATATATTGGACCGATACTTACTTCTTTCTATTACCAATGCTTCACAAAGTATTGGTAACAACCCTGCAGCAACTTTTAACATCTCACTTACATTAAGTCGCAGTACGTATCTAGCAGCAGCAGTCTCATTTGGAAATCACAAAACCAATTTCCACACAGTGGTAAACCACAAAATGTAGTTAAGAAACTAGCAGCTGATTCAAAAAAAAATTAGTTCACTGTAAACTCCGACAAACCACAGTGAGAATACCTTTGCTCTGGCGTCGACGTTTGCACGAGCACGAATCAGAATGCGCATCACTTCAATCTGATTGGCCCGCGCTGCAAGGTGCAGAGCTGTTTCACCGCGCATTGTCGCAGTCTCGGTCTGAGCGCCGTTCTCCAGTAAGTAAGTAACGATTCCCGTGTGTCCCATGAACGATGCCACATGAAGAGGCGTGAGTCCTGACTATAGAAGTCACACAACCAAAACCAATCACCGAAACCAACATCATCAAGTGTTTTTTATGACAGCAAATGCATATTAAGCTAAGTTACACCTTAAGTACATGACTGAGACAAACGTTTTTGGCACGAAAGCATACATTACTCACTGCCTTTTCATTTAAAGCTTGGATAACAAGTGACATTTTGTTGCAGAGAAAAATCTGATGTGTCCCAAAATGACACCATGATTAAATGATGCAAATGACACACATGCAGATTTCTAGTTCATTTTTTATTTTTCATTAAATGTTCACAAACGATAATATCGGTTAGATTTGTCTAATAATGCAACAGTGCATTCAAATAAAATATAAAACATAAATTTATTTGAGACATTTCACCAAATCATCAAGGCATAGTCATCAATGAGCTATTCAAATAGCAAAAACAACAAAATATGTGACGACGACGAACGCAAACAAAATTACCAGCACTACGACAGACTTGATACAATTATTCTTGTTAGTAAAATACATGTTTTATAGAATGTGAGTGAAACTACCTCGGTCGTTGATTCAATTAGCGCCCCGTAGCGCAGCAACAGCTCAATAACTTTGATGCGGTTCTTCTTGCAAGCAACGTGCAACGGCGTGAAACCATTCTGCAACGCAAGTGACCTCGCTTGTAGACAAATGCATTGCTACGAATTCTGTAATTCTGACATACAGAACAGAGTTATATCACCGAATATCAGACCTCCAAATTAACCGGATCCGCATAGCTGCAGTATCATGAACATGAAAAAACTGGAGCTGTCAAATTAATGCATCAACTTAAAATTAATGCACATATGTAAATTTAATAAAATTCTGTGAAGCAGGTGTTACAATATTCCGTTAAACTGTGGTTATTTGACGATCGAATGAATTGAAGTAATTAATTAAGTAATTAAACTGTTGTTGTCGTTCCATCACCACTGTAAATAATATTAAAATTCAGATGACAGGGTGAATTTGGTCCTTCATTTTCCAGATATTGCAATTTCCAGTCTTTGTTTTTTTGCGGTCTGTCATTTTCAGGTCCAGAAAAATTCAGCAACCACAGTAATATTAATGATGTGTTTATGCGTTAAAAAAATTAACACTTCGACAGCTCTGAAAAACACAAGAAAATGACATGGTCTTGACCTTTGAGTATGACCTTGAAGTTCAAAATTATGGCTGATTTATGCTTGTTGCAACACACGCCTGCGCAAGATCTCATTGAGCTAACTGCAGACAGAGAAACAAACTTAGCGACAATGCTGAAAACAATACTGCCGTTGCTTACTGAAGGCAATAAATACAGCGAGCGAGAGAACTAAAAAGCACAAATATACAAGAGATTCTAACTGTACGACGAAACTAAGCAGACCTGAACGAATGAATTGAACGTACATACCAGAGCCCTGGCATTCACTTCACATTTCAAATCCAGCAACAGTTTTGCCATCTTGACATTTCCGCAATGAGCAGCAACATGGAGAGGTGTCAGATAGTCCTAAAATATCAACAACATACACTGTCTACTGCAATAACTAACATCAAACTGTAATATGAAGGTTAAAAATGGTGTTATGGATCTTTACGGGAAGCCCATCTCAGAGCTATGGAGCATCACCTGCCATATGGGATCCCACAGTGTTACATACCACCTGACACAGGTGAACGCACCCTACCTCAGCTCCAGCCAGATAGGCCGGTACTCGATTTACCTACCCCGGAGGGATGGAAGGCTGAGTTGATCTAGGCGGCTGGTTACATACCGAGATGGTTTACCTGCCCGTAGGCAGTCACCCATCGCAGTACTAACCCGGCCAGGCGTAGAGCAACTTCGTTGATCGGATAAAACACATTACCACTACAACATGCCACCAATATCGCTCTCTATATTATGCTGTATACTGAGGTTCCGTTCATCATGCTTGTCTGGTATGCAGCAAGCTACGTAGCTTACTTTGTATTTCTCAAAAATATTCAAGCAAAAACAAGTAATTATATTTGTCTACCAATAAATGACCTTGCAACAGTACAATTAAGGAGACTAGCCTGCTATATTGCACCCAAGCATACTAAACAGAAATTCAACATAGTTTCATTATTTTGTTAGAATTGAAGAAAACAGTGCATGACGTAACCAACAAACAGGACATAAATGAGTTTTTCGAATTAAATACATGGTGTGAAAAAGCACAAATTTACAGCAAATACTAGGCAAAGTGTATCAATGCTTAATGTCGTGCTGACAGATTACGTTTCTAATGAGAATGGATCTAGGGTTAGGGACCCTAACCCTAACCCTAACCCTATAACCGTCCTAAAATGATGTGCACATAATAATAACGTTGCAGAAGGCAATAAAAATGATACCACTTTAGTAACCAGAGCTGAAAAGCTTTAAGAGTGTGAGTGAGTGAATGAGTATGGTAGGGTTTAACGTCCCACCTGACACAGTATAGGTCATTTCAGGGACAGTGGAACATATAATAATAATAAAACAGAAAGTTTAAAATAATAATAATAAAAATAATAACAATAATACACAGATGCCAATGTTTATGGTGCTGTCATCATGGCACAGCCATTGCGAGAGTTCACTCGGTTCATTTGACTGAATGTAGCATGAGCGCCAGGAGGCTGCTGACCTTTGGACCAAGCCGATCAGCTTGAGCCAATAGATCCACTGACAGGCAGCTAAAGTAACTACATTCACCACTGCCATTTATTATTACTCAGCCAGACAGCTGATACTCATTTTACCGTCCCACAGAGGGTAGAAGGCTGAGTCAACCTAGCTGGTTGGCTTCTTTTCGAGATGGTTTACCTGCCCGTAGACAGTCACCCATCACAGTACTAAACAGGCCCACCGTAGAGTAACTTGGTTGATTTGATCTTACCGCTACACCACGCCACCAACCGTTAAACTTTAAAGGAAAATCTAATATGAAACACAAAACACAAAAACGACCTAAACCTAAAGCAATCTAGAGCCGATGAAACCGACAGACCATGGTGACATCTTCAATGTTAGCTTGGTGGAAGTGCAGCACACGTGCTGACTCCGTGTGGTCTCCCTGAGCTGCCATATGTAACGCAGTCAGACCATTCTTAGTCTTCGCCGTCACGAGAGCACCTTTCTCCAGTAGCAAGTCCACAACCTGGTCATGACCACTGCGAGCCGCACAGTGCAATGGCGTCAGGCTGTCCTGCATGCCAGCAACAGTTCCACACAAACACACTGAATATTCATTGCTAGAACAGCAGCTCCGCCTTCCACAGTGTCACCACCAAGTAACGTCCACAATACCGTAGTCACGTGATCAGCCGAATATGTATCAGTTAGAAGAAATTTTTGATTCTCATATATTCGACCTGTATATTAATTTTCGCTCTACATTATACAGGTTTTTAAAAATTTAAACTTAGCGTTCAGCGACTTGAACGATGTTTACTCTAATCACGTGACTACAGTGAGCAGACGACAGCCTGAAAATGAATATGCAAATCCCCGCGACAGCCTAAGTCACGTAACTATGATATCCTCCAGTTAAGCTGCGAGTGTGCCATGGCAGAATTTGGTGCTAGCTCACAGGCTGCCAGTCCAGGTTATTAATAGAACGTCATTGGTTACACGCCAACCTGACCTGATCAATCAATAATTCAATCAATCGGTAAATTTGGGTTCTGACAAAACACTGCACTGGACAGCACCGTACCACACTGTAACCCCAAACCACTAGAAACAACTGCCTCAGACCCCAAATAATTACAAAAAGGGTCTCCCCTTTCTCCTCAGACCACAAGTCTCCCAGTTACCCTGCCCTGAAAGTAAGGACCTCCAACCAAACCCTAACTCGGTGCGTTCATTTTCAGTGGTTTGGGGGTCTGGTGCGATAAGGTTAAAATTTCGATCTTTGCTCCTATTGGAGGTCCAGTGATGGTATTTCATGATTTCATCAAACCAGTAAATTTGTAACATGCCAATTAAACTGAGTTCTCTGAGATGCCTGTTACAAGGAAGAATGCTAAAGATTTAACATTTGGTCAAAGTGTAATTAATATGTTAAGACCTGAACATTCAAAGTTGTCTTATGTCCATTTAAACTGTTCAAAGTTAATGTCGGTTTATCTCACAATTAACTGGAAAACATTCTACAGCAGCAAAACACTTGACAGCGTAGTTGCCATAGCTATATGTAATGTGAAAACAGCATATGGAACTTTGCAGCAGTAATGATTAAAATGAGAAGTAAAATGATAATCTTACTATAATGTGTGGAAAGTCTGTTTGTCTGTCAGCCCCCTCTAGTGCATTCCCTGTTGCACCGTTGCGGACCCCGACCGCGGCGTTTGAATCCTTGGGCCTTGAGTGCGTGCCCCCTCCCTTGACCTACACCTGCCCGCATGGGCAACCTGAGGAAGTGGAGATATTCTTTTTCTGCTGATTCTACAAAGCCCATCAGCTTAGCACACTGTGTAATGTGCTTCACGGTGGAAAACTTCTGCCCATAGGGGGGTGGGGTGCTTCTACTGAATACAATCGCTGAATCAATCAGAACTAAATATCACAGAATCATAGACATCCTGGAATTTGAACATTGATGCAAAATAGTAAAAATAATTGGCAGATTAATTAGCACTTACTCTTGTCTTGCACTCTTTGTATGCACCGCGATCCACCAGGAATTCCACGATATTCAGTCGTCCCCACTTACTGGCAACGTGCAGTGGCGTAATGGAATTCTAACAAAAAAAAACACACCCAGTTGATGACCCTAAAAACTACCATCAAATACACAAGCAACAAACATGACATAACTAGCACTACCGTATATTTTACTATCAGCAACATTTATACGAGTACCACAGCTGACAAAATACACAACACAGCAACACGATCTGAAGCGCACACCACGGTGAAAAAACAAAAATTTGTATTCAAAGTATTTTCAGCTTCAAAGCTGCAAATGTGAGACATAGGTAATATTATTATTTAAATTTAAAACTACCTACTAAAATGGGCAGTGTGCCAACTAACAGTTAAAGCAAACACGCTGTTATCAAGTGGACATAGATTTCATATAGGACAAATATTCTCCAGGCAATGTAAAATTCTGGCTAGAACTGCTACACTACCCTTTAAGCCCCACACACAACCAAGCGGGTACAAAGCTCTCAAATAGGTAAAGTGTAAAAAGGTAAAGGTACCTGTTGCCTAATATTATCTTATGTTACCATTAATGTTTGTTGGTGGCGATATATGCAATAAAATACATGATGATAATGAAGGTATCCCTATCCCATACACATCGTAGGGGTCAGAGCTGATCCTGGTCTCTTGGCAGTTAGCCTGCAGGTGACATATCCGGTGATAAACTGCGATTATTTTCCACCAGGCCCGCGGTTACCTTCCCAGCCGAAGAGTGTCACCGCCCTCTGACTGACACCAAATCATGATACCGCTTGGTGACAGAGGCACGTGTGTGAACAACTTGCCCAAGGTCGTTACCTGGTAGTGCCCCGGGCTGCAATCGAACCAGGGAACTCAGAGTCACCAGTTCGACATGCTACCATTACACCACCAAGTGACACAGGTAAAGTGTACAATATGAAAAAACATCACATCGTTATTATCAGAGCTGTCAAAGCGTTAATTTTTAATGCACTTTTTAACGCATTAAGAACACATCATTAATATTGCTGATATTGTAGGTAAACTACATTGAGAGGGTGACTGGAATGACACCCACAAACTCGTGGCTGTGTCACAAGACCGTGACAGTAGTGATCGAACAGCAGCAAAACAATTTCTCATTACTTGAATATTATTCGATCGTCAAATAACCATGGTTTAATGGAATATTGGAATGCTTGCTTCAAAAAATTTAGTAAATTTACAAATGTGCATTAATTTTTTAATATGCATTAATTTATTAACGCATTAAGTTAGTGCATTAATTTGACAGCTCTTATTATTACTAGGTACTATGATCAGTAACAGACCCGAGCCGCAAAGTCGATGTCGGCTCCGTTATCCAGCAACAACTTGGCAACATCCAGACTGCCGTAATGTGACGCTATATGCAGTGGTGTGAAGCCACTCTGTGCAGAAAACAATCAACCAACTTATAACAATGATACAATGATATGTGCCATTTTAAACATGTCATTTACTAACGGCTTGTATAGAAAACAAGGGAAAATGCAATGACTAAATCCAGTGCCAAAAAATAAAACACCAAAGCAAGAATGGCTTTAAAAATTCCTGTCCAAGAAATCAAATAAAACCAGCTATTATCTTGCAATCGCTGACATGTTACTAATTGACACACAAATATAGTACAAGAAATCTGAACTGATGCTCACGAAACGTGCAAAAGTCTATAGCAGTTCCTGTTCGCAAATTGTCTTCGTCTATCTCCAGCCATTTCGTCACAATTCACTCTTGTAGTGTGCACCACAGTCGAAGATAGCAAAAATCAATAAAACCCTTTATTTTTGGAGTTCAAGATCTTTCAAAGTCATTGATATTGATAAGACTAAAAAGCTCATCACTAGTGCTTGCTGTGATAGGCAGCATGCCCATGCCTATCAGCAACTGTTTTTACAGTAAAATAGCAACTTTTAAGAGGGTAACGCACTGTTTCTGAGATACAGTGACATATTAGCTAAAAATCGCAAATTTTCTCTCCCCCTCTCACTTAGCACCCCCGCTCAGTGTGACTCCTTTCGAATTTATGGAAAAGCTTTACGGTTCCTAAAACTAGAGTCTTCCAGGCAGCTGATGGTGAAAATTTGGTGATCCTAGCTTGCACCGTTTTTGACTGATCCACCTGTGTGACGGACGGATGAAGGGACGAACAGAATTGCCATGGCTAAGACACGCTACAGCAGTACCTGCCTTCGCATGTAAAAAATACATCATCACATAAGTTACAATTACATAGTACAAAAATGGAAAATTAGTAACATACATAAGCACAATGTTTACCAATAATTAATATAACATTATTCTTAAGCTGACATTATTATGAAATTTAACCAGATTTAAGTTTGCATTTGGTTACACTGCAAAAGAAGCGCATGCACAAGCAAGTTATTTCACATATTTTAAGAAGCAAAAATGATGATGACGTAGTATAAATATTTAACGCCATAAAGTAAAGTTTCATACCTTTGTGGTGCTGTTCACAGTATTTTCGTCCTGTCAATGCAATCACACAAACAAGCAACTAAATGTGACAATAACGTCTACAGAGGCTGTATAGCACGATTCACAGTGAAACACTAACCAGTTTTTAAATAACAAAAACAGCTATTGCAAGCATACATTGTGCGTGAACAAAAACGGGAACACGCAACAGTGGTGCATGTTTGAAAGTCCAGTATAACAGAGTCTAAGTCAGTTGCCAGAGGGCACCATACATACAGTGTTTTACTTGTACTCACCAGAAGGTGCCACCTGTCTCAGCGCCGTATCGACTGAAAATCGCAAATTTTTCCCACCCCCTGTCATTTAGTGCGATCGTTCGGGGTGACCCCCTTCAAATTTATGGAAAAGCTTTAATGATTCTGATACTAGTCTTCCAGGCAGCCGACAGTGAAGATTTGGTGATCCTAGCTGGCACTGTTTTTGACTGATCCACCCGTGTGATGGACGGATGGACGGACAGACAAACAGAATTGTGACGGCTAAGATGCCCTACAGCAGTAGCTGCTGTTGCGCATAAAAAGCATCACAAAATTCTGACATCACGAGAGCAGGAAAAGAACATTACAGCTGACTGCAAACTAGCTAAAAACAGAACTGTAATTATTACAATTAAATCACTGTAATACTCAAAATACAGTTACAGTTAGAAAAATAACTGACTCAAATAATATCAAGTTTCTCTAACATGCACATAGCTATGGAATATTTATTTAGTTTGTTACAATTCCTTGACGCATCGGTCAGCGCAGGAGTTCCGGTTCCATTTCAGATGCATGATGGGAATGACAGGGGCACAACTGCCAGCCAAACGCAATTGTGATATAGTGATTGCTAATTCACGTCATGCATTTCAAACAGAACCGTAACTCATGTGACAACTGATGCCATCAAGGGAATTGTCATAAACCGAATAAACACATACACACACATACACACACAAACAATAATATTGTAACCAAACTTTCCAGGAAAATGTAGATTAGTCAGTACTGATATACTCTAAACCATGCACCTCTCGAGATGGACCAAAACCGTTTCTCGATCTCATTGAGACCATCTAGCTGAAACAACGCTTCCATCTACTTACATTGATCTCTAGCAACATGCAGAATCATACAGAAAATGTAACGTCCAATATTCAATATCAAGCAAAAATAGATGGCAACTAGAAGGCGCTCATGAGAGTGCCAAGTGAAGTGATTTACCACTACTAATACTACTACTACTACACCTACAACAAGAAAGGGGGAGAGAGAAGGAAGAGCCGCTTCACTGCAGGGGAGGGAGGGAAAAGTAACAGCCGGCATTGCTGCTTACACTGTTGGTGCAATGACGTCATTGCCATTATCAGTCATCATGTACAAAGAAGGTACGATGGAACGACGAACAGAACGAACAATCTCTTAATCTCCTGAAATGTTCACTACGTTCACCTTGGCGGAGATAATTAGGTGACACGAAGTATGACACCATTGTGTGAAGGACACCTAGCACTGCCAGGAATAAAACGTACACAGTCTAACAGCAAACAGTGTAGGAAATGTGTAACTGAAGCATCAATGAAAGCTATCAGTCAACTAGTACGTATTAATACAGACCTTCACCGAGTCCTGCTGTAGAAGGAGTAGAGCAGCTGGGACGTCGTCTTTCTTGGCAGCAACATGAATGGCAGGAAGTCGAACTTTGTTGCGCGAATCGTTCTCCATCAGGACGGCTACGACGTGGTTGTGACCTTGTTGGACAGCTACCGACAGAGGCGTGAAGCCGTCCTGAGACACAAATTCACATGTCATTTACTTAAGGCTTGTACAGAAAACAAGAAAAAGGCCATGACCAAATCCAGTGCCATAGAATGAAACATCAAAGCAAAAATAGTTCAAAAATTATTCTCCGAGAAATCAAATAAAACCAGATATTACCTCAGTAGCTGACAGAATTCTTAACACTTGAATTTTCAGCAGCAAATTCATTGGCAATGTTAATGCCTGAAATTACTAAGTTATATAACAACATAATTACGCATAAACACCCACGGTTTAATAACTCGCTGCCTACTAAATACGAATAAATAAATATCACTAGCTAAATCATTACACAATGAAATAAACATTGAAATAGCATGCACTGCACCGTGACAGTGAAATATTCCTTTTCCTGTTCATCTCCATCTTTAAAATACACACTGCTTTCCGTTTTTAAAGGCCGTCCCTGAAATGACCAATATTGTGTCAGGTGGGACGTTAAACCCTACTTATTCATTCGTTCATTTTTTACAATTTACATGTATAACTGATTCCAGTGCCAAGAAATGAAGAGCAGAAGAACCTCTGTTGCCAGGTTAGCACGTGCGCCGTGGTCCAGCAGGTAAGTGACAATTTCAACACGGTTCTCCTGGGCCGCCATATACAGAGGAGTGAAGCCGTTCTGTTACAGCACACAACAAGACACCTGTTCTAAACATCACGGGCATGTTGCAATTTGGTCAATCAAGCCCAATTTCACAGTTTTACAGGAGCCACTTTTAAGCACTACACAAAGCAGAGGGAATGACTTAATTGACTTAATCGGGGTTGTGCCCCTTCATAGCACAGACTGGGTGGTTGGCCACCACTAGACACACGGCTTATATGGCTTATAAGAGGACTGGCATTTGAGTTGAATTTAACTGTCAAAAATACGGCAAACAGATCTATAAGCAATTCGCCAAATACAAAGGCATGATGACACATTAAAGTCCAACATCAGAAAGACCCGTAAACATGACCCAAAACAAAGTAGTATCATGAAGAAATATTACCTTTAAACATTATAAGCAACTACTTCAGGTGTTTTTGCATGTTTAAGCTGTGGTGAATGAAGCATTGCGACTTGTTTGCTTAACTGTGTCAGCTATAAGCACCCGTTGGTTCTCTCTCACTCACTCACTACCTAATACCATGGTATCAGTACACAAAAGTATTGCAGATTGCCTGAGAAAACAGCACTGGCTGTTCTGCAGACTCCATATAGGTTTTCTGTGTTCATATGTGCCAAAATGATATGCAAATTTAAATTACTATCGACACTAAGAGCAATCAATTCATATACAAAGGACTAATGCAAGCATATCAAGCTTGTTACTATAGCTTTCTCACGAAACCATCTATTCATCTCCAACACCAAGCCATTATTTATCTATGGCCTATATCTATTAGACCGTAGTACACATTTCAGATTAACTCTTTACCTGCGAAGAGATATTAACTGTGGCACCGTTCTGCACAAGTATTTTGACAATATCTTCATGACCGGCTAACGAAGCAATATGCAGTGCCGTATTGCCTTTCTGTAGCACAGACATGTATACAAACTGGTTAAATACAGAGCTCTGTGATGAGACACTGTCCTATATTTTAATTTTATTCACCAGTAACATAATTCACACATATCACACATATTAAGAGTATGGCATAAATACAGTACAGAGGCAAGTAGATACGTTTTTAAATTTTGGAATTATCCCCAGACTCAAAATAAGCAGTAAATACATTGTGTTTCAGAAAAAAACGTCACCCTTCTTATATTTGCAATAACAGCTAGTTCAACCTCTACTCACATACAGGCCCGTTCAGAAGGGGGGTAGAGGAGTAAGTTACCCTGGGCCCCGAGATGTTTGGGGGCCCTGCTGTCACTCAGAAATATGAAGTATACCAGATTATGCCATTTTAAACCAAAAAAAATTCAAAAATTTTCTCCCCAGAGGGAACCTAAGTGAATGCTTCCCCGGGCCCCACTGTGGCTCTTGACGGGCCTACCCACATACTGAATTCCACCAAAACTGTAAAAAAACTTTCGCAGATGGCCAGATGGATGAACAGACACAAAGACTGGCATTGTTATGCAAACTCTGAAAAAATGTCAGTGAATGTGTGAAAAATTACCCGTGTGGCTGAATCGACAAAAGCTCCCCGATCAAGGAGTTCTGTAACGATGTTAACATGTCCCTCCTTTGATGCCAGATGCAAAGCATTCAAACCATTCTACACACACAAGGACATGTGAACACAGCACATTACTCAACCTGCTCCAACTGTGCTATGACTATATGGTCAACTACCGGACGAAATGGTATATAAAAACAACATTCGTAACAATGTAGTCAGTACAGTAACTTCATGTATCACAAAACTGCCACCTAACTAATTCCAAATTATAATTTCTAATACTGTTAACTCAGCCTGGCCATCCGGCTGCGGGTAGGCAGAGCGAGTACTCTCAATAAATGGGCACACCATAGCCCCCATGGTCTCGCAGTGTGAACTGGTGTCTGGCCAATGGATCAGCACCACCCTATGGTACTTTCGTCTCCATGTCTGCCAGAAGACCACGTGTCAACCTGTGGATGGAACAGCTGTACAACGTGCTCATGATTTGATAACATATTTATTGTAATCTTCACAGAGCAATCACACAGTAGTACAACTGGAAAGTCAAAGTCCAGTCAACAGAAACCAATAGTCTAATACTTTCTCTGCCTCACAGCCAGGGCCTCTATGACACAGGCTTCAGTGAAAGCTGCATTGGGTACCATATACTGCAGGCAATAGGAACTAAGTGGCTCTGCATTACATTAGATAGGGATGGGTCTAGCACAACTGACATCAATATGAGACAGTACTGGTACCACACCAGATCACCATGCGTCATCACTGAAGTGCAATCTGCCTCTGGTGATTGAGCAAATCCAGAAGATATTTCAGACACTGGCTATGCACGGCCCACAGCTGTGGCGTGAGTAATTATTTAAAATATGAAATTAAAAAGACTTCCGACCATAGCATAAGTCCAAACGTTGATATATGAAAACATTTTGACTGACCGGTTGCATTAAACAAAAAGTGTAACTTGTACTTCATTAGAGGTTAATTTTAACATTATGCGCCACACAAATTCACGGTTTACTTACAGAGTCCAGTAATATCCTAGGTTCCCACACTCTCACTGACAAACAATTCTACGACTTTTTTTAGAACTTTGCAAGGAGACGTGGAAATCCGAGGAAGTCCATTGCTAGTACCAAGAAATCGCTTTCTTAGCCGCAGCTCAGTTTGTGACAGACCACTAGGCTGAACTACTTCTGCAGCCTGGCCTGATGATCTACAGCGCCATAGACTTAGACCTGTAGAAAGATGGGTTCAATCATTCAACGATTTCTAGCCTGTTGAATGAACCTCTCTTCCGTCAGCCGAAACCAGGAAGAATTGCATAAAAATAGCCAAAAATGGCTAGAGTCGGACCCCTGTTTGGAAAAGTCTGGCTAACGGGCCTGAGACCGATTTGCAGTTGCTAATATAAGCAGTTTCTTGGATCTGACGTTGATGTGCTGTGATCTTATCTGACCGGTGTTTAGGCAGACCGGCTATAGTACAGAAAATACAGTGCATACAGTGGCTTCTGATAGGTGCAGCTTGTGCCCACTGAACAAATAGGCAGAGGAAATTTTGTTAAGAGCATAGATCAAAACTTCCCCCCCCCCATTATCACTGGGCAATCTACACCCTTAACCAAGCTTTCCCCCTATTTTTCATTTCCCCTTATATTTGTAGTCTGCACCATTAACAAGAAGCCCAAGGGGAAGGCGGTGGGGGGGATACTTGAGTCTGAAAGTGGGGGGAAGTGGCGCCCGTTTTGATTCCAGATTTGGTGGGGACAGAAGCCACTGAGTGCATAGGGTACAGTACCTGGTTGCAGGCCCCGATGTCTGCGCCGCTCTGGTCCAGACATTCCAGCAGTTTGTCCAGCGTTCCAGCCCGGGCCGCACGCAGGAAACTCGCGTTAGCTTCCAGCTGTACCAAACACACACACACATACGGCACGTTATTGGCCCACTTCTCTCTGTCAACAGCAGCCAATCAATTTATTTACATGCACACACACGCTGAATAGACTGTACTCTGCGACCAGCCAGGCAGAAGACTTTGTTTCTCAGCAACGGTTTGCTCTCACCTAACTACTGTTTAAAGATATCCAGTGACGATATTTGTCAGGTTTTCAGCAGACCATACTCAAGTAGCGGTCGAGCTATTGGCATGGCAGTCGTCCGTCTGTCCGTCACGGATGTATTGTGGCTAAGCTATAGGTCGTAGGAGAAAACGTTTTACACGAATAATTAGAACATTTTCAAATTTGGGGTTCAATGAAAGTGGGGTAGGAAACATGTTTTTTTCAACTGGTTATATCTCTAAAACTGTGAGAGATAGAGCCAAGTTTACTATTAATCACTAATAGGAAGTGGCATACGCCCTTTCACATTACATGAAAATTATCGACCTTGGATGACTTTGAAGATCACTGACAACCAGTACGGTCGGCTATTCTAGCGACAGCTGGGCTTCTTGCCTCTTTTGTGCACACTGTCGATGTTTCTTTAATACCTTTTAGGTTTTACCATTTGCTGTATCAAATACGTTACTTCTAAAGGTATACTAAACGGCCTGCATCTTCAACATACCATTGGGATCTGCAAAGTAGCAAAGTGGCTGCAGAACGACGGGGGGAGAGGACATGACACCTTAACGTTGCGACAAATACAAACATTTATTACGCTGGATGCGTCCGTACTCGGTGCCGTGGGCAACTCGGCACATCAAACTATACTGCCGACAGACAAATAGCCCTGGCTGCAGCATTCCCCAACATAAACGGGCTGTAGCTACTGTTAGCCAAAATGGGGTGACACAATTTATCACTGGCCAGAGGGCAGGCAGACATCAAGAGATAATAGCAGGGCCGGCAACACACGGGGATGGGGGGAACGGCCAGCGCCAGTGTGAACAGCAGTCTGGGTACAGTGGGCAGAACTCTGCAATGCCATGCCAGAGCAGCATCGCTTGTAAACACAACACACGGAGCAGTAGCCCCAGTGGCGTAGACAAGGGGGGGCAGGGGACCCACCCCCTTTTTCCCCCTATCCCCAGACAAGAAAAAGCATACGTTTCAACTGCAGTAAATTTGCCAACTTGACAGTTTATTGTCAGGAAAATAATTAAAACTGTTGCCAGCAAATGTCATATTTTAAAGCTATAATGCACCTGATTCGATTTCGGCGACTGGGGCTCCGATCCAGACCCCACTGCGGAAGCTCATAGCGCTCCCCCAGACCTCTAGCTGAATTTTAGAGGGTTCTACTTCATAGGGGAGGGAGGGGAGAAGAGAAGAACAGGGAAAGAAAGAGAAGGATAAAGAGTGAAGTAAAGGGGAAAGACAAAAGGGGAAAGAAAAAGGAATGGGAAAGAAGACGAGCCCCTCCATTGACATTTCTGGCTACGCCACTGCGACGGAGACAGGGAAGCAGGCAGGTCAGTGACATGCTCCAACCGGGTCAAAAGTACTACAGCATGCTTCAATGCCCCTCTACACTGCAGCCAGTCCGCTTAATGTAAGTAATGGGATCCAGCCAGCCAAGACGATCTGCTACAACTTACACTGCCAAACTAACAGTGGCAGCCAGTTTCTCACAAACAGCCACTACCACCCTGGCGGTCGTCCATAAATGTCGTTACGCAATTTTAGGGAAAAAATACCCCTCACCCCTTTGTCACGTTTCGTCACGCTGCTCTGGACCCCCTCAGATATGACGTCAGAAACTTCTAACTTCCCTCTTGCAATCTCTAGTGTAGCCTACAGATCTATTTCAGTTTCAAACACAACCAAAATTTTTGGTATGATATGACACATTTGATGAAGCACGGCCGTCTGTGACGGGGGGGGGAGCGTGGGTGGGGAGACTGGCTGCAGTAGGCCTACATCAATCTCAGTTGCTTGCGCCATGCGTGCTGTACCACGGAGTCCTGTATAGTGTACTAGCGCAATCATCCACGACTCCCCGGCCAAGCCTTGCCGCAAATGTGACCTGCGTGACGTCACGCGATCTTTCAGTCAGGCTCTCCCCCCTACGTCACGCATCGTCACGATATCGTGAACCCTCTCCCTACTCGGTGCGTGACGTCATTTATGGACGACTCCCTGCATAATATTCACAAATTCGTTTGTGCACATGCTAGGCAAAATCTTGTTCTTGCTCTTCTTCTTCTGACGAAACGCACTTGCCCAGAAGTCTCATCTTAAGCATTCCCGCCGACATGTTTGCTGTCGTTTTTTTGCGTGGGGGGAGAAGTGAAAGGGGGGGGATAAATTAACGTCAATAGCTCCATCCATCAGACAGTATAACAGTGACACCAAGCCCTGAGAGACAGCACCGTGGCCGCCACTCAACCGGCAATCAATTGACATAAATGATCTAGGCCAGGCACATGTGACAGTCAGTCACAGCTGAAAGAACTTGCCACCTGAAATTCTGAATGCAGACTGCAAGCGTTGCAAGCTGCAATGCCGCGGCGCCGGGCCACGGCAGAAACAGCCAGTCAGCTGAGGCAGCCTATCTCTCAGTCTACTACAGTCACTGCTGACTGACAGCTGCTGTAGCAGTCGTAAATCTTGGACCAGCTGCCGTCTTCAACAGTTGTGTCCGGGAAGGTAAACAATTCAAAACCAAGGGCGCACGATGCCTGATTATCTCAATGAGTCATCCAGTATGAGGCAATGAGTTTGGCTCATCAGACCCAATTAGCGCCTGCAGCTGGCGGCATTTCTCATCCTGTGTTTTGAAACAGAAATGGCATGGAAGAGGGAAGGGGGCGACGGCGAGAGAAACTTAGGAAGAGTCGGCGGGCGGCGGGTAAACAGAGGCCACGCCCGTGGACTGACTGGGTGCAACCGGCTATACAACTGAACAAACTCAGCAGGTGTCCCATTATAGGATCGCCCCCCCCAGAAAAGTCTCCCCGGCCGACAATTTACGCGTAATAATCCGCCCGCCCGACGGTCGCCCGGGGCCGGCAATATTTTCATAAGGGGGAGACATGTCAATTCCGTGATTATCTCTCGCCGGGTGGATTTTTCACGGAAGAGAGATTTTAATGTGACACAGGCATGGACTGAGTCTGTAGGAGAGGCGCTAGGCGCATACAACGGCAGTAGCAGCAGTAGATGCTGCGGTAACAATCAACTGAGCCACTAAACTATTTCACAGCCGGCAATGTGCAGTACCAAGATACAACAGAATGCCGATATATCGACCCTTCCATTCTAAATGCGACGCAAGCAGAGACACGTACACGCTCAGCTAGTAATGTACACGAAACCGTGAACGTTGATCTGAAGAAAAAACAGTCCTGCCCGGGACTTTCTTCTCGCCGCCATTCATTTAGAAGTAGACTGTCTCATTACACTTACTTCCTTAGACTCGCATATGCAGCAGAATTCCCTACAACGCACATTTTAACGACATTAAGGTGGCTCGGTGGTTCAGCGGTTAGGGCGTTGGATACGAGACCGAAAGTTCCACGGTTCAATGCCCAGCCGACGAACTACCAAGTAACAACTCTGGGCAAGTTGTTCACACCTACCTGCCTGTGTAACTGTAGGTGCAAGTGTCTAGTGGTTAGTGTCGACTCGTAACTTTCAGGTTGCGATTCGATTCTCACTGCCGTCATTTGCAAGAAACCTTGAGCAAGTTGCTAACATACTGTGTGCTCAGGCCAACTCAGCCTCCTACCCTCCGTAAGACGAGAAATGAGTAGTAGCTTACGGGCTACGAGGTGAAGGCCTAGCGTGGATGATTGGGGTGATGGTATGTCTGCTAGGTGCAAACCGCGGGTCCAATTGTTCGTTCACGCGGGCAATGGATGGCCGCATAGTGCGCTGCGGTATCATTAGCTCATGCCACGTCTATCACGTATTCATTTTATTCTGCTTCGGTGCCCTACACGTTTCTAATCACCATCGCATGACACTGCTAAGCTTTTACAGAAACTGAATGGAATGCGGCGCCTAGAAGAAGCATGCCCGGCAGACGCTTAGATGCTGAGACTGCAGCAGCAACGGACATTATTACATGATGGATTAATATGAACGTCACCGCACCAACAGACTAACGTCAGTAGAGCATAGTAACTCAATTCTTAATACTAGAGCAGAGTCTATCATATTCCGGATCTTGATCAGAATCCTAGACACACAGTACCATTAAAATCCCATTAATCGCTCTTCCACGCCTCACCCCGTCCAAAAAATTATTAAAATCCGTTCATAACTTGCTGAGATAATGCGCTGACTGCAGAATGTCTTTACATTTATCCGCTAACGCTGTCCAAGTCCTTCCAGGATTCACCAAAAAACCCGAACTGCTACTAATCGACTGGACCACTCTGCAGCCCGATTCCCACAAAAATTACATCAAAATTCATTCATAACTATGTTAGTTTGTTTGTGATGGCATCAACGATGACTCCAACCCAAGCAAAACTTTGCACACATTTTGTAGAGGGCGTCACGAGCCAGATAATAAAGTCCTGCATTCCCTCAAGATTGTATTCCAGTTGCACAGCACGACTGTGGTCTGACAACAGTGTTTTATCAAAAAGAAACACCTGATTCGACTTTGCTGCAATGAATCTATTCTGTTTCGCGGTCAACAGCTGGACACGTGAATGTGAGACCTGCTATCAGTGGACAATAAACAGTCACACGACGCACCCACCACTAATTATATACAGATCTCAAGGAATTATGGCTTTTCGCCCCTTTGCCGGTTCCCCTCCTGGCTGATTCGTCCCTCATCTTGGACGATTCGCCCCCCCCCGTTAAATATACCAGTGATTCGTTATTGAGACTTGTGTTTCTGTTTACAGAAAGGCAACAAGTAAGTTTAGCGTCACGTCACTGATTAACAGTTACTTAAATTGATTAATTAATCGCAATTAGTGGATCAAAGTTCACCAAACTGTTTTCGCCGAATGCGAGAGGAAACGATGTCGGTCAAATAGTTTTCCGATTTTGGATATCCCTATCCGTTCAGGAGATATTCGCGTGCAAACTGGGAAAGGGTCCGAAATCGGGCCAAAATTAGCGTGTTTTTCGCCCCCAAAATTTTTTTGGGAGACAGACCCCCAAATTTTTGGACCGACGTTATAAAATAGAACATGCTTCCGAGCATGACGCAAAATTTCGCGGCGATCGGCCAAGGGACCGGAGATATTTCGCGTTGAAAAATAAAGAACTGTTGTAAAACAAGGACTTCCGGGAACTACCGTTCCGGGCGGCCTAATTAGCCATGGGCCTTAAAACTAAGCAAGCAGGCAAAATTTTAGCGATCTAGTGCAAGGGAACATTTTTAAATTGGGGGTTGACTGAAAGGGGATAGGAAATTCGATGGCCAAGATGGAATACTGGCCATATCTCGAAAACGGTGAGAGATACAGCCAAAGTTACTATTAATCACTAACAAAAAGTCGCATATTGGCTTTCAACTGAACGGAAAATCGTCGACCTTGGATGACCTTGAAGGTCACTGACAACCAGTTCGGTCGGCTATCATTAGCTTCTTGTGTAAAAAGGTAAAGGTGGTGTATATAGTGCTTAGTCAGAAAACCATCACAGAGATATGCGGATTACGGAGAGTCAGCTGCCATATGCGATCACACAGTGTCAGCTGTCATCCGACACAGGTGAACACGTCCCGCCTTAATCCCAGCCATACAGGCCGATACTTGACTCACCTAGACCCCAGAATTAAAGGCTAAGCTGACCTTTGTAGTGGGAAAATGTCGACATGGGTAATCTAGTGGCAGCTTGTTTTCATCAGCTGCTAACAATTCCAGACTGGAGTTGACGCCATCCGTCGTCGCCTCAAACACCGACCCACCCAAGACCCTAGACCTAATCCAACAGACAGTGGCGGATCCAGATGATGGAAAAAGGGGGAGGGGCGTGGCCAGCGCGGTAAAGTCTGAGGGTAGAGCAAATCCCCCAGTGGGATCCAAAGCTGAAAGCGTTTTGGCAATCGTGTGCAGAAATTCCGCATAAAATTTGCTGTTTTTGAATATTTTTATTTATCACGTTGCTTCTAAAAGGATTAAGGCTGTATTTGACCACTGCTCATGAATGACTGGAAAAGAGGCCGGATTGGCCACCACTGCCTCTGGATCGGTCAGTGGCGGCCAATGATATCGACTAGAATGTATAACTCAATGGTGGCGGCAGACGGACCAGGTCGCACGTGGGCAGGCGGGTGGGGTGTTGACATGCCGGAACACGGCCTACAAGTCTGCTTTCCATCAAGCCACTACATCAGACCGGGCACCGGCCGGCGGCGCTGCCTGGTTGATGCCTGCCAGCTTGCTTACACCCAGGGCTCCCTCTCTCTTTCTCGCATCACTGATCATAGACTACAGACTTCAGTGGCTACTATCAAAGAGCTCGACCGGTTTCACTTTCACGACTACAACATGACTAACGAGTAACGACTTACTTTAAAATACATGCAAATCAAAAACTGCAACCCCTCACCGTTTCCTCTCTAAATCCGACAATATGGTTCATCGATCATGGTTAAATTAATTTAATCATATACCTGAACTCGCAACACCTGTCATTATTAACTTCATATCAAGCATAGGATGCGGTACCCGCTTTGTTAACGATGAAAATGCAAAAAGCTGCAGTCGGTCACAGCCATGCAGGATTTGCAAGAAAAGCTACATAACAAAGCCTCTAGCAATAAAGCAGCAATGCGTGGCATGGATTACGTTTCAAGACTAGCTCGGTAATCGTAACGAGTCCGTTATACCTCGTTTACACGATCGAGCAGACATCGAGCAAACGTCGAGCTGGCTTGTTCAGCTAACTAGAGCCAGCTCGTCGAGCCAGCTTGACCATGTAAACGGGATGTAAGTCAGCCATATCACTAACACTCGCAGTATATCTAGCAGCTATCACTGATCAACCATGAAGTCTAAACTCAGACAGAACTGAAGCCATTGCCACACCCGCTGTGTGGACCAATTCAGGCATAAAAAACGATAGTCCTACATTATAAAGCCAGCAAACGGCAGTGGGCCCAGTGCCCACCCATTCATGGCACGCGGCGCTTGAACTCTGAATGATGTATACCTTGACTGCCTGCGCCCACATACTGTGCTAAGCTTTTTCACTGCAAGGCGAGTACAAACTGCAAACTCCACGTACTCAATGAGTTCAGGATATCTCATTGTTGTTGACGCACTACAGCAGCTACAGCTACGCTGTTTACGGCACAGGCTGTCGTCTGTAAGTCCGTCCGTCTGTTTGTAATGGATGTATTGTGGCTAAGCATTTGGTCGTAGGAGAAAACTTTTTACACAAATAAGAATAATAATAATATAGCAATTTATAATGCACACAATGTCGGCAAGCTGAATCTAAAGCGCAAAACAGTGAGCCCTGTGCTGACGCTCTCTGCGTACAAAATTTGGAGGATGTAGTGCAAGGGGAACAGTTCCAAATTTTGGGCTGAATGAAGGGGGTAGGAAAAATGTTTGTTCAATAGAAAACTGGCCATATCTTGGAAACGGTGAGAGAAAGAGCCAAGGTTATTACTAATCATTAATAAGAAGTGGCATTTTTTCAGATGAGATGAAAATCATCAACCTTGGATGACCCAAAAAGTCAGTACTGCAACAGGAACTGTATAGGCTGTAGCACGTCTAACCTAGCAACAGCTGGGCTTTCTTGTTAACTTAGGCTGGACCAGAGAGGGGCCACCAGATATAGAACCCTGCTCTGTGACGTTTCCCAGGTCCCTATGTGGCTCTGGTGAGGCCTGCTATTGGCACATGCCATGCTTAGCAGCCATCTCCCCATGCAGAATGTGCCACCAACACCCTGAAACACTGAACCCAACCAAGGCCCAACACACAACTGTGTGGGTACAGAATACTTATTCTGAGCTTACGACAGAAAACTGACAACAGACGCCACTTCTCACTGTCACACAGAAGAATGACTACATTTGGAGAACCAGCAGAGTTAAATTTGAGAACCCCAATGCCCTGCTATAGGCTATAGTGGCATTTCAGCAGACATTATGCCAGCATTTGCACCTTACTACTTGAAATCCATAATCCATAAAACAGTTCATACAGTTGAACACATTTTGATGCCAGAATACACGATTACATTATACCATCTACACACATCAGAGACAATGGAATTCATGTGCAATGTACATGCAACCACCCAGAATCTCCCACAGAAGAAGCTACAATTGGATGCACTATGCAACCAAATGCAATTCTGGGTACAAATCAACCAGTAACTGCTCTGCTCTCATGCTGCAACATCCATAAACCACAATGAGGCTGCACATAATGAGCCACCACCATGCACCCATAATTACAGGTCAGAAATACACAGCTCAATGGGCAATTACTGTAGAGACCAGACTGGTGAACAGTGACAGGCAGAAAATGATAGATAGCTTGTCTGATGCTAGATAATTGTACCTGCTGTTTTAGCAATCTAAACCACTTTCTCATGTTCACTGCCACACTGCACAACTCTTTTGCACAGGATTTGCAAGTACAGAGTGTATGAATGTACATGATATGGGCATGCCATCACTCTCAGTAGTAACAACACATACAGCAGCAATCCAACGCAATACAAGAAGCCCAGCTGTCGCTAGGATAGCCAACTGTACTGGTTGTCAGTGATCTCAAAGGTATCTAAGGCCGATGATTTTCATCTGAAAGTGCATATGTTTTCCTATTAATGATCAATAGCAACCTAGGCCCTATCTCTTGCCACTTCCAAGATATGGCTGCTTATAGCTTGAAACTTTCCATTGAAAATTGCGGCCAAACCGCTGCAGATGGAGATATGGTTACTACTGACAACTTCATAAGAAGTCGCCAGCACCCTATTTGATGGTACCATCGCCGATCCACTACGACTTAACGTTTAGTCACAATACCACACAACAGGCATACCATACTGCATTATGAGCCCTGCAGGTCATCCAAGGTCAATGATTTTCATGTCATATGAAAGCCAATATGCAATTTCTTATTAGTGATGAACAGCAACCTAAGCCCTCTCGCACCTTTTAGCGATGGTACATCCGTGATGGACAGAAAATGGACAGACGACAACCACGCCATAAGCTCAACTGAGTGCGGTCAGCTAAAAAAAACTAAAGAGCAGGAAAAACACCTATAAAGTACACACTCCTGGTGGTGCCATATGTGAACGACAAGTCTCCAAATAGCAGCAACTGCTGATTGCACAGTACACTTCCAGCTGTTAACTGTGTGCCTGCATTCAATTGCCTTTCTCCATTCCCACAGCTTTTGCGCAGACTCTGTGGTGAGTTTTATGACTCAATTTTCTGAAAATGCACTTTACTCCATGAAATGCAGACTGGCATTAAGTGCAGGCATCCAGTGAAAAATTGCAATTCTCCTGCAGATTAGTGGCGACTTGATATCAGGATTTCAATTTTGATACAATGTTGATACAATGTATAATATTTTTACAAACAATCGCAATATCGATAATAAGCATGCGAGTCTCATGCAAGCACTGAAAAAAATGTGAACACTGAGCAAGGCAGTATGGGTTACTTAAGTAATAAAAATGTGTCAGTGAGTGAGTGAGTAGTTTCTTAACAGCACATCAGCACACAATAGGCCATTCTGTGCCATAAGTGGTTAAAATTAATCAAAAGCATGTAATATATGTATTAAAAGCAAAGTTAAAATACTTGTTAAGATCAAGGCTATTAAGCTAATGTAAAAACAACATTATATACGATCGTATACGTTTATATCTTTAACATAAGCGATGATGTTGTGAGGTGCACCAAACGGTCAATGGCTTCGTCTTGATTACATCATCAACGTTACACACCTAGTTTGGGTGTTTACATGTCGTCCCAAAATTCTCTCAAATAAGCTAGCCGTAACCCCAACTCTACTCTAACACTACTACTAACCCTAAACACTAACCCTAACTCTAACTTTATGCCTAGCCATAGTCATAATATTAATAATAAATCCTATTCCTTTACCCAAAACACTAGCGCCCTCTTGCGAATTTCTTTGTATGATTTACATTTACATTTCATACCCAATCACTAATAT
>Ga0209671_1000560_pt1 | contig 25702 bp, 20 predicted proteins | sample WorMetHERISLAND2_2_FD_187401 | JGI IMG/M metagenome (GOLD analysis project Ga0209671, IMG submission 187401) | Marine gutless worms symbiont microbial communities from Max Planck institute for Marine Microbiology, Germany - Olavius geniculatus... | ecosystem: Host-associated > Annelida >... | reverse complement strand
TACATTATTTGTATCCACAAATATCTGATGTATTAACTCAGCAGTACTAAAGCTCCGCTGGTGGTCCAGTGTATACTGACCTATACACTGGTTCCAGTAGAGGTGTTGTACGAAGCCGATGGGACACTCGCAGCGATATCCACCTGGCAGATTGATACAGCCGTACTGACAGGTTTGTTCATCGCTGCACTCGTCCATGTCCTGGCATGATTTGCCGCTCGCGTCCGGCTCATATCCGCGTGGACACGTGCATTGGTAGCCACCGGGCACGTTGTGACACGTGCCGAGAGGTTTACATGGATCAGAGTCCTCGCTGCACTCGTCCACGTCTAGACCACACACATAGACAGACAGAGAGACAGACAGACAAGCACATCTTCCACACTTATATACATCTTTATTCACCCAGAAAGTAGCAATACAACAGTACAGCGCACACAAAAAGAGAAAAAAGGGCAGAAAAAACAAAACATACGACACAAAGAAGCAATGTCCAGGAATGATAAATCTACAGAATAAAACACACAATGAAAGAATTCGTCTAGTTTTTAGTCGTTTGTTCGGGATTGCCTTAGCAAGTTAGCATGATGTGCGAAACGAAGTTTTTGTTGCTGGGATATAATAATCGCAATTACTCTTGCAGACAAATAACGTGCTCATACGCAGAATTAACACACCTATCGCGGTCGCCGGCAGTTATGGCATCCGCTTCTTAGCATCTTCAAAATTCACGGAAGAATCAAAGATGCAAAAGCAAACAAAAAGTGACAGACGAAGAAAGCGTTGGAGAGAAAGAAGCGTTGAATCATAGAGAGAGAGTTAAGCGCACATACCGACGCACTTGCCGTCTTGTTTCTGATAGCCGTCGTGACAGACGCACTCGTAGCTGCCTCGCGTATTGAGGCACTTCTGTGCGCATGCGTGATGACCTGTGGCCTCGGGGTCACACTCGTCGACGTCGATGCACGTCCGACCATCAGACGCCAGCGTGTAGCCGAGTGGACACGTGCAGACGAAAGAGCCGGGAGTGTTGCGACAGTTGAACTCACACGGAGGCGGACTGACCGTTTGACACTCGTCCACGTCCACACACTGACTCTCACGCTGAGCCACGTCCACCTGGACATGTACAGATGCACAGACATGTACGTACATGTACGGGCATGTATGGGCACGTACAGAAGACGTTTCTGGTCGACGGATTCAGAGATGATCAGCGTAGGCTAATGCATTCGCCACGTGCCTGTTTGACGTTATATACCAGGAGAGAAGTTCAAACCTTAATAAATCGTATCCACAGTTGGAGGTAGAATTAACGCTAAGCTATATCTATGTCTATTTATTCAGTTGCTGAGACTGTTCTGCATGTTAGTGTGGTGCATAACTAAAATGCGGTGGATAGAGAAATGTCGTGATTAAGCAGTTTCAATAATCTTTTTTGAATCCAGCAACTGGCTGAAAAGAAATTGCATATTGTCTGGTGGGGTATTTTATTTTGAGCCACCCTGTAAAATGATTCGCGTAGATCAAGCAATCGAACATTTTTTGTGAACGATTAGTCTCGATCATTGCAGGGACAACCCTTCACTAGTGATTGAGGCTAAACGTTTTCGAAATCGTCCAATTGCTCAATCTGCGTCAGGCTTGTATGTTTCAGTTTTTTGCACCCCCCCCCTGTAGTCAGTCTAACCTGGTAGCCGGCATCACAGAGACATCGGTATGAGCCGAGAGTGTTGATACATCGACCGTGTTGACAGGCGTCAGGCATCAGTCTACACTCGTCCAGATCTACACCAACAGCAACAAGCAGACATACCACACCATACACAGAGTACACTACTGCTACCACCACCGTTACCATCATCATCATTACCGTAACTAACGTGACCTAAGAATCCCGCACTCTCAGTATTGTCAGGATACGGATCACCTGATTGCGCAACTTCTCTGCGTCTGCTCCTGCAGCCTGGAACTCGCTACCAACAACTGTCCAAAAGATATCGTCATCCCCTTCCTACTTTTACGATCATCTTAAAACTGAACTGCGTCAACTAGCACGCACGTTATAGCTTAGCATTGGGCGAACACAAATTATCCCACTGAACTAAGCTGAAAGTAGGGCTAAACGCAACATTCAGCGGCAGTGGGACAGATACCTAGTTCCACAGTATGCACTTCCAGTTTCAACGTAAACTTAATTTGTTCTAATGTGCAAAATAATCCAAAAATCAGCATTCAATCACGTGTAATTACACATTATGAGTCAAAACAGGACAGCAAGTTTTTGTCAGAACCATGCATTCGAAATTCCTATACTGGCATACTCTCCGCAAAAAAATTGCGATTTGCATGAAATATGCCATTGCAAGACATACTAAATTTACTAAAAGTAAAAAAATATGGCTGGCAAACGAAGGAACGTTTAGAGTGCAATTACTGTACATTTGTCAAACAACGCATGTATACGAAAAAAATTGGCTACAAACGACTGAAAAATCAAAGCTTTCGCTTTTTTCATATGTCTCTGAGTCATGCTCTGAACAAAATGTCAAATGGGTTGATGGAAATCAGCAAAAAGAGACAAATTATACTCACCGAGCCCATCAGGTCCATAGCCGGGTCCCATTGGACAAACAAGCTTGTGCTGTTCTGAAATCAATCACAAATCACTATAAATAAAGCCGTTTGTCTATATTAGATAAATCATACAAAATGTTCATCTGTCAATCGCGTGTTAAACGGTTATAGCTACTGATAACGCACTGATCACTGTTACCTGCAGTTTTCCTCTTGCAAATTAGGACAAAGGGGTTCCGACCAACAAATCTCTCCTTCTTGTAAACACTGCCACCCCCTGTCTAATACTATCACATTTGGGGCCTGAATTATTCAGCCTTGCCCGTTTGGACACATAGACCTGCGTTTTGACGCATAGGCCTACAGCAGGTATCCTCTAATTCAATTATTAACGACAGCAAACGAGATAAACAACAATTTTAGTCTGAAAACCAAAGTTATATGGTACGTCAATTAGCAGTCAAGTATAGTCTTAATGAGAGGATACTGTGTATGTCATGTCGTAACGGTTAGGACGCTGCTGGGGTCGTGTGTTCGATTGTCGTTTGGGGACTTATTATGTGGAAACTACTCATATCAGGACAGGTAACTGTCTGCGAACAGGTATACCATCTCGGTATATAACCAACACCCAGGTCAACTCAGCCTTTCGACCCTCCGCGGTAGGTCAATTGAGTACAGGCTCATCAGGCTGAAGTTATGGCTGGGCGCATAACTTAGAGCTCGTATACCATTTAACCATTTTATTTTAACCATGTAAGAAACACTAAAACCGAAATGAAAGTGAAGCAACTGCAGACAGTTGGAGTCAACTTCGTTTTTTTCACAACACAGCCAAACGTGAGACGCTACAAACTTGCAGTAAACTTGTATTTAATTGCAACACAGCGAAACATATTGTTTCATTTTAGTTTTTTATTGCACACTGGCAGGTGATAGTATAAGCGTACCGGTGCCGAGAGTGGGACACTTTTCACACTTTGGTCCCCAGGCGGCGCCACCAGTACAGCAACACGCCGGTTTGGTGATGGCAGCCACTCGGTCAGAATGCTGAAGACATCGACCGTCATTCGCCAGTCTGTAGTAACAGTAGCCCTGGCGTACGTCTGCATACACCATACATACAATTCATACACCGTGTCTCAAAAAAACGTGCCACATTTATTTATTTGAATAACTCGGTAAAACTGGCCTATTTTAATTATTTCGGCATGCAGTACCACGAAGAAACCTGACGTAGCCTAAACGACTGTAGTCTTGGCGACCTCGCCTTGATACAGTTGCTACACTACATTGTGAAATCCAAAACTCACGTTTTTGGTACGTTTTTTTGAGACACTGTGTACATAGCACCACACCAGCGACTGGCTTCTCATCACAAGTTTTACGCCACTGACCAACCTTCATTATTATTCTGTCATTGGCACACCGTAAACTAGCTTACTATTACTTATGACCACATTGTTTGCGCGTACGTTACAATATTAAAACGGTCCCGTAATATAAATTTTTGCAAAGTTATAAACAAACAAAATTTGATTACTCGTTTTGGACAACCAAACAGGTATGGCCTTACACTGCAGGACACTGTATGCAACGTAAATCATTGTGCAATTAAATAGTTTGCTATATATGTAACGTATCCTATGTAAACGGGTAATACGGAATACTTATATACAGCACGAATATACACTACATTTAACATAACGTAGATGACGTTATTTTGTGAACGCTAAACTTCTAATGAATTGTTCACTGTTGTTTATTTGTTGCTTGGGCTATACAGCAGCAGCGGTGACTAAGCGACCGTAACTAACTAACAAAAATATGCCGGCCCAATGCCAACATATTGAGCGGCTGTCTGCCTAACAGTTATATTTTTTGAGTTAAAAATTGGCACACCGGATACTCCTGTCCTGGAAAAAGTTCAAACAGTTAGTTGGTTTTTCTGTGCGTTTTTGTTGTCGAGTTAAGAGCCCGTACGAGACAGACGGACGTACGGACAGACGGGCATAACACATAATAGAAACTAACTGTATCAGACTGAGTAACGGACGTACCGATGCAGTAGTGATGGTCGGCGGTGGGTCTGTAGCCCGAGTGACATTCACAGCGATATCCACCGGCCATGTTGATGCACCGGCCATTCTCACATACCCCCCGCACCGTGCTACACTCGTCCACGTCTACACACCACAGCAAAAAGCAGACATGCCACGCCACAGACCACACACACACATGCACCAAAACTCGCAGGTTTGGTGGCCTAACGCTTAGGACGTCGGACTTACTATCAAGAAGTCGTGGGTTTGATATCCGGTCGGTTCGCGTTCAAATGGTAATTACTACCAAAAATGTGCACGAGACGTTTTAAGCCGAGACAAAGACGAAATCTGAGACGCACTGTCAGTTCCGAGACCAAGACAAGACCGAGACTTTAAGCACTTTGTCCTTGACCAGATCGAGACTGAGACGAAACGTTAGTAAGTTTCGAGACGTCTCGAAACCGAGACGTTGATACTAAGGTTAGGGTTACTATGGCTACTACTAACACGGGTGAAAACGGGCAAACAGGTAAACACCTTAATACATCACTGACACCCAGGTCAACTCAGCCTGGCCATCCCTCCGTAGGTACGAGCAATGAGTACCGACGGTAGCACTGCCCGACGCACCGGCTCCGTATCTGTGGCCTTGCAGTTTTAACTGGGGTCTGGTTGAGTTTGAGTACTATGTTAACGGAGATCAGCGCGCTCTATCAGCCTTATGTCTCAAAAAAAATTTACGTTTGCGTTACGCAGTGAAAGACTGAGAGAAAGAGATGTGTGAGTGGAACGGTACCTTCGCAGACATCGGTGCCGGGTCCAATCTGCTGATATCCCTCAGGACAGATACAGACGAACGAGCCCACAATGTTCTTACAGGCGTAGCGGCAATTGTTCAGCGCCGACACGCGACACTCGTCCACGTCTTCACAGACAAACAGCCAGAAACACACATATAAAAAAGACACGGACACAGAAAGAGATATATGGTGCAAAGTATTCTTAACACGTTGTGTTTGAGGTTGGTAGCGTGGATTAGCAGTAACGCGTTTGATTCGATCAACGAAGTTACTCTGCGCCGAGCCGGGTTAATACTGGGATGGGTGACTGTTTGCGGGCAGGTAAACCATCTCGGTATTTAACCAGCCGCCTAGGTCAACTCAGCCTTCCATCACTCCGGGGTACCAGTCTATCTGGCTGAGGTTAAGGCGGGGCGCGTTCACCTGTGTCGGGTGGCAGGTAACACTGTGGGATCCCATACGACAGGTGACGCTCCGTAGCTCTGGAATAGGCTTCCATTAAAAGCTATAACACCACCTTTTAATTTTTAATGGTAAACAACGGCTTTCCACAGCGCGTGACTTAATGGCGTAACGATAGGGCGTCGGACTTGCGATAAAAAAATCATGAGTTCGACTCCCGGTCGGATCGCTAATCGCTACCGAGCAGTCAGTTCAAAAATGGGTGACTGTCTGTGGACAGGTAAACCATCTCAATATATAAGCAACCAAGCACCAAGGTCAACTCAGCATTTTATCCCTCAATCACACAATCATTGAATCAAATAAATATGTTATGTTCTGTTATGTTATTTAATCAAGTACCAGCCTGCTGGGCTAAGGTTAAGGCAATCATTCATCTGTGTCGGATGGCAGGCAACACTGTGTGGTCCCACATGGCAGGTGGCGCTCCGTAGTTTTGAGATAGGCTTCCCATATACACACGTTTAACTTTCGTTTTAACTAGCTAACTGACTGACAGAGTGACCGAGTGTAAATAAGTGCATAATCACCTTCACAGTGGCGACCGTCGGGCGCCAACTCAAAGCCTTTAGGACACAGACAACGGAACGAGCCCGGGACGTTGTGACAGCGAAACGCACACGAGTCCAGATGCTGCAGACATTCATCTACGTCTACAGACATACACACATACACACACAGGTCAACTCAGCCTCCTATCCCAGGGACGTTGTAACAACAAACGCACACGAGTGGAGCCAGGTAGCCTACTCTAGAGTCTAGATATTGCAGACGATTCTCTACATACAGGCCTACACAGACAGAGAGACAGACAGACAGACAGACAAAGACAGACAAACAGACATACGGAGACTCAGAAACAAAGTGTTACCAGTGAAACTTGACAAAAACAATGTAATGCACATTGGCTGTAAGCTGTAACTGAGAGTGAAAGACAGGCAGGCTGCAATTTGATAAAAAGAAATTATTTTTAAAAAATCTTCTTGTGCGAGCTTTGAGTGGCGTGATCTTCTTTAGGTGTACTGGCGCTCCAAAGCAGCTTTTATGGCAGTATAGACCACCCTTCTCCAGAAGTCTCTGTCCCTTGCCTAATCTATCGCTTGCGGTAGTCATAAGTTAAACTATAAGTCATAAGTCGACGTTTTCCCGCTACTCTAGGCCTATTTTTCGTCTTTTTCGTCGCCGATTGCCAGATGCAGATCTTCGGCCGCAAACTCGCATCACAAGGTGTTTTCAACAAAAATTCGATACATAAATTCACTTTCAGAGTTTGACATCTGACACTTGGATACAGCAGAGCCCTGAAAATGACTAAAACTTTCGCGGGACAAAAAGATGCATTGTACTCTCGCCCAAGTATTTTTTATCGGAAGCGATAGCCCCCGCCTGGCCCCTCCGTCTCCGGCCAAAAATGGACGCCACTGGTGGTGCTCTGCTGTTGCTGCTGCTGCTGATGTTGATGACGATGATAATGATAGCAATGATGATGGTGATAGAGGTGTGTTGTCGTTAACCTTCGCAAGTGCCGTCGACACCGGGCACGTAACCGTCAGCGCACTGACACTCGAAACCGCCGTCAACGTTGACGCACTGACCCTGACCACACACGTTGTCTTCCAGACATTCGTTCGTGTCTACGCACACATACACACCCTCACGGGCATAAAAGAACACACAGACACAGAGAGCAAGACACACTACTTTTAACTTTCTCGACATAACCTTGAAACATTTTTGTTCCGGCGATCTTACGAGACGTCGTGATTATCTGGATTATCTGCGTTTTGTCTTATCGGTTTAATTTTTCGGTTTCTTAAGACCGCCCGGAACAGTAGTTCCCGGAAGGTTTTATTTTTTACACCTGTTTATTAGTCCGCCCGGAAATGGTGATTTGCCGGTGATGGAAAGTGTGTTCGGTTTTATAACTTCGGCCAAAAATTTAAAGGCCCTCCCACAAAATTTAGAAGCTAAAAACATGCTAAATTTGGCGCGATTTCGCAGACTTTAAACTTTAAACGGCAAACATTTAATAAATAAATGAAGATATTCAAAAGCGCACAAGTTACTGATTGACCGCGATTCTTCCCACGTTCAGCGAAAAAGTCCAGTAAACTATGGTCTAGTAACTTCGGCCAAATCATACCCACCCAAATTGACTTTTTCGGAAAACCGTATTTTGGTCCCCAATTTTTTTACACGAGCTAGAGGATGGCCAAGGCTTGCTAGCGTACACCCATCGAAGACGCAGGGTTTTTTCCACAATTTTTTTACATTATACAGCCAAAAATTGGCTTAAATTTTCGCGAATTAGCCGCAATTCGTAACTTTGGTGCAAGGGGATAATGACACACGAAACTTTTCCACATAACGTATCACTAGGTAGGGGTGACGATGTGGGTACAATTTTTGGAGGCATCGCCCTCTTGAAATTTGAGAGGGCAACAAACGTCTAAAATTCGGCGCGATTTCGGCCAACTTCCGGTTTTGACCGCAAATATTTCTGATACGGATAAATATATCGAGAAGCAGTTTACAACTTTATCAACTACGATCTATTTCGCGTTGAACCAAAAATTTGGTAAACTTTGGTCCGCTAACAACAACAATATTTGGCTAATGTTTACTTATCCCAAGTCGACACTGCGCGTTCGGCGTATACTAATGCATTTGAGTTCGGGCCACGTGACTTTGCTACGATGGGAATTTCGTCGGCCTAAATATTTTCCCCAATCGTACTTATGGCACCGGACGGACTTAGGTTGGGCTCTGCCCTAAATTTCTAGTTTTTTTTTTCGTTACGAAGTCTTTGAGCTCTGTCGGCCGATCGCCGCGAAATTTCACACATAATGGAAAAGTGTGTTCGATTTTATAATCCCGGCCAAAATTTCGGATCTGATTGCGGATATTATCATCATATTTTTTATTAAAATATTATGTAGTAATATGAAACTGAATCACGTTACCTCGAATTTTGCAACATTTTAATGCGGGTAAGCTCAGATGTTTTAATCTTTCCTCATATTTTAGATGTTTCACACCTTTGATCTACTTTGTTGCTTTCATTTGTACTTTTTCCAGCTGTTTATCCACCAGCTGAATTCCCTGTGCGTAAAGATGTAGTCAAAACACGCCATAATGTAAGTAAGGCCAACTAAGACTAAAGTTCTTCCTTTAGCGATGCTGCTGTTAAGACAGACCGGAGAAATAACATTATTTTGATAAGCCTGCATGTAAAAAACGCAGCGTGGTCATGGTCGGTCGCACTGGTCGCCCTACGGTCGCTGTAGGTCGCTGAAAAATTTTAAACTGTTCAAAATTCATCCCCGACCTCACGGCGACTTTTTGATCGCAGTGCGATGGGTCTGCTGTCGGTCTGCGGTCGCACAGCTCGTACTGTGGTCGCAGTACGATCGTCCATGGTCGCGCTGCTACTGTACTCGGTCTGAAGTCACACAAGTGTACTGCGACTGCATTGCGACTATGCGGTCCGTACTGCGATCACAAAACGAGCTTACTGCGACAATGAGCGACCGTACTGCGATCGCTATCGGGCTCCTTAAGTCGCTATACAGTCGCACTATACTCGCTGTAGAGTCTTAGCAGAGTCGAAAGATTCGCATTTTGAGTAAAATGCAAAAACAGAGTGATCTGTTGCGATCTGTGTTTCAGTGTGACCGCAAGACGGCGTTTGAGTGGCGATCACGCTGCTGCGACTTACGGCAACCGTCAGCGATTTGAAGTCGCTGTGGTCGCCGTAAGTCGCAACTCGGTGTGACTGGGGTATAACGTAGCGAAGAAGAGTATATGAAATCAGACCGATCGACCGACCGACCAACGATCGACCAAACTCCCTTTCCGGAAGAGCCTTCCCGGAAGAACTTCAAATGGCCATATCTCAGCAACCGATCATCCGATCAATTTCCGGTGTGGTGTGACGCCTGTATTGTGGCTAAACGGTAGGCCTTTATTGTAGCGTGGTGTGTGCATGCACTGTAGCTAAAATGTACGTCGTACATTATCTGCAGTCGACCACGTTGCTTGTTTACTTTATTTGAAGGGACCGTGAAATAGCACAAATTTTGCTTTGCAATCATTGTTGTGAATTTTTTCCCTCAGTTCGTGAAATATTGCTTTTGGTCTTCGACCTCGGGCAATATTTTACGAACTTCAGGGGGGGGAATTCCAACAACGACCTCGACCAGTCGCTATTTGTATAATATAGGCCTAAGTCTGGTCTCAAATAAACACCGGGTCTCTAATAGAAACCGGGGTTCCAAGTCGAATGTTCTAATGAAAGCCGAGGGCTTCTACATGTAAAATAGAAGTTTTACGGTATAGCGTTAACGCATTAAAAGCGGCGGAGTGATATCTCGAATCTCAACGTCCCACCGTAGGGTTAAGACAATAAAAGGACAATACAAGGGGCGTCCACTCCATAAAAAGTTGGTAAAAGTTGGGGAAAAGTAAAAAAATAGCAAACTGGGAAAAAATATTTTCCGTTGCAAATTGCTTAAAACCGCATGGCACAGAATGCAACAATTCTGCGTACAACAGCTTCGCTCGCAGATTTCTCGTAACCCCTGCTTTCAGAGCTGTACTTAGAAGGGGGCTAACGGGATCAACGGCCTTCCCCTAAATTTTTAAAGTTAATGTGACAGTTCTGCGTACAGCAGTTCAAATTTTTCTGCTCGCTTTGTTCACAAATTATTTCTACCTCCATTTTGAGATTTGTTCCACCGCCCTTGTTTGCCGTTATTATTTAAATTGCATGCACTAAATTTGGTCAGTTGATTCTGCGAAAAATAATTAACACTGTTGCCACGGATGTCACATTTTAAAACCAAATTGCACTAAATTCGATCTCGGCTGTGGCTCCGCCCCAGACCCCATAAGTGGAGCTCACAGCGTTCCAGCGCTTCCCTTAGCTGGATTTGAGGGGTTCTACTTCTAACGAAAGGGAAGGGAAAGCGATAGGGGAAAAAGGAAAAAAACAAAAAAGTAAGAAAAAAGAAAAATGTAGGGGAAAGAAAAAAGAAGAGAAAAGTCAACCCCCTCCCCGAGCAAAAATTCTGGCTACAATTTTGCCTACTTTTAAAGCTGTGGTGCCGCATTACCCTTATTTGCCTATATTGTTTGAACTGCACTAAATTTGGTCAGTTAATTATATAGAAAATAATTAAATTTGTTGCCAGCAGATGCCATATTTTAAAGTTGACAACCGCTAAATTCGATTTCGGCTGGGGCTCCGCCCTAGACCCCGATGGAAGAGCTTGCAGCGCTCCCCAGGACTCACTAGCTGGATTAAAAAGTTTTACTTCTAAGAAAAAAGAAAAGGAAAATAGAAAAAAAAACGGAAAAGGACAGAAGAAAAGAAAAAGGAGAGAAAAAGAGGGAAAGAAAGGAAAAATGGGAGAGAACAGAAAGGAAAAAAAGAAAGGGGAAAAGGGAAAGAGAGAGGGTATCCGAGTTAGCTGGAAGGTTGCCTCATGGTGCTAAGGGGAATGGACGTCTCGTGACGCAGTTACAGAAAACACAGTGCAGTCGTACAAATGCACGGAAAACGACATTGTTGTATATGCGTAAGCTTTTTGGTTAATAATAATTGATAACATAACTGCAGTTTCTTCCAAGCCAACATAAAAACTATAATGCAAGCAGCCAAGATACTTAGCTTGTATAACAAATTAACAATAGCTGATTACCAACCAATAGATCCTGCAATCTTCTCTCGTCCTCTGTTCTATTTTCTGGGATCCTCGTTTGACCCCAAATCAAAATTGTCATCTCAATGAGTTCAGCAATAATGCCATATACGTGAAAAGTAAATAAATATAATGGCGAAAAGCATCGACACGTTGATGCCGCGTTTAACTCTGAAAAAAAAAACATTTATCCGTGTTCAGAACTTGAATGTTACCCGACAAAAATCGAAAATGTTTCATATGCAACAACTTAACATCAGTCAGTACTAGTAGAAAACTATGCATGAGTCAGTGTCAACTGTTATTTGACTTCGTTGTGGTGTTTCACGTCCTTCACGTAGTCGGCCAGCCATTTGACAGCCTCAGTGGCGAGATCCGGCTGCTGGAGGAGAAGATTTCTCCAGGACGAGGTTTTGCAGACTTCAGAGGCGTTCGCTGCGATAAAGTTGAATGCCGCGTCCTTGAGCCGAGAAGCATCGTAGAGGTGAGCCTTGATCAGTCTCGAGATGACGTTAGCAGTGTTCAGACTCCCGGACATGTAGAGCTGACAGTAGGACTTGAGGCACGGGATGTGGTAGTTCTCCGCGACATCCAGCAGTGCAGACGCGTTCTGATCCATATTGGTAGCCACTTTTGTGTAGATGAATGATAGTAGATCGTCGAGAGTAGACGCCGACATGTCGTTTACCTCCACTCTGTTCGTGTGACTTTCTTTCATGTCGTCAGAGAACATCGTCCGGAACACGTCTGACTGGGCAGCAAGAACTGCGCGGTGTGCCCTGAACTCTCGCCCTTCAGCTGTCAGGACGACGTCGGTGAACTCATCTGCGTCAAACATTTTCCTCATCACCGAGATCTCAGACGCCGGCGGCGGCGGCGCTTCGTCAGCACGATACACTTCCGGCTCCACGATGCTTACTTTGACCACGACCCTCAGCGTGTGATCGGGCAGGTACCGGTCAGGTTCTGCCATCAGGACGTCCGTCTTCACCAGCTTTATCGTACACTTGTCTCCAACTGGTATCCAAGCCACACGTCTTAAGACTTTCATCGACGTTCTCCGAGTCTCCGTACAGTTTGATGTCGCCAGCTCCTTGAATGTAAGCAGACACAAGCATCCTTTTAGTGCCGTCACGAACAAGTCCTTGGACAGGGAGAAAAAGGTGTTTCCACAGATACACATCCACGATTAGAAGTCCGTCATTCGCTTTTACTGTCAGTTCTAACCTCCAGCATGTTGTGTCGAATATGGTCACGTCTGCCGAGTACCTGTACACATACGGTTTACTTTCGTCGCCTTTCGTCGTCGGTTTACTTTCTCGAACCTTTCGTGCAAAAGCTTTTATTTGCAACAGCTGCTCTATGGTGTTAGCTTTCATTTTAGTCTGGATCCATTCACTTGTACTTTTCACTTTCTGAGCTGCACACAAACAGTGAATTCATGACACTCGCAATATTGACACTCGCACAAAAGCCTAATGCGCCTACTGGGTAGTCCAATAAAATGTAAGCTATGTCATTTATTTTTGTCATAGCTCATCAAATAGTTTTCAATTTTCAAATTTCAGCCAGCTTGCGCCGAAATGGCTTTAGATAAATCAAGACCACCTGCGTAAAACATCTACCATTAAACTCAGATTTTAAGTTTTGACTCTTTAGGTACAAGAAGTTCTCCGCATGAGGGCATCAAATTTGTGTACCCCTTCAAAAAACACGATTTCTGCTAATGTCGACTAGATTGAAAACGGTTGCAAAGATTGAACTTGCGATGACTCGAGTCCACACAGACAAGTGTTTAAACATTACTGTAGATGGCATTCACAAACAGAAGACTTCACAGCGTTTACAGAAACCACCACAATCATGTAAATATTTTAAAACTCAAGAACTCGGGAGACAGTATTCCCATTCCACTTTGACAAATTACACTAAGAACTTATAAACTAACTGAAAAAGACTAATGACTCAGTTCACCTAACAGAAATATATTTTGTGCCAATAAACATTGCACCAGATAGACAAAAAAGTTTGATTAATTTAACGATTTTTCATCGTCAAAATTTTCACATTATATTTCAGGTTCTATGTCCCAAGACTTCCTACTGCATGGGGTCCCGCCAAATTTTCCGCCCTGGCCCCCGATAAAAAGCTTCCTTCACAGGCCCGAGGTCCCATAACTCTAACCTCCTTCCCCCTCAACAAAAACAAATTCCCACGCGCCGTCTTTAACTATAGTAAAATCCACACGATTGTGTGGCGATGCATTTTAGCTGTGACGACATAATAACCACTGTAAACTCACTGCTGTATGCTAACGGGAGGATTCTAAAGACTGATCGAAGTTATGAAATTGCGAAATTTTGTGACTTACTTGTTCCTTCGTTCTGCATCCTTGTGTAGCTCGTTGTGAAAGGCTACTGGAACATATTTATTAAAAAAACAACAAACATCTTCATTCTCCGAAAATGACCAGACATCAGTCTCAGAGAAGAATCTGTCGTCATGGCAACGAATCTGTGACGTCAGATTACCTACGTCAGCATGGCATGTAATATTAATGTGGACTGCAATATTTTAGCCGTATTTAGCGCATAGGATTAAAATACGGCAAACGCTACCTCCAGGCGACCTAAACTTCTGTTAAGTCATGACAACCGCCTATCCGAAAAATAATAGTCCTACTTCATCTTGATATTTGGAACATCTGCTGAACATATTTCAACTAATTAGGATTAAAATATACTATAGTCTCGGAGACAGAATCATCAAAAGCCTTACTTACTTACCAACAACATCTAACAAAAACATTCTCTGAAAACAAGTATTTTTGACGTTTTAGCAATAGCTTCGGGTATTTAAAGAAACCAAAAAAAATTCGCCTTTATCCATTAATGTAAATAATCAGCGTAGTGCGGCAACTGTAGTAATCTAATAGGGTCTATTGTTCAGCAATTTAGTTCTTTTCCAACTTTTATTTCAACTAAAAGCCAAGTATATAGTATCTGCAAATCTACAAACTTGCTGAGATTACAGAACACGTAAATTAGTGACACTGTTGTTATACACGCAGTCTGCGGAGAGATCGTTGCTGTAGTTGTCTGACTCGCCTATGGTCTTGCGCATGAAGTTTTCTGATCGCATTGACTGACTTTCTGTTGCATGCGTGCCACGCATGACTGTGTGCTTATTCTGAATTATTATTATTATTGTTCATATTTCTGTACTACCAATATTTGGTGAATAAAAGTTGTGTAATACTGACAGACCAAAAGATTATCTCGATTAAATCAGAACGCAGCGTCGTCAGCTTACTGTATTATGTGCAGCAGTTTAGGCACAGCAAACTTTTTTTTGCAGTCGTCAAACCAAAGCGCTGCTAAGTGATGACTGCGAAATGCGGCAAACAGTACAAAAATGATGATGACGGCCAGTGACAACTTGGCAGGGGGGCAGAAACAGTCAATTGCCCACTCAAATTTATGGCTGTCGGAAAAATACCAAAAAACTTTTTCGTGTCGGACATTTTCGTCGATGAATGCCAAATTTTAAACTAAAACCCATTTTCGGGAAGTTTCGGGACACAGTTAAAATTCAACCTTTATCTAATCTGTCAAAAATTTGGCAATTTGCAGCTGTTTGTCGGAAAATTGCAACTTTCTGTTACGCCTATTTTTTAACCGACAACGCCGCTGCTAATGACAAGACGACGACGACGGACAAATGGTAGAACTTGAATATCCAGTAGCTGGATCAGATCAGTAATATTTGACTTCCACAAATCATTCGCCTTTGCCTTTGACTTTGACTTCTACTTTCACTTAGCGAAAGAAACAAAGCTAGCGACATATCGTAACTTTCGAACTTAGTATGTATTAGATAGTTTTTTTCAGAAATTAAGCTTTGTTGTACAATTGTAGTGAATGGGAATGTTATAGTTTCACTTCTGGTTATTTTTGATAATCATTTTATTAGGCCGCTCAGAACGGTAGTTCCCGGCGGTCTTATGTTTTGCTGCTGACTGTTTGCGTTTTATTGCGTTCTTGTGCAGTTTTTTTCATGTTTATCTGTCTGTCTGTTTCCGTCTGTCTTTGTTTTATGGGTTTTAACCTGAAATGCATTCATTGCTTGATTGATTGACAACTAGAAAGCAGCCAGAGCCCGCACACCTCCGCCAAGGCAATGTTGTTCGCTAGGTGGCAGCACCATCTTCGGTTTTGCAGCGGTTTTCTTTATGCCCCGTTGAAAACAATGGTAACGAAAATTTCGAAGTGATCCAAAATCCAGGATTCCTTCCGGATCACTCCCAAAATTGAATCACTGGTAGTTTGTGCCATTCCCAACATATCCTCAAAATTTCAGAAAGATGCGTCCATAACTTTTTGAGTTATCTTGCTAACACACAGACAGACAGACAGACAAAGTCTGGCAAAACATTACCTCCTTGGCGGAAGTAATTACCTCGGCAGCGCGTGCCGGTGCTGTCGATGGAGTAGCCGGGTGCGCATTCACAGCGGTACGACCCATCAGTGTTGACGCAGCGACCGTTCGTACCACACACGCCCGGTACTATCAGACACTCGTCTATGTCTGCAGTCCACACAGACAGACAGACCACACACAGGCATGTATCAACACCACTTAATACACCCAATCAAGCAATCAATTAATCTAAAATTTTTAATGAGGTCTAAGTAATACAAACTACTGCTAGGTCCACCAAAGACAAGTTAGAACCGGCAACCGGGAAAGCCCGGTTGGTTGGCGACGGTTGTCAACTTGACATGAGGCACTGCCAGACGGTTGGTGGTAGCGGAACGGAGCGGTCGGCGGCCAGGTAGGTCGGCGACGTAGACCGAGGTATTGCGGCGCGAGTTCATGCAAGACTTTGTACACCAGAACGGCGATCTTGTACTGGACTCGCTCCGATACGCGCAGCCAATGGAGGCAGACAAGCGCGTCAGTGATGTGGTCCGATCGACAGAGATGATACGTTAGCAACAACAGAGAACATAGAGCGAATACTTGCACCAAGGACTGTCATGTTCTACTCTTGGCTGACCCAGATCCAAGAAACCTGGATGCAAATCAGATTGTGATTGAAATGATCAGCAAGATTTAATCGCTCGTCAAAAACTTTCAGTAAAAGCTTTGCTCTGTAACTAAAAACCACATAACTCATACGGCGGCGCTAATCCCCGTTCCTTTAATCCCCAGGCGGACACCAGTTTATTCTGCGAGACCATGGACACGGGGCTATTGCATCACGCAGTGTCGGTGTGCCTGTTGACGTCCCAGCCTTCGCTGGTACTCACGCACTGCGTGTACCCACGGAGAGATGGCAGCATCCAGGCTAGGTTGACCTGGGGGTTGAATAAGCAAAAATAAGCGACAACTGCGTGCAACATTGACATGTCAAAGACGTTGAGAAACGAGAAATAACTATGGATCAATAAATAAATTTTAAAAAATTCAATCAAACAATCAACGACCTTCAATCTTGTCACCACGAGTCTCCCTGACGTAGCCGTAACCACCGGGGCACAGCGCTTCAAACGTCCCTACAGACGCAGCCACAATCACTTGGTAAGCAAGTAAGTAAAACTCTTAGCCTTAGTCACAAGCAGTCTTCAAGAAATCACACTCTGCCTTTAACAGCAGTCCCGACCCCGAAATTATTGACTACTTGAACACGGATCATTTGATTTATCAATTCTGATATGAGTATTTCTGACTAAACTGGCCATCAAATGACGCCGGAAAAGTGGGAACTTGAATGGTTATTTAATGACCAGTTGCATCGGGAATATTTGTACCAAAAAGTATCAAAATCTGATAATCCTTTTTAAATTATAGTCGAATCAATAGTGTCTTTGTTTTTGGAGACACGGCGTGTTTCAATTAGTAGGCTATTACGTAGCTTCAAGCTTTGTGCAAAATAACGGCAACAGACTGTATAACGAGTGCGACCTTCGCCAGGTTGTGGACAGAGTTCGCATGATGGCACAGTTCCCCATCCAGCAGCCTCACTGCAGCAACACAGAGCCTTGGTCAGATTGATTGGTCGCGGCTCAGCGCACCGGCCGTAGCTGAACTCCTGGTAACAGAACGACTCACGTGTATCTACAATACACAGTACACAGACAAAGGTGCAAACATGGATGGCAGTGAGCCTCCAATTAAGCCTACCATTGTTACATTGTTACACGCCTTTCGCACATACAATAAAAACGATAAGACGAGGGGTACGATATGTAGCAGCAACTCGACCAGAAGTCAAACTAATGAGTCTAATGGCTAATTTATTACACTATCATAGCCTACTGGCAACATTAGATACTACTACATGTGATGACTAGTCAATAGTCCGAAGGGTCACTCTAAATTTGGCTTGATCGGTCCGACATAGCCAGGGGACGTCGTAACCAAGGGCCGTGTAGTCAAGGTCCGCCAGCCAAAGATGCAATTTATCTTTAAATTCCTAACGCTCACTAACTATAGCCCTAACCCTAACGTGATAACTCTCGCGCTGTTCGGACTAGTGCCCCTTTGGACCAGTAAACTGTCCCCGTGACTGCTGCTGCTTGGTGTCATAAGACGAGGGGTACGATATAGTAGGCTATGATAGTGCAAGTTTTCCGCAGCAGACTGAAAACCGAACTTTTTGCCCGGTCTTACAGACTTGACTAAGAACGTCTCATTGCGCTGACTACTAATACGTGACTTCACTGTTTAAGCTTATTGTTACGTGTCATTGTAGTCTCAGGACTTAACGCCACGCTAAAGTTGGTTCGTCCTTCATCATCATCATCATGTATCACGTGTAAACGGTCTGTACAGCGCATACAGAATCAACTGCAGTGGATCGGTGGTCAGGATGTCCAGTGGCGGATCGGTTGTGTCGCTGAGGATTTAGAGTCGTTGTTGACGAGTAGCTTGGCGGCATTTGTAACAGAAGGTTTATTGTTGAGTCGATTATGGTGTGAAAAGCTGCAAGTTTGTTGTTGCTGTTGTTGCTTTTGTTGTTGTTGCTGCTGCTGCTACTGCTACTACTACTAGTACGACTACTACAACTACTGTTGATGATAATGATGATGATGAAGGACTTATAAACTTTAGCGTGGCGTTAAGTCCTAAGACTACAAGGACACGTAACAATAAGCTTAAACAGTGAAGTCACGTAATAGTAGTCAGCGCAATGAGACGTTCAATCATGTCTGTAAGATCGGGCAGAAAGTTCGGTTACAATACAATACAATGTTACAATACCTCTGCAGTCACGTCCATCGTAAGACAGGACGTATCCGGTAGGACATTCGCATGTGAATGAACCAAGCGAGTTTGTGCAGCGACCGTTACGACAAGCTGCCCCAGGTCCAATACACTCGTTGATATCTGACAGTCAAACAAGCACATGCGATCTGGCTGACATAACCTGTGATTTTCTGCATTTCTAAATTTTACAACAAGCACACATTTTCCGCTTCAAAAACTTAAGTGTTTCAGCTTCAGGGAAAAAGGGCTTTGCTCCTTGATCCCCTGACCAAGGGCTATGTCCTAAATCCATTGGGGGTTCCGCCCTCCCCCCCCAAAAAAAAAAATCACCGTTATGCATTCGTGCTTGACGCTCGCCATGCCCTCTCCCCGTTTGCCAAATTCTACAGTTGTATACATGTCACTGTTCAAGCTGTAGCACATCGAAAAAAACAATAAAAATAAAAAAAAATCATATTACCCACGTCCTATATATGGCATTAAATATGTTCCAACCAATGTGCAGCCGCCTATAACGCCATATTAGTACGTTCTATTTTCATTTCATCACTGTGTGTACGTTTAAGTTACGTTACCTTGGCACTCGTCGCCAGTAGAACTGAGCTGATATCCGTCAGCGCACACGCACTGGAACGAGCCAGGTGAATTGACGCAGTTGCCGTTATGACAGATGTCCGAAGCACATTCATCAATGTCTAGATCAAACACAAACAGACAGACCACACACGAAGTCAAAGTGTCCGGACAATCACAAACACTTAGGCAGATTCAAGACACAGGAGTTCCCGTAACGTCAGTGCATAAAGTCGTAGCTGCTGTGTTGTAAACTTCGTATTTTAGAATGTTTTTTTCTACGCTGATAAGCCATTCTTTTTTTACTTGATTTGCAGTTATTATGCCTAAAACTTCAGACAAAATTAGTTAAGTTTTTTTGTTGAATTATGGGTCCTAGCTATTTCTTCTGGGAGCTACTTTACTTTGTGAAACAGTGTTCTCATACCGTCGCAGATGAGTCGTTCAGCGTTGTAGTAGTAGCCAGGCTGACAGACGCAGACGAAGCTTCCCTGCGTGTTGCGACAGCGACCGTTGATGCAGATGCCTTTCAGCGTCTGACACTCGTTCACGTCTGAACAACAGACAGGACACAGGTCAAAAGGTCACATGAGTCACAGGTCACGACAAAACTGTAAATATTCTGAAGTAGGTCAGAGGTCAAACCAAGTTCACAAGGTCAACATCGACATACTTGTGCACTGCGTGTGACATCTGGAATTAAAAACAAGCAAAAATAATGATATACAAAACTTCATAGATTCCATTCACAAGTAGTGCATAGTTAGAAGAAGTGACACGAAGACTCAGACGACACAAAATATTCATAGGCCGGGGGCCTATAAAACAAAATTCTATAATACAGCATTCTGCCTGTCATATCGATGATATCGTTTGCTGTAGTTAGGGGCTTATAGTAAAACTGGAAAACCACAGGTAAAGTATAAAACTGAAAATGATCCGTAGAATATACAAAAATAAAAACCTTACAATTTCAACTTTTGTAGTTTTAAAAAAACCTTATAAGCCTATAGGTTCCTCAAACCTATTTTCTAGTCCTGACTGACAGTTACAGTAGCAATAGAAACCGACCGGCGCATGTGCCGTCATGGCTGATGTGAAAGCCGGTGTGACAACGACATCTATACGAGCCGACCGTGTTACGACACGTGCCGTTGACACCACAGACACGCGGCTGTTCACGACATTCGTCCACGTCTACACACAGACCACACACCGAGACACTGTCTCGCACTTAAAACACACACACAGAGACAAACCACATACAGACAGAAGGAGGGTGTAGTGACTGGTCCGCATATTCGTCTGTTTCACTGTGCAGCCGTCCTATAACAGGCCGCATTACGAGCGATGTCCGTTCGTCCGTCTGATCGTCTGTCCCGTACGATCTCCTAACTCCATCTAAAGTCACAGACGGTCAGTCCGTCAGTCCGTCAGTACAATGTACTGCACTGTATTAAGATGAACTGTGTTGTACTGTGAGACTGTGAGTAGTGCAGACAAGTATCAGTGACGCTGTTCACAACACTCCTCCAAGACCACCAGCGTCCAGACATACTGCCAGTAGTATCCTATAAGCCGACAGCAGTAGTGGAAACACATCGTCGCTGTATTGGCAGAAAACCGTAAGTCCGGGTTTTCAAGTTGAGGTTATAGGCTGATAGTTGGTCACAAATTCTACAGTTTGATGCAAAAATTTATAATTTTTATTGCGATTTTTGTAGTTAAAATCGATGAAAACTGTTACGCCTTTCTTGCTTTTTCAACACTTTTCAGCATCAGCGTTGTGGCAAGAAGTGTATCTGCAGTGTTACGGCGGTAAAAGAGAATTCTGTCCTGGTATGTGGGTTATGTCTAGGGAAGGGGGTTCGGTCCTACCTTCATAACCATAGTACTTGAATGCAATGTTGTATATGGAGACTGACCGATGCAGGTGGCTCTGTCGGCAGTGAGCCGATACCCCGGGTGGCAGATACAGTTGAAACTACCCAGTAGGTTGATGCAATCGCCGTTAGAACAGACACCACTCTGCTCTCGACACTCGTCCACGTCTTATACACACACAGACGACACGCAACACAGACAGACAGACCACACATGTATACATAACGCTATAACGCCAGGTGATATTATACACTGTGCAGCAGCTATGGAGACAGATGCTTTGCTGCTGCAGGTCCGAGGCTGTGGAACAGTCTGCCAGTTCATCTGAGACAAACTGACATTAACTTTAAACAGTTTAAACGGCAGTAAAAACATTTTTGTTTGGGCGTTGAGAGCGCGGCGCACTGAGGCTATTGTTAAATTGCGCCTTCTAATTAATCTTACTTACTTAATTACTTACAAATGCAGTGAAAGCTACTGAGCTGACTGTACAGTGGCTGTTTAAAAGTGGCTTGGTAGCGTAATATATATCTTTATTTCGTCATACTGACAGCAGCAACACAATATACAGATGAAAAAAATAAAAGAAATGGACACAAAAAGAACACACACAAGCCTAAAACCTAAATAAAAACAGAAATAGTTAGGACATGAAATTTACGATCAAGAGGTCACGGGTTTGACTTCCAGTTGGGTCGCTATCAAGTGGTTACTAATTGGATGGATGACTGTCCGAGGACAGGTGAGCCATCTCGGTAACCAATCTCTAAAATCAACTCAGCCTTCCATCCCTGCGGAAAAGGTAATATAGCCTCTGATGAAACATCCATCCCTTCTGTTCCCCCCACACACGTACGCAACTGGGTGAAACTGACTGACCTTGACATGACCTCTGGCTGGTGGTCAGTTTGTATCCCTGAGGACAAGTACACTCGAAGCTGCCGAGCATGTTAATGCACTGTGCGTTGCCCGTGCACGCCGCACCACGCGTGTCCGTACACTCGTTCACGTCTACGACCAGCCAACACGTTTATAACTTTATATATAAACAAATTTTAAACAAAAAGCCCAGCTGTCGCTAGGAACAGCCGACCGTACCGTGTACGTCCGAAGCCCAACGTCCGACTTCCAATCACGGAGAGAAAGCGATTTCTCAGAGGTGACACAGTTCCATGCACGCTATGCTAACGGAACGCTGCTCTCAAAAGCTACAATGAACGCCAGTATAACAGACGTCGCACGTGGTCATCTCGCCAGGCGATATAAATAACTACAATCGTAATTAACCAACAAAAATATCGGACGCAAGTTTCATAAATTTTGTTCACAATGAAAACGCCTTGCTACACGTGCTACAGTCTATACAGTTCCTATTGCGGCACTGATGTTCAAGGTCATTCAAGGTCAATGATTTTCATGTCATTTAAAAGCCAATATGCCATTTCCTATTAGTGATTAATAGTAACCTTGGCCCTCTCTCGCCGTTTTCGAGATATGGCCATTTATAGATTGAAACTTTCCATTGAAAATTGCGACCAAATTGATGCAGATAGAGACAGTTACTGTTGACAGCCTATAGAAAGTTGCCACCGCCCTATAAGACGGTATCATCACCGACCTTTTATGACTTACCGTTTAGCCACGATACTGCACGATTTGCATACCACACTGCGTTATGACTCTTCAATGATTCTCATGTAATCTGAAAGAGTGTATGCCACTTTCCTATTAGTGACTATTAGTGACCTTGGCCGTATCTCTCGTGCACCGTCTCAGAAATATGACCAGTTTTTCACTGAATTGTCTACCCCCTTGCATTTAACCCCTAATTTGAAAATGTTTCCTTTGCCCTAGATGGCTGAAATTTTGCACGCCCAAGTTTGACACGCATGGCTAATTATCCGTGTAAAAAGTTTTCCCCTAGACGGACGGACGGACGGACGGACAGACGACGGACAATCAACCATGCCAATAGCTTGACTGTTACTTAAGTACAGTCAGCTAAAAAGTGAGGCAGGGATGCCAAAAAGTCGCCCTTAGCTTTGCCTGTGCAGTGCATTGCAGTCTTGCAGTTGCAAAAGTTGCAAGCGTAAGCCCATTTTGTCCAGAAGGGCCAGAGGATACACCAAAATATGCATTTCGTGACCAGAAAAAAATTAAAACTATCTGACGACGGAGGGATCGTTGCCCCCTCTCCACACCCCAACCTAATATTTTCGGCGCCTGCCCTGCCTGCGTTCTTGCGCCACCAGCGATCAACCTGGCCCCCTAGTTCAAATTCTGAAAAAGAGAGCGATATTGATTAATTCACCGATTTACGGTCAGTTTCTGTTTCTTAACCTGTCCGTCAACCTAGCTCATCAATATTCATCAGCTCTGTATCGGCATTGACTGAGTGATGTATCACGTGATCAGCGCTGTTCAACAGCGAAAGAATATAAACTGGTGGCTAGCTAACGAAATGATCAACTAAAATAACGATAGAACGGCCCTGATTGGCTGACCTGCACAGATGTGCAGCTGGTCGTCAAAGCGGAATCCGGTCGGACATTCGCAGTAGAAACTTCCTTCCGTGTTCACGCAGTGTCCGTTCTCACAGATGTTCGGTATTATTGCACACTCGTCTATGTCTACAGTAGAGCCAAAACACCATGTATGTCTGCCACTCTGCCTGCAACTACTACTACTAGGTTACTAACACAGTATAACACATGTTTTATTAACAGTATGTGGCAAACACACATACAAAATAGAAAGTAGGCAGCGGCGACTAACGATAAAACCAAATCAAATCAATTAAACTAACGATATAAAATTGAAAAGACATCTAACTAAAAAAACAACTAAAAACACTACTAATACTACTGCCACTACTACTTCGTTCATTGTTGACACAGCGACTGTTTTTTTAAGTATTCGGTATAATTCACACTCGTCAATGTCTTTATACAGTACACCACCCCTCCCTGTCCTAACTTCAGCGACACACGCTCACACAACTGTACTTAACAGAGCTCTTAGACTGAATCTACCTACATACCCTATTTTAGGCTGTTTACACGACGAAGCTGGCTCCTCGAGCACCTTGGCTCGTCGAGCACCTATCGAGCGGTATTGAGCCAGCGTCATTGTGTAAACAGGGTATCAGTTTACTCCGTAAAGTAGTTATGTCATCAAAGCAACGCTGATAAACAGAGAAACTGATTGATTGATCGTAAACAGGTAAACGAGCAACAAGTAAATAAAAGTTGTGCAGTGAGAACATCAGTAAGTAACTAAATGAGCACAAAGATAGGTAGTTGTACCTGTGAGAATACCCAAGGGACCGCTGATTGGAGTTTCACACAGCTCTGTACGATCAGCTACGCACACAGGCAGACATGCAGACGGCATCGCACGCGTGTACCAGCGACTGTACGTCATATTCTGAGCAGTAGCATCATGGCAAGGGGGGCAGGCAGTGGCAACTGCCTTCCTTTAAATTTTAGCCTGTCAGAAAGTTTTTTTTCTAGAAAAATTGTCTTCTAAAAATACAAACTCTGGAACTAAAAATCCCCCATTTTAAAAAAACTGTAGTTGCAAAATTAAACTTTTAAGCACCCATACACCCTCATCGAAAATCTGCAGCTGTATGTTAAAAAATTGCAACTTCCGGTTCCCCACTTGCTTTCTTAACCCACGATGCCGCTGACCGTGAGCTTGTCCAGTGTCGACATATTGTGCCGTTTTGCGCGGCCATCCGCCGCATACAGCTACGCAACACTTCAAACCCACCAAACTGCCTACACCAAGTCTGTTATGCTGGAGTATTTTTTTACTTCATTTCTCGTGAGTTGAGTAGGCTAGAGAAGAGATAAAAATAAAGAAGAAGAAGAAAAAGATAGAGATAAAAATGCAGCGGGCGTACCAGAGCCGGTGGGCGGACAAGGTTGACAGGTGGTTGTACCGGGACGGTCGTCTTCAACGGCGTTCCAACCTTCACCGATGCTACAGCAGCACTGGCGCTGTGTGAGATTACTGGCCAGTGATTGGTCACACTCGCCTCGACGACCCAGTCTTCTGTAGCAGTGCCCCGGACGCATGTCTACAAGTACGTACCACCACCATCCAAATACTACTAACAAATAAAGGTAAAAGGTAAAGGTGCCATACCCAATCTCCCTTCCTTAGGCCTTTGAGCCCGTAGGTGGATAAACCACTTGAGTCCGTGACGCATGGCCAGTGCGACGCCAGACCTACGGGACATCACCGCCCTTTGACTGGTACCAAAATATTCTGCTTGGTGACAGAGGCACATGTGTGCAAACAACTTGCCTAAGGTCGTTACCCGGCAGTGTCCTGGTGCGGAGTCGAACCTGCGCCCCTGAGTGACCTCAGGATTACAAGT